>MDTA01166624.1_pt1 | contig 13756 bp, 15 predicted proteins | sample 811151 | NCBI WGS metagenome assembly MDTA01 (sample SAMN05326648, study PRJNA326480) | marine metagenome | isolation source: seawater | place: Indian Ocean: South | collected 2010 | reverse complement strand
TCTAATTTTTCTTTTTTTTGTATTATTTCTCTATTTTTTTTATCTAATTCAAGTAACTCATCTAGATTTAATTTAATATTTCTGTCAAAAATTTTTTTCTTAAAAAGATCAGGATTTTCTCTAATTTTTTTTATATTATGCATTCTCTTTTTCTCTGTTTTTTTCAGTAATTTTCACAGATAATATAGATAATTCATACAGTATTAATAAAGGGATTGCCAAACCAATTTGAGTTATTGGATCCGGGGGTGTGAGTATGGCTGCCGCTGCAAATATAATTACAATAAAATATTTTCGTCTAATTTTCAGATATTCTGAATCTATAACACCAACTCTTGCTAATAAATTCAATAAAACTGGTAATTGAAAACTCAAACCAAAAGCAAAAATTAATCTCATTATTAATGATAAATATTCATTAACTTTTGCTTCTAATTGTATTGGTAACGTATGCATAGAAGCTGCAGTTTCAAATGATAAAAAAAATTTTATCGCTAAAGGCATAACCAAATAGTAAATAAGCATACCTCCTAATAAAAATAATATTGGAGTAGCAATTAAGTATGGTAATAAAGCTTTCTTTTCATTTTTATATAAACCGGGAGCAACAAATTTCCATATTTGTGTTAAAATAATTGGGCTTCCGATAAACATAGCTGCAAAGAAAGCTACTTTCAGATATGTTATAAAGGTTTCGTGAAGCGCTGTAAAAATAAGTCTTCTATCTATTCCATCATTTTTTACAGCTTTAGCGTAAGGTTCTACCAAAAAATAATAAATATTTTCAGCAAAAATATAACCAATAATAAAAATTATAAATACAAATATTAAAGAATGAATCAATCTCTTTCTTAGTTCTGTGAGATGACTAACAAAAGATGTTTCTTTTGTATCTTCACTCATCTTTGTTATCTATTGTTTTTTTTAAAAATTTTTTTTCAGCAGAAACATCTTCTTCAACGGTTTCTTCTAACTCGTTCATTTTGTTTTGAATGCTGCTAAAATATCTCTTAGTTGATCCAATCCAGTTCCCAATTTTTTTCAAAACTATTGGAAAATCTTTTGGACCAATAACTAATATTGCTACCACAACAATAATTAATATTTCGAACCATCCAATCTGTGGCATTATTAATTATTTGTTCTGAGAATTGGAATCTTCGTCTTTATTCTCTGGTGAGTCTATATTTTCTTTGTTGTTATCTTCTGAGGACATACCTTTTTTAAAGCTTTTTATACCTTTGGCAACATCGCCCATCAAACTAGAAATTTTACCTCTTCCAAAAAGTAAAACCACTAGAACAACAACTATTGCTATCTGCCAAAAACTTATACCCATAATGTTCTATTTATATACAATTATGATAACTAAATAAATAAGTTTATTCTTCAGTTTTTGGCGTTTGTTTTATGGCTTCGTCAATATCTGAATAAATATTATCTTTTTTTTCTTTTTCTTGTTCCTTGAAAAATTTACCAGTACCAAAAATTGAGGAGTCTATTGATGATGTATCGATTAAACCTGCTGAACTTAATTCATCGATAGTTGGTAAGTCTGAAAGTTTTTGAATGTTAAAATGATTAAGAAAGTTATCAGTAGTTACATATTGGATAGGTTTGCCAGGAACATTTTTTCTTCCCGCTGGTCTTATCCAATCAAGTTCTAAAATGGTCTCCAAGGTATTTGTTGCAAAAGCAACACCTCTGATTTCTTCGATTTCAGACCTGGTCACAGGCTGATGGTAAACTATTATTGCAAGAGTTTCTAATGTAGCTCTAGATAATTTTTTTTGAGTAGATTTTTGTTGTGACATTAATTTAGACAAATCTTCTGCTGTTCGAAAAATCCACTTATTTGAAATACAAACTAAGTTTATACCTCTTGAAGAATATTCTTTTTGAAGATTTAATAATATTTTTTTAACATCCTTTGAGTTTCCAACTCTTTCTTCGATAGTTTGTATATCAAGAGGTTCCTCTGCAGCAAAAACAATAGCCTCAACTTCTCTTTCAAGTTTAGATTTTTTGTGGGGAAAATTAATTATATTATCTTTTTTATTTTTTTCCATAAATTCTACTTTTCTTTTAATTTTAATGGCGTATGTTTAGCTGTGCGTATCATTACATCTTCAAATAATTTATTTTGTCTTAAATTAATTATTCCATCTTTTGTTAACTCGAGACTAGCGGAAAAAATTGCCGCTAAACCAGTTTTTTGAAATTTCTTCGTTGAAATAAATGATTTAGGTATCAGATTTTTAATGTTTTTCCATTCCAAAATGGAGTCCATATTTTCTTTTATTTGTTTAATTCCTTCTTGGGTTGTCATAACAGGTAATTTAGGAATATCAATTTTTTGAAATGATGATTGGGTCTTTAGTTCGGCATAAGTTTTTAATAATTCATAAAGAGTAACTTTATAAACTGGTGTATATTTTGATCTAATACCACCTTTTGTTCCTCTATAAAATATATCTCTTCCGACTCTTTCTTTTTTTAATAATTGATCTGATAATAATCGAATTAATTCTAGTTTTTTTAATTGTAACTTAAGTTTTTCTGCAATCTCATTAGCTTTAAATGTGTCCTCTTCGTCTTCGGGCAAAAGTAATTTAGATTTTAAATAAGCAAGCCACGTTGCCATTAATAAATATTCAAATGCTAAATCTAAATTTTTATTATCAAATTTTTTAATAAATTCCAAAAAATTATCAGCAAGTGTAGTTACAGATATTTTTGTTAGATCTACTTTTTGATTTTTTGCTAAATCTAATAAAGTTTCAAGAGGTCCTGAATAATTAGGTATTTCTATAGAAATAGAATTATAATTTGATTCCATATTTAAATTTTATCTTAAAAACTTATAAAATTCCGAAGTTTTTTTCTTTGTAAATTCATCTATTTCATTAACTTTATTAAGTAATATGCTTGATTCATTAAAATTACCTTTACAATACAATACTAGATTGCAACCAGATCGTATTGCTTTTTGTGCATTATAAAGGAGATTGTTTGTTAGTGCTTTCATTGATATATCATCCGAAATTAAAATTCCTTTAAATCCTAACTTATTTCTTATTATATTTTTTATCAAAATTTTTGAATGTGTTGCTGCATTTAACGGATCAATTTTTTTGTAAATTATGTGAGCTGTCATAGCAAATTTGGAATTTATATCATTAAAAACTTTAAAATCTTGTTTCAATAAAGAATTTAAAGAATTCGTTACGATAGACAGTTTCTTGTGTGTATCTACATTAGAACACCCATGACCAGGTATATGTTTCGAAACACTTCCAACTTTGAACTTATTTGATACTTTAAAACACAATTTTTTTAAAACATTAATTGTTTTTAAATTGTCAGAATAACTTCTGTCACCAATAACTTTATTTGTGTTACTTTTTAAAATATCTAAAACTGGAATAGTATTTATATTAATACCAACTTTATTTAAAAACTGAAATTTAAAATAAAGATATTCTGTATATGAATTTAACCCGTTTAAATTATTTTTTTCATAAAGTTTACCAAAATAATTTTGTGAGAAGTCGCTAAAATCTATTATTTTTGATAGTCTTGTAACTCTTCCGCCTTCTTCATCGATCATAATTGGATATAATGGGTCATTTATTGCAGATCTAATATGGGATGTCAGTTCATTAAGTTGTTCTAAGTTTTTTATATTTCTTTTGAACAATATAATGCCCCAGGGTTTTTTTTCCCTTATTAAAGTTTCCTCGTTTTTAGACAACTTGTATGAAGAAATACTTGTTATTATTGATTTTCTAAACATTATTTTATTTTAAAAGTTCCCATATCTTTCTTTTTTTTATTTTATTTTGAAGAATTTTCTCAGAATTATAATTTATAATATTTTCAGTATCGTTTTCAATAAAAGGTAAATTAAAAGATTGAATTTCAATATTCTTTTGGAAGTTTAAATATGCATCTTGAACTTTTGCTATATTCTTTTTTGAAAAATAACTATAAAATACGAAATAAAAAAAAATTATTATTGAAATAAAGTAAAATATTTTTAATGAATTATTAAGCATTACATTTTCTTTGGTAACTTGACACTCAAAATTTTCATTCCATTTTCTAAAATAATTGAAATTAATTGAAATATTTTAAATGAAAGTGTTTTGTTAATTTTTGCATCAATTATAAATTTATACTCCTCTTTTTTATTTCCTTCGCTCCAATATGAATGAAATATTGTAGCTAAGTCATAAAGATAAAAATTTATCCTATGAGGCTCCAATCTATTGGAAGCCGAGTCAACAATTTTTGGCCACTCATTAATTTTTCTTAAGAGTCTATATTCAAAAACATTTGGTTCAAAATTGTTTACATTTAATTTAATTTCTTTGTTTAAATTTATTTTTAAAGATCTAAAAAGTGAATTTATTCTTGCGTAACAATATTGAACATAAAAAACTGGATTGTCTTTGTTCTTTTCTAAAACTTTACTAAAATCAAAATCTAACTCTACATCATTACCTCTGTTTAACATCATAAATCTTATTGAATCTCTATCAACCTCGTTGAGCAAGTCATCAACTGATATAAACTCTCCATGACGTTTTGACATTTTAAATGGTTGCCCATTTTTAAAAAGTTTAACTAACTGACAAACTTTACAAATTAGTTTAGTCTTATTTTTTGATATAGCATTTACTGCAGCTGTTATTCTTTTTATATATCCTGTATGGTCAGCACCGAGAATATTAATTAAGTAATCATACTTTCGGGAAACCTTGTTTGAATGGTAAGCAAGATCATTTGCAAAATATGTCCATGAACCATCTTCTTTTTGTAAAGACCTGTCTAAGTCGTCTCCAAAAAAAGTTGATTTAAAGATTAGCTTTTTACTTTTTTTCCAATTTAAATTGTCCTCACCTTTTGGTGGCTGAAGATAATCTTCTACGACTAAATTATCACTTCTTAATTTTTTTAATGATTTTTTTATGAGATTTTTTTTAACTATTTGAGACTCATAAAAGAATTTATCATGCTTAATTCCTAAACGTTTTAAGTCAGATTTAATTAAACTCATAGAATAATCGATTGAATCTTTTGTTAATTTTACTTTAATTTTTTCAAAATTATCGAGTTTAATTTTAGGATTTTTTTTTAAAATTTTTTTTGCTATATCGACTATGTAAGAACCTGGATATAAGTTTTTATTAGGAGGAAAGTTCTCATTAAATTTTATTTCTCTAAGTCTGTAAAAAACAGACTCTGAAAATATATTAATTTGATTTCCGTAATCGTTGACATAAAATTCTTTAGTTACTTTATTTCCGTTAAAAAGTAAAAGATTTGAAATTACATCACCAAAAATAGCTCCTCTACAATGACCTACGTGTAAAGGGCCAGTAGGATTCGCAGAAACAAATTCTATATTATATTTTCTTTTTTTTTTGCTAGAACCAAATTTTTTTTTTGTTCTTAAAAATGTTGTTTATATGCTTTATCCATGCTTGTTTACTTAATTTTAAATTTAAAAACCCAGGACCAGCAATTTCAATCATTGAAAAGTCCTTTACTTCTTTAGATAGAATTGCTTTTATTTTTTTAGCAATTTCGTGGGGATTTTTATTTTCACTTTTTCCCAACACTAGTGCAATATTAGACGATAAATCAAAGTCATAATTTTCAGGTGGCTTTTCTAAAATTACATTGTTTAATTTTTTTAAAGATAAAGATCCAACTATATCTTTATGAAGCATAACTTTTTTTTTAATTTCAGATAAATAAATTTCAAATAAATTCATTTTATAGAACCGTATAGTTTAATTGCATATCTGTCTGTCATACCGGCTATAAAATCACATACCATTCTTTCTTTGCCAAATTTATAGAGATATGAATTTTTAATATATTTATTTGGGTTCTTTATAATTTTTTTAAATAAAGTTTTAACAATCTTCATTCCATATTTAGTTTTATTTAACACTATCTTATGCTTATACATATTTTCCATTAAAAAAAATTTAATTTCTTGATCAAAACTTTTCATTTTATTTGAAAATTCAACTAATTGTATTTTAGTTTTGTATACGTCATTGATATTCTTAGGATTTTCATCTTTAATATTTTTCTTAGTATTTTCAACAACATCTTTCACCATTTCATTAATTATATCTCTAACGATTTCGTTTAGTATCAATCCCTTATCTTTATTCTTATATTTTTTTTTGTGTTTATAAATTGTTTCGGAAATAACTGGTATTTCTAACAAATCCTCTAATCTAAATAAACCAGCTTTAACACCGTCTTGGAGATCATGGCTATTATACGCAATGTCATCCGAAATAGATGAGAATTGCGACTCTAGAGAGGGTTTGTTTTTAAATTTTATTTTATTTTTAAAAACACCTTTACCTAAAATTTTATCGTACATTGTTTTATCCTCGATTGATCCGTTATGTTTAACTAGACCATCTAAAGTTTCCAAGGATAGATTTAAGCCCTTAAAATTATAATACTTATTTTCGAGTATAGTCACAATTCTTAATGTTTGAATATTATGATCAAAACCAAAAAAGTCTTCCATACATTCATTCAATGACTCTTCACCGGCATGACCAAAAGGTGGATGTCCAAGGTCATGTGCTAAACTTAAAGTTTCACATAGATCTTCGTTTAATTTAAAAATCTTAGCAAAAGTTCTAGCTATTTGTGAAACCTCAAGGGAATGAGTTATTCTAGTTCTGTAATGATCAACCTCGGTATTAACAAATACCTGGGTTTTATGTTTTAATCTTCTAAATGCTGTAGAATGAATTACTCTATCTCTATCTCTTTGATACGGAGGTCTAAGTTGGCTTGATTTTTCTTTGTAAATTCTCCCAATAGAATTAAGAGGTATTGCAATTTTTGAATATTCGTATTTTGCCATAAGATGTGTTAAAAATATATAATACATAATTTTACGAATATGACTAATAAAATTGAATTTACGGAATCGGCCCAAAAAGAAATAGAAAGAATTATTTTAGAAAAAGGGAAAAAAACTTATTTCAGAATAGCTGTTCAGGGAGGCGGTTGTTCTGGCTTTAAATATAATTTCTCTTTTGACGATAAAATTAAACCGAAAGATAAAATATTTAACAAAACAATAGTTGATATAGACTCATTAAAAATTATTGATGGTTCTGTAATAGATTTTAAAAAAGAGTTAATTGGAAATTCATTTGTTATCAACAATCCTAAAGCAAACTCATCCTGTGGCTGTGGATTGTCTTTTTCTGTTTAATGAAAATAACTTCTTGGAATGTTAATTCTGTACGAGCCAGAATTAAAAATATAATAGATTACATAAAAGACAGCAAACCAGATCTTTTGATGCTGCAAGAAATTAAAACTGAAGAAAAAAATTTTCCTTTTGATGACTTTAAGAATATTGGATATGAGTCATATGTTTCGGGACAAAAAGCCTATAATGGTGTTGCAATTCTAACAAAAATTAAAATTAACAAAATAGAAAAAAATTTTTTTAAAGATAAAAAAAATCAAGCAAGAACTGTTAGTTGTGAGATTAAAAATAAATCTCAAGTAATTAAATTAATTAACATTTACCTACCTAATGGTAATCCAATAGAAACTGAAAAATATGAGTATAAAAAAAATTGGATGGATACATTTATTAAAAAGGTTAACGAAGATTTAAAAAAAAATAAAAATATTATTATAGGTGGTGACTTTAATGTAATACCAGAAGAGATAGATGCTTATGACATTTCTAAATATATGAACGATGCATTGTTTAAAATTGAAATAAGAAAAAAATTTCGAGAAATTATAAATCTAGGCTTTGTTGATGTTTATAGATATATAAATAAAACAAAACAAGAATATACCTTTTGGGATTATATGTCTGGGTCCTGGCAAAAGAATCACGGTTTACGAATAGATCATTTTTTAGTTTCTACAAATCTACAAAACCAAATTAAAGATATAAATATTAATAAAAAACCAAGATCAAAGTTAAAACCTTCAGACCATACTCCTGTAGAGTTAGAAATTAATTAACTCTTCCGTAAATATCTTTGTATCTTATAATATCTGTTTCTTTTAGAGTTGACCCTATTTGAACTTCCATAATTTTAACAGGTTTTTTAAAAAGATTTTCTATTCTATGAATTGCTCCTCGCGAAATAAAAACAGACTCATTTGGATTTTTAAAAAATTTATTTCTATTAATTGTTATTTTAGGTTTACCAGAAGAAACGGTCCAATGTTCAGATCTGTGTCTGTGTTTTTGAAGGCTAATAGATGATTTTGAATTCACAACCAATTCTTTTATTAGAAAACCCTTGCCATAAAAAAGATTAGTATAATTACCCCACGGACGATAAAATACATTTTTCTTTTTAAAATATTTTTTTTTGTTCTTTTTAAAAATATTTGTTATCTCATTCCAGTTACCAAGATCACTCCAGGATAAATCTAGTTTAATTGCATTTATATTTTTTGATTTTTCTAAAATGGAATAATCAAAAGATATATTCTTGATTTTTTTAAATGATTTTTTTTCTAAATGATAAACATTTTTAAGTATTTTTGATTTGATAACGGAATTTAAGCACAATTTCAGTGTTTTTGGATCGTGAATTCTAAAATTGTTAATTATAGAAACCTTTTTTGCTAAAAGCATTCCTGAATTCCAAAGTCCATTTTTATTTAAAATTTTTTTTGCTCTTTTGATATTAGGTTTTTCAATAAAACTGGTAACTTTATGTATTTTTTTTGAATTTTTGCTAGTAACTAAATAACCATACTGAGAAGATGTTGAGCTTGGTTTAATACCAAATATAAAAATATTATTATTATTTAAATTTTTTCTATTTTTTTTTATTTGAGAAATAAATTTATTTTTTTGGTCAATTAAATGGTCAGATGGAAGAAAGACTATTGGTTGCTCAAAATCTATTTCTTTCAAAAGCGAGGAAGACAAAACTGCTGCAGATGTATTTTTTTTAAAAGGCTCTAAAACAATAGTATATTTTTTAATTTTATATTTAGATAAGAATTTTTTTGTCAAATTTAGATATTTTATGTTTGTGCTAATTATTGGTGTATCAAATACTGGATCTTTAATTCTCTCTAGGGTTTTTTTCAGTAATGTCCAACCACCAAAATCAATAAATTGTTTCGGTATGTTATTTTTTGATTCTGGCCATAACCTTGTGCCTGCACCACCGCACATAATAACTGGTTTAATTTTCATTTAGATGTCTGCGTAACATTTAACTTCTTTTTTTCCACCAGGGTGTGTTGATGCGCCTAAATAAGCAGGTCCAACAGTTTGAGCATATTTCCAAAGTGTTCCGTTTCCAAAATTGTTTTTTTTTGGTTTCCATTTTTTTCTTCTTTTAACTAGTTCTTTTTTTGAAAGATCCACATTAATTGTTCCTTTTTTAGCATCAATATGAATTATGTCTCCATTTTTTAATAAACCTATTGGACCACCGATTGATGCTTCTGGTCCTATATGACCAACACAGAAACCTCTTGTTGCTCCAGAAAATCTTCCATCTGTTATTAAAGCAACTTTTTCACCTTTGCCTTGACCATAAATTGCTCCTGTTGTTTGGAGCATCTCTCTCATACCCGGTCCTCCTTTGGGTCCCTCGTATCTTATAACTATAATATCTCCGTCTTTATATTTTCTTTTTAATACAGCTTTGTACGCGGACTCCTCAGTGTCAAAACATCTTGCTCTTCCAGTAAATTTAAGTTTTTTTAATCCTGCAACTTTTACAATAGCACCTTGTGGAGCAAGATTGCCTTTTAATCCAACAACACCGCCATCATTGGATAATGGGTTGTTATATTTTCTCATTACTTTTTGTTTTTTGTTAAATTTAACTTTTTTTAAATTTTCTCGCATAGTTTTTCCAGTAACAGTTAAACAACTTCCATGTATATAGCCACCTTCTAACAAAGTTTTTAATAACATTGGTACGCCTCCAGCTTTCCACATGTCTTTGGCAACATATTTACCGCCAGGCTTTAAATCTGCAAGATAAGGTGTTCTTTTAAAAATTTTAGCCACATCCATTAAATCAAATTTAATTCCTATTTCATTAGCTAACGCTGGTAAGTGTAGTGCTGCATTTGTAGATCCACCAGTAGCGGCAACAATAGTTGCTGCATTTTCTAATGACTTTCTTGTTACAATATCTCTAGGTCTTAAATTTTTTTTTAATAAATTCATTACTGCTTTGCCGCTTTGGAGTGCATATTTGTCTCTCTGGTCATAAGGAGCAGGCGTTCCGGCTGAATAAGGAAGAGCCAAACCAATTGCTTCGGATACACAAGCCATTGTATTTGCAGTAAACTGCCCACCACATGCACCAGCACTCGGACAAGCTTTTAACTCTAATTTACGCAAAGCATGTTCTGTCATTTTTCCTGATGAATGTTTTCCTACACCCTCAAAAACATCTAAGACTGTTACATCTTTTCCATTAAATCTACCTGGAAGAATTGATCCGCCATAAATAAATACGCTTGGTATGTTTAGTCTAAGCATTGCCATCATTAATCCTGGTAAAGATTTATCACATCCTGCTACACCCACTAAAGCATCATAACAATGACCTCTAACTGTAAGTTCAGTTGAGTCAGCTATCACATCTCTTGAAACTAATGATGATTTCATTCCTTCATGTCCCATTGCTATACCATCTGTTACTGTAATCGTACAAAATTCTCTTGGGGTACCTCCGGATGACTTAACTCCTTTTTTTACTGACTGCGCTTGTCTCATGAGTGCAATGTTACATGGGGCAGCTTCGTTCCATGTTGAAACTACTCCTACAAATGGCTTAGCAACATCTTTTTCTGTCAAATTCATTGCGTAATAGAAAGATCTTTGGGGAGCCCTATCTGGACCCAATGATGTGTGTCTGCTTGGTAATTTTTTTTTGTTAAAAGTATTCATTTAAGGCTTTTAATAGTAATGTTAATTTTATCTATATTGCTTTTTAGTTCATTATAGGCATTTTTTTCTTGTTCGACAATATGCTTTGGTGCTCTTTCTACAAAGCTTCTATTATCTAATTTTTTACTTATATTTTCTAGATCCTTCGAGAGTTTACCTTGTTTTTTTGTTAAATTATTTTTTATAAGATTAAGGTCAATAGTTTTATCAAAATAAATTTTAAATACCTCGCCAGATATGACCAAATCTGCTGACTCTTCGATTAAATCTTTTTTAAAAATAGTGTTAATTCTACCAAGTTTTTTTAATAGAACTTCATTTTTTAAGAAGAGATTTTGTTTTTCTTTTTTAATATTTTGAATAGATATATTGATGAATGATCCTGGGCTTACATTTAATTCATTTTTAAATGATCTTACTTTTGAAATAACATCTATTATCTGGTTTACATTTATTATATCTTTGTCTTTTTTAACTTTGCTGTCTTTAATCCAGTTAGCATACATTAAAAATTTTTCTTTTTGTTTTTTTAACTTGTTTTTTTGCCACAATTCCTCTGTAATAAATGGAATAAAAGGATGTAAAAGAATTAGCACCTCTTTGAATACAAATCCTGCTGTGCTTTTAACTTCTTTAATATCATTTTTATTTTTTGAAAATAATATTGTTTTAGAAAGTTCTAAATACCAATCACAATAACTATTCCAAACAAATTTATAGATAATTCTCGATGCCTCATCAAATCTATAGTCTTTTATGTGTTTCTCCACTAAGTTCTTTGTTTTAATTAACTCTGAATAGATCCATTTATTTATATTTAATGAAAGTTTATTGGGATTAATTTGATTTTCAAAATTACATTTATTTACTTTTAAAAAATTATTAGCATTCCATATTTTTGTAAGAAAATTTCTATACCCTTTAACACGTTGTTCAGATAATTTTACATCTCTACCCGGTGATGCCATGGATAAAAGCGTAAACCTTAAAGCATCTGCGCTGTAGCTTTCGATTAATTTTAGAGGATCAATTACATTGCCTTTGGATTTAGACATTTTTTGTCCTTTTTCATCCCTTACAAGTGCGTGGACATATATTTCTTTAAATGGTTCTTTTTTTAAAAATTCCATACCTAACATCATCATTCGAGCTACCCAAAAAAATATAATATCAAATCCTGTGACTAAAACTGACGTAGGATAAAATCTTTTTAAATAATAATTCGAAGTTGGCCATCCAAGGGTAGCAAAAGGCCAAAGGCCAGAAGAAAACCATGTATCTAAAACATCTGGATCTCTAATTAATTTTACTTTCCTTTTATAAAATTTTCTTGCATACATTTCCGCTTTTTTTTCATTTTCGGCTACAAAGATTTTTTTGTCAGGACCATACCATGCTGGGATTTGGTGTCCCCACCATAACTGCCTAGAAACACACCAAGGTTCAATATTGTTCATCCACTGAAAATAAGTATTTGACCAATTATAAGGAAAAAAATTTGTTTTTTTATTTTTAACAATTTTTTTTGCATTGGTAGAAAGTTTCTTTGCATCAACAAACCACTGCTCTGTAAGATAAGGTTCTATAATCGAGTTAGATCTATCTCCGTATGGAATCTTATTTTTAATTTTTTCTTCTTTAACTAGAATCTTCAATTCTAATAATTCCTCTAAAATTTTTACTCTTGATTCAAATCTATCCATTCCAATGAATTTTGATGGAGCGTTTTTATTAATTTTTCCATCTTCGGTGAATATATTTATCACTTTTAATTTGTGTCTTTTTCCCACATCAAAATCATTAAAGTCATGGGCTGGTGTAATTTTAACAGCACCCGTTCCTTGTTTTGGATCTGCATAATCGTCCTGGATAATTTCAATCTTCCTTCCAACGATTGGGAGAATTGCAAACTTTCCTACAAAATTTTCATATCTTTTGTCTTTAGGATTAACAGCAATTGCGGTATCGCCCAACATAGTTTCTGGTCTTGTTGTTGCTACAGTAATGGAGTCAGATGAATTTTCTATTTGATATTTAATATAGTAAAGTTTTGAATTAACCTCTTTTTGATAAACCTCAAGATCCGAAATTGCAGTTTTTAATACTGTATCCCAATTAACAAGTTTTTTTGATTTATAAATTAATTTTTTTTTATGTAATTCTACAAATACTTTTAATACTGATTTTGATAAATTTTTATCCATTGTAAAAGCGTTTCTAGACCAATCACATGAGCATCCAAGTTTTTTAAGTTGATTAATGATTTTTCCACCATATTCGTTTTTCCATTTCCAAACTTGTTTTATAAATTTTTCTCTCCCAAGTTTATTTTTATCCATATTTTTTAATTTAAGACTTTTCTCAACTAAAGCCTGAGTGGCTATTCCTGCATGATCTGTTCCTGGCTGCCATAAAGTTTCGAATTTGTTCATTCTGTGATATCTGATTAGAACATCCTGAAGAGAATTGTTTAAGGCGTGTCCCATATGCAGACTTCCTGTAACGTTCGGAGGTGGTATTACTATAGAAAAAGTTTTCTTGTTTTTTCTGGGTTTAAATAGTTTGTTCTTTTCCCAATACGAATAGATTCTATTCTCTATTTTTTTGTGATTATACCTATCAAGACTCATAACTTAAAAATATTAATAATATTTATAAACTTCTAGCTTTATTTTTCTATATAAAGGTATATTAATCTGCTTTATTGTAACTAAAGTGGCCACGTGGCGGAATGGTTACGCAGAGGATTGCAAATCCTTTTATCCCAGTTCGATTCTGGGCGTGGCCTCCAAAATT
>MDTA01096917.1_pt1 | contig 13756 bp, 12 predicted proteins | sample 811151 | NCBI WGS metagenome assembly MDTA01 (sample SAMN05326648, study PRJNA326480) | marine metagenome | isolation source: seawater | place: Indian Ocean: South | collected 2010 | reverse complement strand
TGGTGCCGAAGAGAGGACTTGAACCTCCACGGGGTTTCCCCCACTACCCCCTCAAGGTAGCGTGTCTACCAATTTCACCACTTCGGCATAAACTTTTATTCAACTCTCAGGGATCTCAGACTCTCCGTTAACAAAATCACCAGGCACTGAACCTTCTCCCCCGTTCAAATCGTTATTGCTGTTTTCTTCCACAACAGGAATTCCTGAATCTAGTCCACCAGTGGAACGCTCTTTGGCGAAAAAAGCTAAAGAAAAACTAGTTAAGAAAAATAAGACGGCTACGAATGCAGTAAGTTTTACGAGAAAGCTTCCAGGCCCACCGGCTCCAAAGACTGTCGAACTCGCGCCCGCACCAAATCCTGCTCCCGCATCGGCTCCCTTCCCATGTTGGATCAAAATTAATGCCGTGATTGCTATTGCTATGAGAACATGGACAAAAATAACAACAGATTCAAATGTCTCCATTTTTACACCTCTATATCGTTTTTGCTATCCGGCAGATCTTGCTAAAACTCCTCGAATCCATGGATGCGCCGCCTATCAAAGCGCCGTCTACGCCATCGATTGCGAGAATTTCAGCTATATTCTTTTCTGTTACACTTCCGCCGTAAAGGATCTTTGTGGATTCAGAGAAGTCCGGATCTACTTCCTTTAAAATTTTTTTAATTTCCAAAAGGGCTTTTCCTATCTGCCCTATAGTAGCACTTTTATTCGATCCAATAGCCCAGACCGGTTCGTATGCTATCAAGAGTTTGCCTGACTGAATCGAGATATCCCGACTAATCAGGGCCTCTAATTGGCTAGATATCACCTTGAGGGCTTGTCCAGAATCTCTCTGTTCTAGGTTCTCCCCTATACAAACGATTGCTTTTAAACCGACACTGAGAGTCTGTTTAAGCTTTTGAAATATCCCATAATCATCCTCATTGAAGAGGATTCTTCTCTCCGAATGCCCCAAAAGAACATAGTCACAACCCACGTCACGCAGCATTTTTGCGGATACACTACCCGTGACTGCGCCGCTTTCTCTTTGATCAGCATCTTGCCCTCCGAGCAAAATATTGGTGCCAACTATGCTCTGAGCAACCGTTTGCAAATAAACGTGTGGGGGGAAAACAATGATTTGCCCAAGATCCATTTCTTCATCCAACAAATCATTCTTGAGATCATTTAAAAGCCTATCAATAGTTCGAAAATCGCCATTCATTTTCCAATTGGCAGCCAAAATTGGGGGGCTTTTTTTACTAGACATTCCTAAAATTATCAAAAAAAGAACCCGATGGTAGCCACTTTAAATTTATCTTTCAAACCATTTTACCGAACTCTCTTTCTGCCTCAGAAGCGAGACTCTTTGCCAGCCGTGCCACGGTTGAGAAATTTTCGCCCTCTACCATTACCCGGACCACTGGTTCGGTCCCAGAAGCTCTTAACACTACTCGCCCTTTTTTTCCTAAAGCTTGCTCTGTTTGGGAAACAATTCTCGACAGTCGCTCCAAAATGTCCTTTTCTATACGCCCATTAGTTGGAACATTCACTATTTGCTGGGGGTACTTAACAATACCTTTTCTCAATTCCTCCAAAGGTTGCTGCAAGCTACTGCAGGCTGAGAGAACCTGCAAAGCGGCCACGACGGCATCGCCTGTTGAAGTTTGATCTAAGCAAAGTATATGGCCCGACGCTTCTCCTCCGAGCAACCACTTCCGTTTTGTTAACTCTTCCATAACATGACGATCTCCAACCGGAGCTCTGAAAAAAGGCACCCCTAAATTCTCCAACGCCTCTTGAAGACCTAGGTTCGACATCTGAGTGCCTACTACACCACCCTGAAGCGTTCCATTCTTTACTTTTGATAGAGCAATCAAAAATAGAAGTTCGTCACCATCTAGTATTTCGCCGGCCCGATCAACCATAATTAGCCTATCTCCGTCGCCATCGAGTGCTATACCTAAATCCGCACCAAACTCTTTGACTAGTGCGACTAAAGCACCGGGGTTGGTTGAACCAACTGCCTCATTAATATTGTAGCCATCGGGCGAAATTCCTATTGACTTTACTTCGGCACCCAACTCAGAGAAAACCTTCGGGGCAACTTGATATGCCGCCCCATTCGCACAATCCAAAGCTATTTTTATTCCACGAAGATTGAGTTCTGCGGGAAAACAACTTTTGCAAAATTCCACATAACGTCCCGCAGCATCATTTACTCTAGTGACTTTTCCAATCCTATTCGAAACAAGCATAGGGTAATCGTGATTGAGCTTTTCCGATATCAATTCCTGTAAAGACGAATCTAACTTTTTTCCTGTCTCTGAAAAGAACTTCACTCCATTATCTTCATAGGAGTTGTGCGAGGCGCTAATAACAATTCCTGCAGAAGCATTGAGCGTTCGAGTCAGATATGCTATCGCTGGCGTTGGCATCGGTCCTAGGAGCGCTACATTCATTCCAGAGGAAACTAGGCCAGCTTGGAGAGCCGACTCGAACATGTACCCTGAGACCCGCGTATCCTTTCCTATCAATACTCTATCTGAGTTCTCTTTCAGAAACACTGTGCCTAGAGCCCAGCCTAAGCGAAGCATGAATTCTGGTGTTATTGGGCCTATTCCGACTTTGCCCCTTATACCGTCAGTCCCAAAAAAAGTCCCAACCACAATAGTTTTCCTACGCTACCACTCAACTAGACATTCTTGGGAAAAAGATTCCCAAACCTTCAAGGCCGCAGTTGTTTCTTTTACGTCGTGAACTCGAAGTATTCTCGCACCATTCTTAACGGCAAGTAGCGCTGCCGTTAGACTTCCAACCAATTGATCATCGCAGATTTTTCTTATGGTGCTTTTTCTAGACACTCCAACCATTACTGGCGAACCAATTTCTTTAAAATAATCTAGGTTGTTGATTAATCTTAAGTTTCCTTGGGGAGTTTTACCGAATCCGAAGCCAATATCAATGATTACTCTCTCCGCACTTATCCCATTATTTTTGCAGGTTGAAATCCTATCATTCAGAAACTCTCGAACCTCCAAAAGCAGATCCTCATAATATGGATCATCCTGCATATTATGGGGGTCTCCTTTCATATGCATCAAACAAACATGGGCGTCCGAATCTGCAACCACCTCAAGGGCACCCGGCTTGCGAAGACTATAAATATCATTAATCAAGCTTGCGCCGCACTCTATCGCTTTTTTCATTACCTCGGCTTTACTGGTATCAACCGAAATAGGCACGTCACATGAGTATCTAAGAGTTTCAAGCACTGGAATAATCCTTCGGAGCTCCTCGCTGAGAGGTATTGATTTTGCGCCAGGTCTAGTTGATTCCCCACCAATATCAATGATGTCGGCACCACATTCCTGAAGATAATTGGCATGTTCAACAGCGTTGACCAACGAAAGGAACTTACCTCCATCATAAAATGAGTCCGGAGTCACATTTAATACTCCCATGATAAGCGGGCGGTTCTCTTGTAAAAGCGACGCTATCTTTTTCGTCAAAAGCGTTAAAGCTCCGCTGCTGGGTCCCCAAAAGAAGGATCCGTGAGATCATCATTATCTTGAGACTTAGGGGTTCCACCTGATGCAGCGTCATCCCAGTCTTCAGGGGGGCTTGGCTTTTCTCCCTGCATGATTTGATCAATTTGCTTTCTATCTATAGTTTCGTATTCTAAGAGAGCTTTCGCCATGGCCTCTAACTTTTCTCTATTGTCTTCAATCAATTGCCGGGCTTTTCGATAACAGTCGTCTATAATCAGTCTCACCTCTGTATCGATTTTCTTTGCAGTTTCATTAGAAACCTGAGACTGAGAGCTCGTTGCAGATTTTCCTAAAAAAACCTCTTCGTTTTCTTGATCATACATAAGAGGCCCCAAGCTTTCAGAAAGGCCCCACTTTGTGACCATTGCCCTCGCCATTTTAGTGGCTCTTTCTATATCATTCGAAGCTCCCGTGGTGATGCCTTCTGGTCCCAATGTAATTTCCTCAGCAACTCTGCCTCCAAAAAGAGAGCAAATCTGGCTTACGATGGATTGTCGGCTCATTGAGTAACGATCCTCTTCCGGAAGGAACATGGTGATACCTAGTGCTCGGCCCCTGGGGATAATGGAGACTTTATAACTTGGATCATGCTCGGGCACTAAATATCCAACGATACAATGACCTGCTTCATGATAAGCCGTGTTCCTTTTTTCCTTCTCTGACATCACCATTGACTTTCGTTCAGCACCCATCATTATTTTGTCTTTTGCTTGCTCAAATTGGTTCATGGTGACAGTTCTCTCTTCTTGACGAGCGGCGAATAAAGCAGCCTCATTAACCAAATTTGCCAGGTCCGCCCCTGAAAAACCTGGGGTCCCCCTCGCAATGAGAGCCGCATCGACATCTTTACCCACCGGCACCTTTCTCATATGAACTTTCAAAATCTGCTCCCTACCTCTGATGTCTGGTAAAGCAACAACAACTTGACGATCAAAACGACCGGGTCTCAGCAACGCAGGGTCAAGAACATCAGGCCTATTAGTCGAGGCGATGACTATTATCCCTTCGTTACCCTCAAAACCATCCATCTCAACAAGCAATTGGTTGAGGGTCTGCTCTCTCTCATCATGGCCACCACCAAGCCCAGCTCCTCTATGGCGCCCCACTGCATCTATTTCATCAATAAAAATGATGCACGGTGTCTGCTTTTTAGCTTGCTCGAACATATCACGGACCCTCGAGGCGCCCACTCCCACAAACATCTCCACGAAGTCACTGCCTGAAATGCTGAAGAAAGGGACCTGGGCTTCTCCTGCGATTGCTTTAGCGAGTAGAGTTTTGCCCGTACCGGGCTGCCCGACCATCAAAATCCCTCTTGGGATTCTTCCACCAAGTTTTTGAAACCTGCTTGGATCTCTCAAGAACTCAACGAGTTCCTGGACATCTTCTTTCGCTTCATCAACCCCGGCGACGTCTTTAAAGGTAGTTTTAATTTGGTCTTCGCCTAGAAGTTTGGCCTTACTTTTTCCAAAGGTTAGAGGCCCGCCTCTTCCGCCTGATCCGCCCTGCATTTGGCGCATAAAAAACATGAAAACAGCAATAATGACCAATATCGGGAAACTTGCGACCAGCAACTGAGTCCAAATGCTTTGGCGCTCTGGCTTATTACCCTTAAAATTTACATTGTGGTCCAACATATCACCAATGAGGGCTTCGTCGACAATTTGGGGCTGAACAGTTTCAAATCTTCTTCCGTCTTGATACTCGCCCTTTATCGTTAGACCCTCGACCTCAACGGATCGGACTTGGTTTTGATTTACCAAATCTAGAAAACTGGAATAGTCAATCTCTTCGTTTGACGATTGTGTGTTGAAGTTTTGGAAAACCATTAGAAGAACTGCTGCGATAATAAGCCAAAGCAACAGATTTTTTTTCATATCGTTCAAAATTACATCCTCAGTTTACTAGTTTATTAGGAGAACTCTTTTTCTTCTCTGACACAACACTTTAATTTCTACGCTTCGACGCCAGTTCTAGTTTAGAGTTGTAGAGTGCTATTACGATTCGGGACCTCGCTTAAAACATAGAATTCTCTTGATTCTTTCCTAGATGCAGCTGGCTTTACGTTTATGGTCCTTTTAAATCGATGTTTCACGCTAGAAAGCATAGCCTTTATTTCTGGCCCATCAAAACATTTAAACAGTAAGCTCCCTCTGGGTTTCAAATTTTTAAATGCAAATTTTTGAACCAGCTCTATTAACTCTAGAAGATTTGCCTGGTCAATTTCCCTTATACCGCTAATGTTTGGGGCCATATCTGAAATTACAAGGTCTAGCCCTTGAATCCCGAATAGTCCTCGAATTTGTTCAACAATTTTTGGATCCCGAAAATCCCCTTTTATAAAGTCGACCCCATCAATTGGATCCATATCACGCAGATCGACTCCAACGATCTTTCCCCTCCCTCCAACATATTTTCTTACAACCTTGAGCCACCCTCCCGGAGCACAACCTAAATCAAGTACTCTATGGCCGCCATCTAAGATTTTATATTTCTTGTTGATCTGCTCTAACTTAAAGGCAGCTCGTGATCTCAAACCTTCCTTACGGGACGCTTGGACATATTGGTCTTTGCTTTGTCTTTTGAGCCATGCTTCTTTTGACTTCCTCTTCCTCATTTCTTTCGATTACCTTATGATATTCGCCCGAAAAATTTTGCCGGCATGAATCCTAATGGACAAAAAGTTTGTAAAAAAACTCATATCTATTGGCCATAACCTGAGCCCGATCTTGAGAATAACAAAAGACGAGCTATCTACAAACGTAATGCATGAACTCAATCGCGCCTTGAATGATCATGAGTTAATTAAGGTGAAAATAGTCGGCGAAAAAGAGATTAGGAACAACCTTTTTCTTCAAATGAGAGACTTACCTGAAACGAAAGTGATTCAGAAGATTGGTGGGGTTATACTTTTGTACAGGCCCAGCAAGGAAATGAATAGAAAGCTTTCCAACATTTTACGCGCAAGTAAAAATTAATTTACAAATGCTCTACTTTGCATATTTCATACTCAACCGGGCCGTTCGGCGCAGAGACGGTTGCTGTTTCTCCCTCGTTTTTTCCTATCAAGGCTCTTGCTATCGGAGAGTATACTGATATTTTACAGAGCTTTATGTCTGACTCTTCGTCCCCCACTATCTTATATTGAACCTCTTCGTCACTGTTACAATTCAATAGTTTGACCGTTGATCCAAATATGACTTTTCCAGTCGGAACTATCTGCTTCACATCTATTATATTTGCATTTGCAAGCTTTGCCTCAATATCTAAGATCCGGCCCTCCACAAACCCTTGCTCTTCTTTAGCGTATTGGTATTCGGCGTTTTCCCGAAGATCTCCTTGCTCTCGCGCCTCTGAAATGGCTTGAACAATTCTGGGCCTTTCCTCAGTTTTCAATCGCTCAAGCTCTAATCTCAGAATTTTCTCGCCGTTGACAGTCATGGGAATTTTTTCCATACCAATCTCTAATCCTCGCTCAATCTAAAATAGCTAAGCCAAATAGTTATTAAATACCCAGAGAAATAAACTCTAGCTAGTTTTCTAATGATTGTAGACTTCTAACCGTTACATCTTCTCCGTGCATAAGAGCCTCTACACTCGCTTTACCGCCTGCTATTGTGGTGGTGTAGCACACTTTATTTTGGAGGGCTGTTCTTCGGATCTCAAAAGAATCAGCAATCGCTCGCTTCCCTTCAGTTGTATTAACAATGAAATTAATCTCGTGATTTTTCAACATATCAACGATGTGCGGGCGTCCCTCTTGAACCTTATTGACTATCTTAACGGCCAATGAGGCCTGTTTTAACATATTACCGGTGCCTCGCGTAGCTACAATCGAAAAGCCTAGCTTTATAAGATTTCTAGCTATATCAATCAAATTTGGTTTGTCAGCATCCCGTACGCTAAGAAAAGCATTTCCTTTGCTTGGAATTGGCTCGTTCGCCGCCATTTGCGCCTTGCCATAAGCCTCCGCAAAACTAAGACCTACACCCATTACCTCGCCAGTTGATTTCATTTCGGGCCCTAAAATTGGGTCAACGCCAGGGAATTTCCCGAAAGGGAAGACAGCTTCTTTCACACTATAAAATTGAGGAACTTTTTCTTCTAAAAACTCTTGCTCTTTGAGAGATACTCCTACCATGCATTTAGCCGCAACTTTGGCCAAGCTGGTTCCTATACACTTTGATACAAACGGGACCGTCCTTGAGGCCCTTGGGTTTACTTCAAGCACATAAATATCTTCTCCTTGAATAGCCAATTGGACATTCATGAGACCGCATACTCGGAGATGTTTAGCCATGCGTGCTACTTGATCTCGAATTTTCTTAAGTAAACATTCGTCCAAACTGAATGGCGGAAGGGAACACGCAGAATCTCCCGAGTGGATTCCCGCCTGTTCGATATGCTCCATAACTGATCCAATAACTACATTGTCGCCGTCTGAAACAGCGTCTACGTCTACCTCTATAGCCTGATCGAGAAATCGATCAAGTAAAACAGGACTGTCCCCCACTAGCCCTTCAACCTTTTCCATATAAGATTTAAGTTCTTCCTGATCATAAACTAATTCCATGGCTCTCCCGCCTAAAACATACGATGGCCGAGCTATTAATGGGAATCCCAGTTTTTTGGCAATTTTCAATGCATCTTTCTTGCTTTGAACAGTTTCGTTAGCAGGTTGCTTCAAATCAAGATCATTTATAAGTAGCTGAAACCGCTTCCGGTCCTCTGCCTCATCAATTGCATCAGGGGAAGTCCCTATTATTGGAACCCCCTCAGATTCTAATCCTGCAGCTAATTTAAGTGGCGTCTGTCCACCAAACTGAACAATAACCCCTCTGGGCTGTTCCATATCGATCACAGACATAACGTCTTCGAAAGTAAGCGGTTCAAAGAAAAGGCGATCAGATGTGTCGTAATCCGTCGATACTGTCTCAGGATTACAGTTAATCATAATTGCCTCATAACCTTCCGACTTAACGGCCAGAGCAGCATGCACGCAACAATAATCAAACTCTATCCCTTGACCGATACGATTCGGACCCCCACCCAGTATGACTATTTTTTGCCTATCCGAGGGATTTGCCTCGCAAAACTCATCATAGGTCGAATACATGTAGGCGGTTGAAGCCTTGAATTCGGCTGCACAAGTATCTACACGCTTATATGCTGGTTTTACGCCATTCTCTAACCGATAACGCCTGACATCCTTCTCGGTGCAGCCAATCAAAGTTCCGAGCCGAGCATCGGAAAACCCTTTTTTCTTCAAATTCATTAACAATTCCCGAGATATGCCATCTAAGCCCAAACCAGCGACTTCAACTTCGCACTGAACAAGATCCTGTATATGAAAAAGAAACCAAGTGTCAATACCCGTGAGCTCAGATACTTTTCCAATTTTAAAGCCTGCTCGAAAGGCATCGGCAATGTATCTAATTCGGTTCGAGCTCGGCACCCTGAGCTCTTTGGATAAAATCGACTCTATCCCTTCCTTATTCGACTCAATCAATGGATCGAGGCCCATTATTCCAATTTCTAAACTCCGAAGAGCTTTCTGAAGACTCTCTTGGAAAGTTCGCCCAATAGCCATCGCTTCTCCCACCGATTTCATCTGAGTGGTTAACACATCCTCAGCTTGCGGAAATTTTTCAAAGGTAAAGCGCGGTATTTTGGTCACGATATAATCAATTGAAGGCTCAAATGAAGCAGGTGTAGCTCCACCAGTTATATCATTCGAGAGTTCATCCAATGTATAACCAACGGCCAATTTTGCGGCCACTTTTGCGATGGGAAATCCGGTTGCCTTAGAAGCTAAAGCTGAGGACCTTGAAACTCTCGGATTCATTTCTATTACTACAAGCCGACCATCCTCTGGATTTACGGCAAATTGAACATTTGATCCACCTGTTTCTACGCCAATTGCACGGAGCACCTTTAGAGAAGCGTTACGCATTATCTGGTATTCCTTGTCTGTAAGAGTCTGGGCCGGGGCTATCGTGATTGAATCGCCAGTGTGAACCCCCATGGGATCGAAATTCTCTATCGAACAAACGATGATGCAATTGTCTTTTTTGTCTCGGACCACTTCCATTTCAAATTCTTTCCAGCCAAGTAGAGACTCATCAATTAAAAGCTCGTTTGTTGGAGAAAGATCCAAACCACGAGAGCAAATTGTCTCAAAATCCTCTTGGTTGTAGGCAACACCTCCACCTGAACCACCCAAAGTGAACGATGGCCTTATGACGCACGGGAACCCTAGGACAGCTTGAACCTGTCTGGCCTCCTCTAAGGAATGCGCGATAGCACTTCTCGGCGTTTCGAGCCCAATAGATTTCATTACCTGATCAAACTGTTGTCTATCCTCAGCCTTGTCAATGGCGTCTTTGGACGCTCCTATTAGTTCTACTTCATACTTCTCTAACACTCCCTCCCTAGCAAGATCTAGAGCGCAATTCAAAGCAGTTTGCCCTCCCATTGTGGGCAAAATTGCGCTGGGCCTTTCCTTTCGAATTATATTCTCGACGTTTTTCCATTGAATAGGCTCTATGTAGGTAGCATCTGCCATCTCGGGATCAGTCATAATAGTTGCGGGATTGGAATTTACTAGAATCACCTTGTAGCCTTCTTCCTTCAGCGCCTTACATGCTTGCGCGCCCGAATAATCGAACTCACAAGCTTGGCCAATAACTATAGGACCAGCTCCAATTATTAAAATGCTCGATATGTCATCCCTTTTAGGCATCATTGCTCTCCATGAGAGTTACAAAATCGTCGAACAGAGTTTGTGCATCGTGGGGGCCAGGGCTTGCCTCTGGGTGACCCTGAAAACCAAAAGCTGGACTTGACTCAAGACGCACGCCTTGAACGCTATTATCAAAAAGGGAGCGATGAGTAATCTTCACTGATTTTGGAACTTGATAATCATCGAGGCAAAAACCGTGATTTTGGCTAGTTATCAAAACCTCTCCTGTTTCCAGGTTCTGCACAGGATGATTCGCACCGTGGTGCCCGTGAAGCATTTTTATAGTTTTCATGCCGGCCGCTAAGCCTAGAATCTGTAGGCCAAGACAAATACCGAAAACTGGGATCCTCCTTGCCAATAGGTCCCTTACAGCGGCGATTGCATAGTCGCAAGGCTCGGGATCGCCGGGCCCATTTGATAAAAAGACTCCATCCGGTTCGTATTTTAATATTTCGTCTATTGGAGTTTGAGCAGGAACCACATTAACGGAACACCCCTTACTAACTAACAGCCGAAGAATATTTCTCTTTACTCCAAAATCTAAGGCAACTACTTTATATTTCGCGTCTTCAGACTTTGTAAACCCTAAGTCTATGTCCCATGGCTTTTCATTCCAAAAGAAGGGCTGCGCTGAGCTAACCTCACGTGCTAAGTCAACACCAACGAGGCCACCGAACTCTCGCGCTGAATCAAGCACTTTCTCTAACTCATAGGTGCCAATATCTTTTCCAGACAATATGGCACCTTTTAGCGAGCCATTTTCCCTCAGAACGCTAGTAAGCTGACGGGTATCTATGCCGGAAATGGCGACAATCTCATTTTTAATGAGGAAATCGTTCAAACTCATTTTACTGCGCCAATTACTGACGATTTCGGAGAGATCCCCGACGACTAACCCAGAGGCCCATATCCTTGAAGATTCGTCATCTTCAGGGTTAATGCCAGTGTTGCCAATATGGGGGTGAGTAAGAGTTATAATTTGTCTTGCATAAGAAGGGTCAGTTAAAATTTCTTGGTAACCTGTAATAGCGGTGTTGAAAACAACTTCTCCCGCAGAGAGCCCATTTACCCCAACAGCAGTTCCCTCGAAGATCATGCCATTTTCAAGAGCGAGTACTGCTTTGCTTTTCAAGAAGAAGCTCCTTTTCGACTATTTCTAAAGAAATGTCTGGCCAAAAAAAAGCGAGAGGGAGGACCCGCCCGCTTCTACAATTCTTTAAAGTTTAATCGACCAGCAAATGCGGGTCCAGTGTTGCATTCAATCTTTTGCCTGATTAGTCATTTTCAGCACATCATCCATGCCAAACAGCCCTTCTTTTTTATTACAAACCCATTCTGCTGCTTTCAAAGCGCCCGAAGCAAAGTTGTTTCGACTAAATGCCCTGTGAGTTATTTCTAGTGACTCCTCTTTTCCAATAAATAAAACTTTGTGATCTCCTACAATATCACCGCCCCTAATAGCGTGGAACCCTATTTTTCCTGGAGTTCTGGGGTTGTTTGATCCAGAGCGTCCATTCTCGGTAAACTCGTTAAAATTCTTTTTGAGGACTTTGGCAATGCGCTCTCCAATGGTAATTGCAGTACCAGAAGGGGCGTCGATTTTCTTATTGTGATGCGATTCGACAATCTCAATGTCAACTGATTCTCCGAAGATCTGACTCGCTAGCTCTACCAATTTCATTGTTGCGTTCACCCCAAGACTGTAATTTCTTGAATAAACGATAGGAATAATGTTACTGATTTTTTCTAATCGCTCTTCGACTTCTGGACGCAGCCCAGTGGTTCCAATAACTATCGGTAATTTTCGCTCTAAACATACCTCGATGTTTCTCGCGGTGGCTTGTGCAGATGTAAAATCTATAACGACATCAAGGTCCTCTGAGGGGGAGGGTAATGAATCACTAATCAATATTCCGTTAGCTTCAATCCCAGAAACCAGTCCCGAGTCCTCCCCTATGGACTTCAAGCCAGGTTTATCTATCGCTGCACTCAGAGCTAGCGAAGAAGATTGGGCAATACCTTTTATGAGCGCCCTGCCCATCCTCCCTGCCGAACCTAAGACAGCCACCTTGATCATGCGCTTTGTTCCCTCGAGTTATAGATTGATATGAAAAATCCCCTAGTCTTTTAACGAATCTACGAACTTTTTCACTTTATTAAACCAACCTGATTCATGAGGTCTTTGCTTCTCAGAACCTTCTCTCGCAAATTCTCGCAAGAGGTCTCTTTGCTTGTCAGTCAATGACACAGGCGTTTCTATAATTACCCGACAGTATAAATCTCCAATTCCGCCACTCCGCACTTGGCTCACATTCACCCCTTTACCACGAAGACGAAACTGCCTGCCAGTTTGCGTCTCAGCGGGGATCTTGAGTGTAACTCGTCCATTGAGAGTTGGGACCTCCAGCTCGCCACCCAGTGCCGCAGTTACAAAATTCAAGGGCACATCACAGTACAGGTTTTCCGCCTGCCTCTCGAAAATGTTATGGGCACGCACCTCAACCTGAACATAGAGGTCCCCAGCTGACCCGCCATTCGTGCCTGCTTCCCCTTGGCCCGAGAGTCTGATTCTGTCCCCGGAATCAACGCCCGGTGGTATTTTCACCGAAAGGGTTTTCTGTTCTTCAACCCTACCCTGGCCGCGGCAAGAGCGACAAGGATCATTGATGATCTTTCCTTGACCACGACACCGAGGGCAGGTTTGTTGAATAGAGAAGATCCCTTGTCTGGCGGACACCTGCCCCAGACCACCGCACTGAACGCAATCAATTGGAGATGTGCCTTTTTTCGCGCCCGAACCTTTGCATTCATCGCATTGGACGAGTGTGGGGATTTTGATATTTGGGTTGCACCCTCTAACAGCTTCCTCGAGGTCTAGCGTCAAAACGTATCTTAAATCAGAACCTCTGGCTGGACCTCCTCTCTGGTTGGCTCCGCTGGATCCGCCAAATATATCCCCGAATACGTCCTCAAAGACAGAGCTAAAGCTTCCAGAACCGCCAAACCCACCAAATCCACCTGCGCCGGAGCTACCATCAACTGCCGCATGCCCAAACTGGTCATAAGACTGCCTTTTCTCCTGGTCTAGGAGGACCTCAGCTGCTTCACTTGCCTCCTTAAACCTTTTCTCCGCATTCGCATCATCTGGGTTTCTATCGGGATGGTATTTCATAGCCAAACGGCGATACGCCTTCTTTATCTCTTGCTCAGAAGATGATTTTTGAACCCCTAGCACCTCGTAATAATCTCTTTTTGCCATTATCTCTTCTTACTAAAGGGGAACCTTTTCATAACGCTCGACCAACTATCAAAATCCAGCTACTTATCATTTTTTTCATCTTTGACTTCTTCAAATTCCGCATCGACTGCTTCTGCGTCTGAATTTGAGGTGCTTTCTGTTTCAGTCGCTCCTTCAGAAGTCTCAGGCTCAGTATACATTTTCTGTGCTAAAGAAGAGCTTACTTCTGTCAACTCTTTGGTT
>MDTA01052873.1_pt1 | contig 13756 bp, 11 predicted proteins | sample 811151 | NCBI WGS metagenome assembly MDTA01 (sample SAMN05326648, study PRJNA326480) | marine metagenome | isolation source: seawater | place: Indian Ocean: South | collected 2010 | reverse complement strand
GAGCGTATAAGGTCAATACTGGTCCTTCGTGCTCCAATATGACAGTTTTACCGTAGTAACCTTTTGTTCCAGCAAAAATGACCTTTCCTTTTTTAGCTGCCCAAATTGGTTGATTTTTAACGCAGTCAAAATCTGTTCCGTTGTGCATTCGTCTTACTCCCAAAATAGGATGTGTTCGCATGCCGAATGGTGATGTGATTTTGCTGCTCTTGTCGATTGGTAGTATGAATCCCTGACCTGATTCTTTCGTCAAATCGGGTGCTGACTTTCGAAGTTCCTCAGCGATCAGATTGTCTATCAATATCGCCATTAGATACTGTTCACGTTTCCATTCCGCCACTTCAGCCTCGGCAGCCTTGATTCGTTCTTGAACTTCTTCTCTTGTGCTCTCACGTTCAATGATTCGGCTTTCGAGAACCAACAATGAAGCTTCAATTTCACGTTGATTTCTTTCAGCATCTTTTATCGCTCGGTCCGCTGAAATAGCTATTATTTCTTTATCTGCTTCTAAGGCTCGTAGCTGATCCACCAGGTCGCCTTGATCACCTGAGACTGCACTAAGAATTGCTGACTTCCTCACTGCGCTTGAAATGTCGTCTGATTCAAAAAAATCACTTGGGTTCATACTGGAAACATAAACGTCTACCGCTAGTTCACGTAGCCGTTTCCTAAGATCTTCAATACCTTTGACCACCTGATCCGTTTCAACCCAACGAAGAGTGGCCTCTGCTTCTGCTGCTTCGATTGCTTGACGCGCTGCTTCGATTTTGGCCTCTTCCATGGCAACAGCATTGTCTAAGGCGTTTAACGCATCTACAACTGCAGCATCGTCAGCTTCGGCGAGTTTTAGAACAGCAGCAGCATCTGCACGACGATTTGAAGCGTCCTGTTTTTTTTCTCTTGCATCACGAATGGATTCAGTTTCACCAAATGCATTTCCTCCATTTATTAGAAACGGAATAGAAATGAGTGAGACTGAGAGTAAATAACGGAGTCCTTTCTTCACTCTCGCACTTTAGCCTGAAGACAGGGCTCTATACAGTCAGAAGCCTTGTATCCACGTCGACTTATTTAAAAACCGCAATTACTATGCTTTATGTGGAAAATGCTGTAAAAAATACTTTCTCTCCTCTAAGTAATCTGAGAGTGCTCGATTTAACAGATGATAAGGGCGAGTTGTGTGGAAGAATACTGGGTGATTTCGGAGCTGATGTTTTAAAAATTGAACCTTCAGGAGGTTCCATTTCACGCTCTTTGGGTCCCTTTGCTCCTGATGGAACTTCTCTTTATTTTGCTTACCGTAATTTCAATAAACGGTCTTGTGTATTGGATCTTAATGAAGAATCGGGAGTAGAAGATCTTCTTTCGTTGGCTCGCGAAAGTGATGTACTTATTGAAAGTTTTTTGCCTGGAACTCTTTCTGAGCTTGGAATCTCACCTGAACGTCTATTACAGGAGAACAGTTCTCTAGTGATTGTCTCTCTGACTGACTTCGGTCAGACTGGTCCTGACTCCGGATATGCCGCTACAGATGACGTTGTTTTTGCCCGCTCTGGATGGTTGTCGGTTTCTGGAGTAATTGAGAAGCCGCCATTGCTAGCTCCAGGTTCAGTTGCCTATGACACACTGGGTGTGGTCGGTGCATATTCTGCACTTCTTGGGCTTCTGCACCGTGATCGCATTGGTAAAGGTCAACACATCGACGTATCTGCCGTCGAGGCGCTTGCTCAGATGAATACGTGGGGAATTCCAAATGCGTCCGCTAGTGAGATTTCCGGTGCACCTGCTTCGCTCATACGTGCTGGTGATAGCCCTCTTTATCCTCATATACCATGCAAAGACGGTTTCGTTAGACAAGTTATTTTGGCTCCAAGACAATGGAAAGCTTTATGGGAATGGATGGGATCGCCAGAGAGTTTTGCTGATGAATATTGGGAGAGTACGATTAACCGCTACCTCAACCTAGATGTCATTAATCCGCTTTTCTGGGAGCATTGGAAAAACAAAGAGATGGTGCAGGGGTGTGTCGAGGCTCAAAACCGTGGAGTTATAGCGACTCCGATGCTCAAACCAAGCGATGTTCTAGTTAACCCTCACTATAAGTCAAGAGGTACATTTCAGACTTTGGAAATTTCGAAAGGGCTTACCGGTCCTTTGATGTGCGGCTTTGCCGAGGTCGATGGAAGGCGTGTTGGTTACCGATTTCCATCGCCGGAGATAGGAGAAGATTCAGCACATTTTGCAAACGATTCCTTTCCGGCTCCGATTACTCCACCAGCAGAAGCTTCTTTACCACTAGAGGGTTTGAGAGTTATCGACTTCGGTCATGGCGGAGTTGGGGTCGAATGTGGTCGAATGCTCGCCGAGTACGGTGCTGATGTCATAAAAGTTGAAAGTTGGCAATACCCCGATTTTATTCGAATTGTGCTCGGCGGAACCATGACAGCTTCATTTGCTTCTTCGAATCGCACAAAACGGGCTTTTGGGGCGAATTTAAAAAATGAAGAAGCTCGAGATGTAGTACTTGAATTGATTAAGACAGCGGACGTGATAATTGAAAATAATTCAACTGGAACTATGGACGCATTGGGCCTCGGGTATGAGCGCTTGTCTGAAATAAATCCTGACGCGATTATGGTGAGTAGCCAGTTAATGGGCAGTAGAGGCGAATTTGCTGACTGGAATGGTTATGGCCCAACGATTCAAACTGTAAGCGGCTTGTCCTGGCTATGGTCTTTTAAAGAGGGCGAGCCGCCGCCTGGTACAACTGCTATTCATCCGGACCACCTTGCTGGTCGACTTTGTGCGGTTTTTGCTTTAGCAGCTCTCGTCGATAAGAATCGTGGAGGGTCCGGTAGGCATATAGAAGTAGCTCAAGTTGAGGTTCTTATCGCGACTCTTGGTGATCTGTTCTTTAAAGAAGCTATTCAACCTAATTCTGTCAAACCACAAGGAAATGATTCTGAACGTGGCGCTCCATGGGGTCCGTTTCCTTGTGAAGGGGATGAATCGTGGTGTGTTATCTGCATAAGGGATGATAAAGAGTGGGTGGAGTTAGCAAACCTTATGGGAATTTCTGAAGGATTGATTGAAGAAAATGCACTAGGTGCTGACAGGAAAAACAACAGAGAGTCGCTCAACCTTATTGTCTCCAATTGGACTAGTTCATTGCCTTCAGAAAAGGTTGAGCAGTTGTGTCAGGAGGTCGGCATCCCAGCTGGGCGTGTTTTAAATGCCGCTGAGCAGTTAGGTGATAAACATTTACTTGAGCGTGGATTTCTACCGAAGGTTGAACAGTTGGGAGAAGTTGGTGAAATCGTTTTAGACGGGGCTTGTATACAGGGGTCAGAAATGTCTGCTCCTGTTATAACCCGCGCTCCCCTTATAGGTGAACACACTAAAGAAATTTGTTTAAATGAATTGAAAATGGATCCTACGAAATTTGAATCACTTCTAAGTAGTGGTGCGCTCGAGGAAATCAAACCAGAGGCTTGACTATTCCATGGCTAATTCGGCTCTCATAGCGTAAAGCGATTGCTCTAAAGTGTTATCTCTCTCAGCTAAATGAACTGCCACTTGACTGATTTCTCCTTCGAAGGGAAATGCTCCATCGTATTCTTCCGATACTGGAGACAACGAGTCTCTTCCTATATCCATTCCTGTGCTGCCTAAAATTCTTATGATAAACGGAAGGTCCATTTTGCCTACTTGTTTGTCATCAATTAACAAGGTCGCTTCTCCGCCGGGATCTTCACGCTTAAGGTGAACACCAACCCTTACGTCTCCTTCCGGAACGATTTGATCACTCACTAAAATTTTATGATCGTAAAAAATGTTGTAATCAAACATAAGGCGCTGATCTTTTATAAAAAGTGAGAGGCCGACATTTGCTCCTCCTATAGCTAAAAGAACTCCATTTTCATTTGCTTGTCTATTGATTGCAGCCTCGATAACAAAAGAACGATTACCCATGTTGGCAGCAACACCCGCGGGCATGTGAGAAATTGGATGTCTATAAACATAAGTTCGTTTAGCATGAGCCGATCCCTTGCCAGTTGAACTCCGAAACAATTCGAGTGTTCTGTCATCCAGTGGAAGAACACCGTATTTTTCCGCCTCTCTCCACCACTTATCTATCATTTCCTTAAGTCGCTCAGGTTCCGTTTCGGCAAGATTGTTAGTTTCTGAGATGTCGTTATCTAAATGGAATAGCTCCCAGTCCTCCTCGTCGTAATCTTTTCTGAATTCATGCCTTGAAACTGCTTTCCATCCATCACTCCATAAAGCCCTATTTCCAAACATTTCGAAATACTGGACATTTTTACGTGTTGGCTCATTTTCTGAATTGAGTACATATGCAAAGCTTGTGCCAGCGACTTCAATTTGTTCTTTTCCGTTAAAAACCTCTGGAGGGCTGATATCCAATATTTCTAGAAGAGTTGGCATGACGTCCGTAATGTGGTGGAACTGATCTCGTTTTCCGCCTGGATTATCAATTCCTTTTGGCCATCGCATAATGAAAGGATCTCGTACCCCTCCCCCATGTGTCGTCTGTTTGTACCACCTCATTGGACAATTACCTGCTTGTGCCCATCCCCATGGGTAGTTTGTATGTGATTTAGGACCACCGATATCATCCAACTTTTCGACTGCCTGATCAACATCTTCGGGAACCATGTTGAAGTATTTCATTTCATCCAATAACCCGCTTGGACCTCCTTCTTGACTGGCTCCATTGTCAGAAAGAAGAATTACTATCGTGTTTTCTTTCAGATTCATAGCTTCTAGGTGTTCCAGCAATACCCCTATTTGTTCGTCTGTATGATCTAGAATCGCAGCGAAAGCTTCTTGTAGTCGGCATGCAAAAGTCTGTTGGTTGTCGCTCAATGATTCCCAAGGTTCAACTCCAGGGTTTCTGTCTGCCAATACGGTGTCTTCTGGAATTACACGTAGTTCTTTTTGTTTTTCGAACCAATTGTTTCTAACTTCATCCCATCCATCATCGAATTTGCCTTTATATTTCTCAAGGTGTTTTTCTGGAGCTTGATGCGGAGCATGGGTAGCGCCGAATGACAGGTAGAGGAAAAATGGGCGGTCTGGGTATATCGATTTTGAGTCATTGATAAGCTCACAGGCTTTTTCAACTAAATCTTCACTTAAATGGTAATCCTTCTTCTCATGTGGTCTTTCAATGTGATGATTGTCGCGAGTCAGCTCAGGTTGGAATTGATCAGTCTCTCCTTGTAAAAATCCATAAAATCTATCAAAACCGCTCTGAGTAGGCCAATAATCAAAAGGGCCTGCACCGGAAGTTTCTTCCATCGGCGTTAGGTGCCATTTCCCTACACAAAATGTTCCGTATCCTTCGTTGTTTAGGATCTCGGCAAGATTCGCTGCATGTTTGGTTACGCGTCCACGCAAGTGAGGAAATCCACTTCTCATGTTTGACACAGCGCGCATCCCGACTGTGTGATGGTTTCTACCAGTCAATAGACATGCACGGGTCGGAGAACAGAGAGCGGTTGTGTGGAAATTCGTAAATTGTAAGCCTTCACGCGCTAATTGATCCATATTAGGCGTATCGATTGAAGAGCCGTAACACCCAAGATGTGCAAATCCGGTGTCATCAAGAACAAGTACAACAATATTTGGGCTTTCTTCAGGCGGTTGCTTTATTTCTGGCCACCAAGGTGTCGACTCTTCATACGTCCTACCAATTACGCCTTCAAATTTCTCCATGATTCCTCTCTCTAAAACCAAAGTAGTTAATAAAAAGCAGTGTCACTTCTACGCTGATAGTACAATGAGACTATTGTGAATAGTAACGAAACTAATATTTCAGAAATTTTTGAAGAAAGCCAATGGCAGCAGGTCGATGGTTTCAATTTTTCTGACATTACCTACCACCGTTCCAAAGAACATGGAACGGTACGAATTGCTATTAATAGACCTGAGGTAAGGAATGCTTTTCGGCCAAAAACTGTTGATGAACTTTACTCTGCTTTGGATCATGCAAGAATGACTACCGACGTTGGTTCTGTACTCCTTACCGGTAACGGCCCTTCCAAAAAAGATGGAGGGTGGTCTTTTTGTTCGGGAGGTGATCAAAGAATTCGTGGAAAAGATGGTTATGAATACGCTGAGGAAAGCAACCCTTCATCAACAACAGGAAGACTACACATTCTTGAAGTCCAGCGGCTGATTCGTTTTATGCCAAAAGTTGTAATTGCAGTAGTGTCTGGGTGGGCTGCTGGTGGAGGTCACAGTCTGCATGTTGTTGCAGACCTGACACTTGCAAGTCGAGAGCACGCACGCTTTAAACAAACTGATGCTGATGTTGCTAGTTTTGATGGAGGTTATGGTTCGGCATATCTCGCAAGACAAGTGGGGCAAAAAGCAGCTCGTGAAATTTTTTTCCTAGGTCGGGCTTATGATGCAGAAGAGGCATTTCGTATGGGGATGGTTAACAAAGTCGTTGACCATAAACACCTCGAAAAAGAAGCACTTGAATGGGCTGCTGAAATAAATTCTAAAAGTCCGACGGCAATCCGCATGTTGAAATTCTCTTTTAATTTGATTGACGATGGCTTGGTTGGTCAGCAAATCTTTGCAGGAGAAGCAACACGACTTGCCTATTCGACTGATGAAGCGGCAGAAGGTAGAGAGGCTTTCCTTGAAAAAAGAGAAAGAGACTTTTCATCTTTTCCCTATCATTTCTGATTTCTACCGTTCTATCCCTGTCTGCTTTTCAGCTCGTAAAACGCAGCGTCTTACCCCTTCCATAATCTCATCTGTGGAATCGCGAAAGGTTTCTTCGTTCACTGCTCCCAAATATTCGCAACACAAGGAAACTTCCTGCCGTTTCCAAGGTTTGAAATAAGGGAGATAATTTCCTCTAGGCCAAAGCAATTCACTTCCACTAGCTCCTGAAACAACTACCGGAAAATTCGTTTCTTTTGCAAGCTTGCCTATTCCTATGTGTCCTTTGCCAACCCCTTTTTCTTCCCACTCGTCTTTCGGGACTACCCTACCCTCCGGCATGATCGCTACTGACCAGCCATCTTCCAGTGCCTTAGCTGCCTCGTCTATTGCATCCAATCCGCTTACCGGTATACATTTAAGAGCTCTTAACAGGGGGCCTATAACAGGATGCTTAAAATATGAAGCTGCGACCAAAGCACGTATAGGTGTTCCCCAATGCAGGAAAGTTGGTCCTGCTATTAACAAATCTGCGAGGCTTCGATGATTTGCAGCATATATTGTTGGCCCTGTTACCTCCTCTGGTAGATCTTCTACAGTCACTTTCGCCAGCAGAGAAGTAAAAGCCGTTAAATTTCGAAAAGATTTCTGCAGATCCTTTTTATCTTTATCCGAAAGTTGCATTGTGGCACCCTAAAAAAGTGTTATGACGAGCAAGGCCTTCATTTTCTATCCATAGACACACAGGAGTATCTACATCAAAATCTGAGATGTCAAAGCTGAATTCGTGATTCAAGTTAGTTTGCCCCAGTGATTTAACTTCACCAGTCTTTCCAGAATGTTTTATTTTGAGACCTCCATTTGGTGCGTCTGGATCATAAGCCCAGCCTGAGACTCTTAAAGTTTCATCAATTTTAAATACATTCTTCACATTACCTATCGGAATGTCGCCTTTTTCTCGTGTAGAAGACCGAACTTTTTTTTCTTCATTCACCATGCATTCAGGAATGGTTTTATAACTCCATTCACTGCTGGGAAAACGCTCTAAAACTTCTTTAAGTATCGGAAGAGATAAAAATGTTCGATCATGCAGAAGTAGTATTGCGCCACCTTCATACCGTTCAGATATGTGCTCCATCGCTTCTTCGATTTTAGGTTCACGCCATTCTTGAGGATCTATACTCCAATCGACATGTTTCATGCCTAGTTCCTCAGCTGCATTCAATACTTTGTAATTTCTGTCACCAAACGGTGCCCTGAAACAATTAGGCCTAAAGCCTGTCATGTTTTCAATAAGTTCAGAGGGAGTGTTTAGTTGGTAATACAGGTCATCTTGAGTCTGCTTGGTCAATTCTCTATGCGTCCATGAATGATTCCCCAGGAGGTGACCTCGATTCAGTAGGTCATTCAAGTCATCGCTTAGCCATCGTTCTTCTAGTCTGTGACCAATAGGAAAAAAAGTCGCTTTAACTCCGTGTTCTTCGAGAAGAGACAATAGCAATGGTGTGAAAATTGGATGTGGTCCGTCATCGAATGTCAAATAGATAGTTTTATCTACCTCTGACCCTGAGACGGAATTGAGTGAAAGAGAGGACATTCCTGTGAAAAATAGTGCCCCTATCAAAACAAAAGTAAAAATTCTTCTTTTTCGTCTAAGTGGTTCCATAGATACGGTCACCAGCATCGCCTAAACCTGGCAGTATGTATCCCTTCTCGTTTAATCTTTCATCCAATGAAGCAGTCCATATTTCTACATCAGGATGTTCAGTGTTTAACGCCTTTACACCTTCAGGTGCAGCCAAGAGGCATAAAAACCTTACAGAGGCTGGGTTTTCTTCTTTAACTCTCGTTAGTGCTGCACAGGCAGAATTCCCTGTCGCTAGCATTGGATCCACCACTATGGTCATTCCACCATTTAATGGTGGGAATTTGCAGTAGTACTCGACTGCTTCGAGGGTTTCATGGTCACGATACAAACCAACATGTCCCACTCTTGCATTAGGGATAACTTGTAGAACTCCTTCGAGTAGACCGTTTCCGGCGCGTAAGATTGAAACCACAGAAGGCATCTCGCTCAAGTAGGGCATCTTGGTTTTAACTAAGGGGGTTTCTATTTCTAGTTCTTTAATTGGCAATTCTCTGGTCACTTCATAGGCGAGGAGGAGACTTATCTCATTCAATAAAGTTCTAAAGACTTGACTTGTAGTATCTTTTTGCCGCATCTGAGTCAGCTTGTGTTGAACTAGCGGATGCTCCACAATGTGTAATCCTGACATTTCATTTTTATCCATACAGAAAGAATAGGCCATCTATGTTAACTATGCTTAGAACTGCGCAGTCATGTCTTTTATTTTGTTGACCTAAAGAGAATATAAGTCTAGATTGCTCCAGTCTTTTACTTTCGAAATTAACCTTGAACAATGAACACAGAAGCTCTTAAAATTTGGAAAACAACAGTCCCTGATACATGGATTGATTACAACGCCCACATGACAGAGGGTTACTACGGTGTCGCTTTCGCTGAGGCTTCTGATGAACTTTTACTACACCTTGGCTTTGATGCCGACTACCGTGAGGCGAGTGGAACTTTCTACACGGTCGAGGCTCAAATACGCTTTTTAGAAGAAGTCAAAGAAGGCTCACAAATATACACAGAGACACTATTGACCGGATTTGATTCGAAACGTATTCATCTCCATCATGGACTTTTTCTCGACAATCAATCTTCTCCTGTAGCAACACAAGAAGCAGTGCTTCTGCATGTAACGAAAATTAACGGAACACCTGGAGTCTCGGAAATAAGAGATCCGGTCGCTAAAAACGTTAAGGAGCTTTTCGACCTACAGTCGACCATTCCACGTCCTTCTTACCTAGGCAATGGAATACGTCAGATCTAATGACGACTCCGCACTTAAAAAATCCAACGGTTAAAACCCTCTTAGGCGTTTGGGCGTTGTTTTTATCTTTCGCTTTTATTCAAGTTGGAAATGGAATTCAACGGGTTTTACTACCTGTACGTGGTGAAACCGAGGGGTTCTCACCTTCAGTAATGGGTCTAGTGATGGCATTCCATTTTTCTGGCTATCTTTTTGGTGCAAAATTTGCACCAAAAAGTTTAGCTACCGTTGGTCACATAAGAGTTTTCTCAGCAATGGCTTCTCTGGCTTCTATCGCTGTTCTCATTAATGCAACTTTTGTCACACCAGTGACGTGGTGTTTTATTTACCTGCTTGGAGGCGTATGCAACGCAACTATCTTTGTTGTTCTAGAAAGTTGGTTGAATGATCGTGCTTCGAATGAAAATCGAGGTCAAATTTTAGGAAGCTACATGGTGGTCATGCTAGGTGGTACTGCAGGCGGGCAGCTTCTGGCAAACCTGGGTCAGGCCGAGGGATTCAAAATGTTCATCCTCGCCTCTGTTCTTCTATCACTGGCAATAGTACCCATGACGCTTTCTGCTTCTTCAAACCCTCCGCCACCTACTACTTCCTCAATGCCTTTTCGTGAACTTTACAAACTTGTACCTTCTGCTTTAATCGGAACCACTCTTGCTTCTTTTGTTCAAGCTGGAATGTCCAGTATGGCTTTGGTTTACGCGCTCAAGGCCGGAATGTCTCCGAGTAAATCAACTATTTTCGTTGGCGCAGGTTTAGCGGGAGCTATAGTCCTCCAAATTCCGATAGGTCGCCTTTCAGACATTTTCCCTCGCAGACGAATTATTCTCTTATCCATTCTTGTTTCAGTCTTAATCTGTTTTTTGCAAACCATCACTACGACCACCAGCGACTTGCAAATTCTTCTTAATTTTGCTTTTGGAGCTTTTGTATTTCCCTTATATGGTTTGTTTGCCGCTCTCGCGAATGACTGGGTTCCAACCGAAAAACGTGTTTCAGCTTCCTCTACCTTGGTGGTCGCCAGCAGCATTGGCTCAGTAATTGCACCTCTATCCATTGGTTTCGTTTTAGGTAGTTTTAATCCTTCTTCATATTTTGTCCTAAATGGACTCGTCCTCATTTGTCTGGGTCTCTACCTCTCTTATCGCACTTATGTTAAAGAGGCTGTTCCAGTCAAAAAGCAATCTCTTTTTGTGCCGATTACAGCGCGATCAGGTCAAATCGCTCACTCTTTAAACCGGTGGATTCGCAACCCGCTGGCAACTTGGCAGAAAGAAGAGCAAAATTAAAGTTTAAGTCAATCGAAAAGACATTTTTTAAGATTTTTGAAACCATCGTCTTGCATCAATTCTTCAGGATGGATCGTCTGACCAAGAAGACTTCTTCTGCGCATGAAATCTTCAAGCGTGAAAATAAACTCGTAATCTTTCATCACTGAAATTTCTGCCGGACAGTAATCAATAATTTCACTGAAATTTTTACCATCTGTCGGAGTTGTTTCAATTTTCTTCAAAATCTCGTGCGACCGAGATCCGTGTCTTCTCCACAATTTTTCAATCGAATCTTTTTCAGTAACAATTTCTTTAGCTTTATGAAAAAAAATCGACTTCTCTGCAGCAGATGGTTCGCCGTACCACCTACTTGAAGGTTTTACGGTTTTATAACCAAGATCGTCTAGTCCGTCGACAACTTCTTCTCCGACGTTTAAACAATCTGAAAGTTTTCCTCCAAGAATGGAAATAACTCGATCTTTACGATTGACCTCAACAATGTGTTTTCGAGACAGCTCTGTCCAATCCTTGTCTTGATCTACTCCCCCTTTTGCTATCACAAGCGGTCTAACCCCAACTCTTTCTGCAATTATGTCCTCTTTCAAAAGAGGTCTTGAAAGAGAGAGTTTTCTGTTGGCTTCTTGCAGCAGGAATTCAATGTCAGCACCCTCGACTGAAACTTCAGGTTTCTCAACTCTTTCATCTGTTGTCCCAATAACCGAACATTTACCCATTGGTATCACATAAAAGAGGCGTTGAGTTTCATCAAAAAATGCGAGAATCCTACCCGAGTCGGTTACTTTAGGAACTACCAAATGAACACCTTTTGAAAAAACGAGGTGACTCTCTGTTTCAGTTTTAGTCATCTCAGATATTTCTTTTATTTCTGGACCAGCGGCATTTACGAGAACATCAGAAGATACTTCGAATTCTTTTCCTAAAATTTGATCTCGGACTTTTAATTTCCATTTTTGCGAAACGCGTTCAGCTTCAATAACGGTCGTGTAATTACTTACTGCTGCACCTCGCTCCTCAGCATCAACTAGCATTTGAATAACAAATCTAGAGTCGTTTTCGATTAACAGGTAGTCAGAGTATTCAATGCCCCCGAGAAGCGAATCTATTTCGATTGAAGGTTCAAGGCGTTTAATAGTTCTAGGAGACCGATATCTGGGTCTTTTCGTAGCGAATTGCCCAATTGCCCAATATGCATTTGCTCCTATAGAAGCGAACCACGGAGCGAACGGAGACGATGCGTCAAGTGTTGCCAGTAAACGCGTTTCAGTTAGTTGAGACGGATAGGAACGAGCAAGACGATTTCTTGAATGGCAGAGCCCTGCAACAAGTTTAACCTCGTAACTTTCCAAGTATTTGAAACCACCCCATACCAAATTTGAGGACTCTTGACTTACTCCAGAAGCAAAGTCATTTTTCTCGAAGAGGCCAACATTAACTCCGTGCGAGCGCAGTGCTAATGCTGCAACTGCCCCATTTATTCCTCCACCAATAACAAGTGCGTCGAAATGACCATTTTCAAATCTGGATATTTGCTTTTCTCGTATTTGTTCTGCTTTGCTGTCTAATTCACTCATAAGGCTCAGCTGCTTTAAGCGGGAAGGCTTTTTTAAATCTGTGTATCTCAACACTCTTAAATAGGCCAGCTAGAGAATAAGGATCATTCGAAGCGAACTGTTTTACCTCTGAGATGTCTTCCATGTCTAAAACTATTAAAGAACCGCACATTTTTCCATCTTCGTCAAGAAGAGGTCCCGCATACACCAACGGAGAGTTGCTCAAATACTCAAGATGACTTTCTCGGGTATTCATCCGCAATTCAAGCGAATCTTCTTTATCTAAAGCGTGAATGGCAAAAAGCATTTGTTCCTCATTTAAATCGTACCGTTTGATTCGGTAAGCAAAGTTACTTATTGCTACTGTGAGTTATTATTTCCATGGGAGCTGATATGCAAAAACCTGAATTGCTTATTGACGGATTAGATTTTGGTGAGGGACCCCGATGGCATGACGGTTTGCTTTGGTATTCTGATTTCTTTCAACATTCTGTCTACACAGTTTCCCCTGATGGACGAAGAGAGCTTGTGCTGGATTTAGACACCGAGCAGCCTTCTGGACTCGGATGGCTTCCAAATGGTGATTTACTTGTTGTAGCAATGTTGGAGCGTAAATTAATTCGGTATAACGGGCAAGAAACCTCTTTACATGCGGATCTTTCTGATATTGCGACTTGGCATTGCAATGACATGGTTGTTTCCGAATCTGGAATTGCATACGTCGGTAACTTTGGTTATGACTATGGGTCAGGAGTTGACCCGAAAATGGCTGACCTTGCAGCTGTTTTTCCCGACGGTAAAGCAGTGGTAGCGGCTGAGAGTCTCAATTTCCCGAACGGTTCAGTAATTACACCCGACGGCAACACATTGATCGTCGGGGAAACATTTGCCTGTCAATATTCTGCATTTTCGATCCTTTCAGATGGGACACTCGCTGACAGGCGGATCTGGGCTGAGACTCCAGGGCGATTACCGGATGGATGCACTTTAGATGCTGAAAACGGAATTTGGTTTGCTGATGCTTTTTCCTCGCAAGTTGCAAGAGTGATTGAAGGTGGAGAAATAACTGATGTTATAGAACTCCCTCAAAGAGCTTTTGCTTGCATGCTGGGTGGATCTGACGGGAGAACACTATTCGTTCTAACTGCAAGCAGCGATCCAGAATCCGGAGTTGAAGCAGGGGCGGGTGCTATCTATACAGTGCAAGTCGAATTTTCTCATTCCGGAAGACCCTAATTTACTCAGGGAATCTGATCAGTGGAATAAGCCTTTCGGTCCGTGCCTGATAGTCGTTGTACCAAGCACGATCGTTGCATAGTTG
>MDTA01148174.1_pt1 | contig 13757 bp, 15 predicted proteins | sample 811151 | NCBI WGS metagenome assembly MDTA01 (sample SAMN05326648, study PRJNA326480) | marine metagenome | isolation source: seawater | place: Indian Ocean: South | collected 2010 | reverse complement strand
TTTCTGACAAGATAACGTCCTATAAAACCACCACCACCTAGAATTGTTGCTATCGGGTAATTATTCATGGTATTGAAGAATTGGTATGGCAAAAATACATAAATTTCAAGGAGACATAACAAAAGAAATAGCTAGTTCATTTAAAGAATCTATTGCAATTGATACTGAAGCCACAGGCTTACAGATCCCAGAGAGGGATAAATTAAGTTTAATTCAAATTTGTGATCAAAGTGGCTCTGTTTACATTATCCAGCCAGACAGAAAAAGCTATAAGGCTCCAAATATTGTTTCAGTTTTAGAAAATGAGAAGATTTTAAAAATTGGTCATTTTTTAAGATTTGATAAAAGTGCTCTGGAGTATTTTTTAAAATGTAAAGTTAATAATATTTTTGATACCAAAATAGCTAGTAAGGTTGTTAGAACATATACAGATCAGCATGGTCTAAAAAATTTGGTTTATGAATTTTGTAACAAAAATCTTGACAAAAGAGTAAGTAGTAGTGACTGGAACAAAGATATAAATGAATTAAGTGATAAGCAATTAGAGTATGCCTCTAATGATGTAATTTTTCTGCACAAAATAAAAAATGAATTAGAAAAGATGCTAAAAAGGGAAAATAGAATGGATCTATATAAAAGTTGTATTACATTTCTAGATACGAGAATTAAATTAGATCAATCTGGTTTTAAATTTGATGTATTTGAACACTAATGAGTAAAACAAATTTTATAAAGATAGCAAAAAAGTCTGCAGCGATTCAAATTTCAGAATTAAAAAAAATTAAGAAGGTTTTTAATAAATCTTTTTCAAAAGCAGTTGATTCTCTAGCAAGTTGTAAAGGGAAAGTTATATGTGCAGGCGTTGGCAAGTCTGCCCTGATCAGTCGAAAAGTGAGTGCAACTATGTCAAGTATTGGTGTATCAAGTTTTTTTTGCGATCCTGGTTCAGCAAGACATGGAGATATGGGACAAATACAAAAAAAAGATATTCTTTTAATTTTTTCGTATTCTGGAAATTCTGAAGAGCTTACAGATATGTTAAATTTTGCAAATAGATTTGGAATAAAAGTTATTGGAGTAGCCAGTTCAAAAGATAGTATTTTATTGAAAGCTAGTAATATCAAATTATTGCTGCCTAAGGTAAAGGAAGCAGATGTAACTGGTATAGTGCCTACTTCAAGTACAACAATTACATTAGTTCTGGGTGATGCTTTGTGTGCTGCTATTCAACATAAAAAAAGATTTTCTAAACAAGTTTTTAAAAGATATCACGTTGGTGGCTCTTTAGGAAAAACTTTGCTTTTAGTTAAAGATGTAATGGTTACAGGAAATAAAATTCCTATAATCGACAAAAATAAAACTATTAAACAAGCAGCAAAAATAATTAGTGCAAAAAAATTAGGCTTGGTATTGGTAACAAGAAAAGGGAAAGTTTCTTCAATCATAACTGATGGTGATTGCAGAAGAAGTCTTTCACGTTATTCTGGAAATGATAAAATTGAAAAAATTGCAACAAGAAATCCATTGAAAATCGATCCAGATACAACAGCAACAAAAAGTCTTGCAATAATGACTCAAAAAAAAGTGACTTCTTTAGTTGTCTCTTCAAAATCTGGAAAAGTAAAAGGAATTTGTCACATTCACCATCTTCTTTCACATGGCATCAAATAAACTAAAATTAAATAGGAAAATATTGTTTCAAATTATTCTAATTTTATTAGGAATTTTGATAATCTTTTTCACATATTTCAACAATCAAGAACAGAAAGATACTTTAAAACAAACAGAAAAAGAAATAGGTGAAATTGAAGTAGAGGACAGAAATATTAGTACTTTTGAAAATATACAATACGATGGAGTAGACTCTAATGGAAATAAATTTATAATTAATTCAGATTATGCAGAATTTGAAAATGATAAACCAAATATAATTTATATGAAAGAAATGATTTGTAGATTCTTTTTCAAAGATGGCACTGTTTTAAGAGTTACAAGTAATAGAGGAACATATGATAATGTTAGTAACAATATGGAGTTTGAGGAAAATGTAAAAATGTACTATCTAGAAAATAGACTTTTTTCTGAGAAAGCATCTTTTATAAATTCAGAAAATTATTTGTTAGTGGAAGAAAATGTTGTTGGGGAGTCACCAGATGGTAATTTGATTGCAGATAAACTTGATTTTGACCTAATTGAAAAGAAAATGAAAATATCTATGTACAATCAAGATAAAGTAAATATAAGATTAAATTATTAATGAAAAAAAGTTTTAGAATTATCAAATTCAAGAAAAATAAGCCTGCCCTACAGGTTAAAAATTTAAGTAAGTCTTTCGATGGTAGACCTATATTAAAAAAAATTAATCTAGATTTATATCCTGGTGAAATTGTTGGTTTGATTGGTCCTAACGGCTCTGGAAAATCAACTCTCTACGGGGCAATCATAGGTCAATACAAGGTAGATAGTGGTAATATTTTATTAAATCAAAAAGACATAACAAGTATACCCATTCATACAAGAGCAAAACTAGGTATTGCATATTTGAGTCAATACAGAAGCATATTCAACATGAGTGTTTTTGATAATCTTTTGGGAATTTGTCAGATTGTAATTGAAGGAAAAGAAAAGCAACGTTTGATGGTTGAAAATCTATTAACAGAATTTAATTTACAGCATTTAAGAAATATTCACGCTAATTCATTATCTGGTGGAGAAGTGAGAAGACTTCAAATTGCGCGAACATTAATTAACAACCCAAAAGTTATCTTGTTAGACGAACCGATGGCTGCTTTAGATCCAATAATAGTTCAGGATATACAGAAATTTATCTTAAAATTACAATCTTATGGTTGTGGAGTTATAATAACTGACCACCAAGTACAAAATCTTTTTGAAATTGTAGATAGGGCGTATGTAATTGGTGAACAAACAATAATTACATCAGGAAAACCTAAAGAGATATTAAAATCTACGAAAGCTAGAGAATTATATTTTGGTTCTTTTGAAAATTGATCAAGAATGCCAAAGGGACACTATTCCATCTTAATAGGGGAAAAAATTAAAAAATTCAATAAAACGATAAATGTAGATTCGGACAAATCTATATCTATAAGATCTTTTTTAATTAGTTCAATCAGCAATGATATTTCAAAAATTAGTAATGCTCTTGATTCCGAAGATGTAAATTCCTGTATTATCTGCTTGAAAAAGTTAGGAGTAAAAATAAAAAAAACGTATAATAAAGATTACCTAGTCTATGGAAAAGGACTTGGCTCACTGTCTGCTAGTAGGAATACTGTTTTAGATTGTGGGAATTCCGGTACTTTAGCTCGTCTTTTAGTTGGAATACTTTCAACTACCCCTAATATCCATGTAAAAATAAAAGGAGATAAATCGCTTAACAAAAGAGATATGAGTAAACTTATTCAAAGTATGAGTGAATTTGGTGCAGAATTTATACCAAAAAATAAAAAACATTTTCCCTTAAATTTAATTTCATCAGAAATTCCAGTCGCAATAGATTATATTGCTGGAAATTCTGCACAAATTAAGAGTGCCGTTATTTTGGCTGGACTTAATTCTTTCGGAAATACAAAAATAATTGAAAAACAAAAGACCAGGGACCATACTGAAAATATTTTATTGAATAACTCAAAAAGTATAGAAATTAAAAAAAAATTGAATCTAATTAAAGTTTTAGGTAAAAAAAGTTTAAATAAAACTAATATGAAAGTTCCTTCTGACCCGTCTTCTGCGGCTTTTTTTGCAGCTATGTGTTTATTAAATAAAAAATCAGCAATCAAAATTAAAAAAGTTTGCATAAATCCCAGAAGAATGGGATTTTATAATTTACTTAAAATGCACGGAGCAAAAATTAGGACTCAAAATGTAAAAAAAGAAAACAATGAACTAATAGCCGACATCCTAGTAAAAAGTAGCAAAATTAAACCTATTAAAAGTAGTTCTGTATATTATCTTTCCGCAACTGATGAATATCCAATTATGTTTGTTATAGCAGCGCTAACTAAAGGTGTTTCAAAATTCCAAGGAATCAAAGAACTGGCAAACAAAGAGTCTAACAGAATTATTGAAATGGAAAAAATACTAAAAAAAGTTGGAGTTAAATGTAAATCAAAAAAAGACTCCATTACAATCTTTGGAAAAAATAAAATAGATAAAAAAAATAATATAATAAAAATCGATTGTAAAAATGATCATAGAATTGCAATGTCATGTGCAATTTTAGCTTTGGTTGCTGGTATTAAATTTTTAATTAAAGGTTTTGAAACTGTTAACACCTCATCTCCCTCTTTTTTAAAAATAATAAAAACGTTAGGCGGAAAATTTGAAGTTAAAAAAGCATCATAAATTAGTAGTCGCTGCAGATGGTTCAGCAGCTAGTGGAAAGACAACTGGGGCAAAAATAATTTCGAAAAAATATGGCTTAAAATTTCTTTCTTCAGGTTTATTATATAGATATGCCAGTTATCAGATACTGAAATATAAACCAAAAAATAAAATTTCTTTTTTAAAAAAAACATTTAACAAGTTAAATTTGAAAAATTTAAAAGGAATTAACTTGCATTCTTTAAAAGTTTCTGAACATACCTCAATTATTGCTAAGGAAAAAAAAGTCAGATCAATATTAAAGTTGTTTCAAAAAAAATTTGCAAAAAGATTTAGCAAAGTTTGTATTGAAGGTAGAGACATTGGTACTGTAATTCTACCTAAAGCTGATATTAAGTTTTTTTTTAAATGCGACCTAAATACAGCCGCAAAAAGAAGGTTTAAAGAACTAAGGAAAAAAAATAAAAAAATTAAATTGCATGAAGTAAAAAAACAACTGCAAATACGTAATTTTAGAGATATCTCCCGAAAAAACAGTCCTTTACTAAAAAGCCCTGATGCGGTAATTGTGAACACCGGAAAATTAAGAAAAGTGCCTGATATGATAAATAAAATGTCAGATATTGTGGAAGGAAAAATTAAAAGTAAATATGGAAGTTAAAACAGAATTGGTAAAAAAAGAGAGTGTAAAAGAATTTGAAACTCTATTAAAAGAGGACTTCAAAAAAAGAGATTTAAAAGAAGGTAACATCATTAAAGCAACTGTAAGTGAAATCGGCAAAAAACATGTCTTTGTAGATTTAAAAGCAAAGAGTGAGGGCATTATTGCTATTGAAGAATTTAAAATATCAAAAGAACTTGAGTCTTTAAAAATAGGTTCAAAAATTGATGTCTATTTGGAAAGAATTGAAACTTACAAAGGTGAAATAATCGTTAGTCGTGAAAAAGCTAGAAGAATGAGTTCGTGGAAAAGAATGGAAAAAGCTTTTCAAACGCAAGAAGAAGTTGAGGGAGTGATTACAAATAAAGTTAAAGGTGGAATGGTCGTAAATGTAGATTCATGCTTGTGCTTTTTACCAGGTTCTCAGGTTGATACTAAACCACTTAAAAGTTTTGACCATTTAATGAATGTTCCTCTAAAATTTTTATGCGTTAAGTTGGACAAAGTTAGAGGGAATATTGTTGTTTCACGAAGAGCAATTTTAGAAAAAAGCAAAAATGTAGACTTAGATAAAGTATTAAAAGAAATAAAAGAAGGAGACATTGTTGAAGCCCACGTACGTGCATTGGTTGATTGGGGAGCATTTCTCGAATACAAGGACTGCGATATGCTGTTACATGTAACGGACGTTGCATACTCAAGGGTAAAAAAACCTTCAGATGTACTCTCTATCGGTCAAAAGGTTAAAGTAAAAATTATAAAAATTGACAAGGAAACTAAAAGAATAAGCTGTGGTATCAAACAAATGCACGCTAATCCTTATGAAAATCTAGAAAAGAAATACAAAGTAGGTAAAGTATATAAAGGAATTGTTACTAAATGTGTTGATTATGGTGCTTTTGTAAAACTCGAGGAAGGATTAGAGGGTCTTGTTCACCAATCTGAAATTTCCTGGACAAAAAAAAATGCGCAGAGTAATAAAATATTATCTCCCTCTCAAGAAGTTGACGTAAAGGTAATTGAACTGGATACAGAGAAGAAAAGGATTTCCCTTAGCTATAAACAAACTTTAGAAAATCCATGGAATTCTTTTATTAAAAAGTTTCCTGTAGGATCAATTATAAAATCAAAAATAACCAACATTACTGATTTTGGATTATTCGGAGTATTAGAAAACTCTGATTTAGTGGGAATGATACATTATAAAGACATATCTTGGAATGAGTCTGAAAAAAATTTAAAAAAATTTAAAAAAAATGACATTGTAAAAGCAAAAATTCTTGAGTTTGATAAGGAAAAAGAAAAAATTAGATTAGGAATAAGGCAATTAGAAAAAGATCCTTTTGATTACTTTGCTAACAAAAATAATGGCGATGTTGTTACTGCGACTGTAAAAGAAGTATTAAAAAACGGTATAATAGTATCAGTTGGAAAAGATGAAAATTCCCTTTTCACTATTAAAAAATCTGACCTTGCAAAAGAAATAGAGAACTGTAGACCAGAAGTATTTAATAAGGGTAATAAAGTCGACTGTATGATAGTTGGTTTGGAAAAAGAAAAAAGAAAAGTGGCTCTATCGATTAAAGAGTTAGAAATACAAAATGAGAAAATTGCTATACAAAAATATGGAAAAGGCGGGACCAGCTCTGGTCAAATGCTAGGAAATATACTTGGTAAGGTGTTGGGCAAAAAAAAAGAAAAAAATAAAAAGAAGGATAAAAAATAAATCTAATGGTGAGATCCGAGATAATCTCAAAATTATCTAAAAAAATTCACCGAAAATTACCAAAATCTGATCTAAAAAAAATACTGCAAATATTTTTCGAAACTATTATTCAGGGAATAAAAGATAACAAAAGTACTGAATTTAGAAATTTTGGTAGATTTTCTGTCAAAAAAATAAGGGAAAATAGAAATGCAAGAAACCCGCGGACTGGAGAAAAAATTTATACTGAAGAAAAAAAATCTATATCTTTTAAAATGGCAAAGGAACTTAGAAGAAAAATTAATGAAAATAGGATAACAAATTGAAAAAGAATATTTTTCTTGCTTTAGATTTTAATTCCCTTGAAAAAGCACTGGATACAACTAGAAAATTGAAAGACCAAATCGCTGGGGTTAAAATAGGTACAGAGTTATATGCTATATGCGGTACAGAAGGTTTAAAAAAATTTAAAGAGATCGGAGTGGAAATATTTTTAGATTTAAAACTCCACGATATTCCAAATCAGGTTAAAAAAACTATAAATGCTATAGGTTCTTTAAATTGTGTGAAATATTTAACAGTTCACACTAGTGGAAATTATGAGATGCTAAAATCTGCCCAAGATACAGGTTTGGTTGAATTGCTCGGTGTTACAGTTCTTACTTCACAATCAAATCTTGAAGGAGTAGGTATAAAAAATTCTATAAAAGATCAAATTAAAATTTTAGTAAACTTGGCTATTAAAGCTAATCTTTCGGGAGTGATCGCGTCAGCTCAAGATATTTCATTAGTAAGATCACTATCAAAAGAAATAAAAATATTTTGTCCTGGAATAAGAAGTGGCAAGGATAAACAGGATCAAAAAAGAGTAATGAGTTATGCTGACTTCTCAAAAATTGCTGATGATAAATGTTTTGCAGTAATAGGAAGGCCTATAATTGAAGGCGACCCTGTTCAAAACATTAAAAAGATTATACAGTCTTCAAAATAAGAAATTTAATCATATTTTATAATGAAAATTAAAAAAGGAATACCTTTAATCGATCAACACGACAAAAATGGTTTTTATGGAGGAAAATTCGGCGGCAATTATGTTGCCGAAACACTCAAAAAGCCTATTGATGATTTAACAAGATTATTTGAAAAACATAGAAAAGATAAAAGTTTCCTAAAAGAAAGAGATAACTTATACGAAAATTACGTTGGAAGCCCCACAAGATTTATCAAACTACAGAATCTCACAGATCATTTAGGTGGTGCTCAAATTTATGCAAAAATGGTTTCAGACGCTAATGGAGGAGCTCATAAAATCTATAATGCAATTACACATGCAATGTTGTGCAAACGAGCCAAAAAAAAATATATCTGCACAGACACTGGGGCTGGTTATAACGGAAAAATGTTTTCAATGGTGGCAAAAAAATTTGGTCTTGGATGTAAAATATTTATGGGAACTAGAGATATGGAGCGACAAAAACCAAATTGTGATGCAATTAGAAAAAATGGAGCTGAAATTGTTCCTGTAAAATCTGGAAGTAAAACTTTAGTAGATGCGGTTAGTGAATGCATTAGATACTGGGTAGCAAATTGTGACAAAGTTCATATGGGAATCGGAAGTTTAGTAGGACCTAATGTATTCGTAAAAATTTGTGGTTTTAGCACCAGTCAAATTTCAAAAGAACTTAAAATTCAACTAAATGAGGAATTTGGTGAAATACCAAAAAAATTAAAACTAATTAATTGTGTTGGTGGAGGTTCAAGTGCATATGGCTTTTGGAATGAATTTATTGATTACAATAAAAAACAAATCGAACTCATAGGAGTTGAAGCTGGTGGATCATCAACCAGCAAACTTCACGCTGCTCCTTTAAGCAAAAACTCTCAAATAGGAGTACTTCATGGTTCAGCTGCTTACTGTGTTCAAAACCCAGATGGACAAATAAGTGAAACAGAATCTATTAGTAGCGGATTAGATTATCCGTCCGTAAGTCCAATTCACTGTTTTTTGAAGGATACAGGTAGAGCTAGATATACCCTGGCAACAGACGAGGAGGCCTTGGATGCATATAAATTGGTAACTGAACTAGAAGAGATTTCACCAAGCTTGGAACCTGCTCACGCTTTTGCAGAAGCAATAAAAATTGCTCCTGAACTTGATGAGTCAACTATTGTAATTGTGAACTCCTGTGGAGATAGCCTTAAGGACTCAAGTATAATAAAAAAACATTTAGGAAGTTATTCGAGATGAAATCCGAGATCAGTTTAGCTTTTGAAAAATGTAAAAAAGAAAATAGACCTGCTCTAATAACTTATACTGTAGCTGGTGACAACACTAAGCGCAAATCCTTGGAAATTCTAAAATCGATATCTAAACATGCTGATATTTTGGAAATTGGATTCCCACATAATGCACCAACAGCAGACGGCCCTCAAATTCAAAATAGTTCTTACAGGGCCTTAAAAAATGGAACTAAACTTAAAGATGTTTTCCAAATAGTTAAAGATTATAAGAAAAATGTAAATGCAAAACCATGTATTCTCATGGGATATTACCAATTGGTTTACAGATATGGAGAAAGAAAATTTGTTAAAAAATGCAAGGAAATTGGAGTGAATGGTTTAATAATTGTAGATCTACCTTTTCCTGATAATAAAAGATTTGCAAAATTGTGTAAAAAAAATTCAATAACTTTTATTCAACTGTTATCACCAACAACATCAAAGGAAAGGATGAAAAAGATTATATCAAATTCTCATTATATGATTTATTATATAAGCATGTTGTCAACAACAGGAGGTAAGTTGAAAGTTTCTCCGAGAAAAATTTTAAAAAATTACAACAAGATTAAAAGAATTGATAAATCTAAAAATTTAGTAATTGGATTTGGAATAACGAATAAAACAATAGCCTCACTTAAAAAGTCTGATGGTTTGGTAGTTGGAAGCCTTTTGTGTAAAGGAATCGGTGAATCAGTTAAGAAACGTCAAAATCCTGTCACAAAGCTGAATAAAATGGTAAAAGAATTAAAAAGAAAAATTGTATGAATTGGATTACAAAATTTATTAAACCCAAAATAAAATCTTTATTTAAAAAAAGACCATCAGAAAACAAGGATGCTTTATGGACAACATGTGAGTGTAAAAACCTCATATATAAAGATGATCTTTTTAATAATTTAAGTGTATGTCCAACATGCGGATCACATCACAAACTTAACTGTGAAGAAAGATTTAAAATATTTTTTGATAACAAAGAATATGAAGTATTAAAGACTCCTTTACCCAAAGACGATCCATTAAATTTTGCAGATACTAAAAAATATACGGATAGATTAAGGAAAGCTAGAGAAGATACTAAGCAATCTGATGCTATTTCTATTGCCCATGGAAAACTAGATGGAATGCATGTTACGGTGGGGGCACAAAATTTTTCTTTTATTGGAGGATCCTTGGGTGCAGCGTCAGGTGAAGCATTTATCCACGGCGTTCAATATGCAATAGACAATAAAACTCCTTTTGTGTTTTTTAGTTGTAGTGGAGGAGCTCGAATGCAAGAAAGTGCTATATCTTTGATGCAAATGACTAGATGTGTTTTGGGTGTTCACGAACTTAAGAAAGCTAATGTCCCTTACATTGTGGTAATGACAAACCCAACTGCAGGTGGAGTAACAGCTTCTTTTGCCGGTTTAGGTGATATTTTAATTGGAGAGCCTAAAGCAATAATTGCATTTGCTGGTCGTAGAGTTATACAAGATACAGTAAAAGAGGATTTGCCAGAGGAGTTTCAAACAGCTGAATTTGTTAAAGAGCATGGTGGAATTGATTTGGTAGTTGAAAGAAAATATTTGAGGTCAACAATATCAACAATTTTATCAATTCTGTTGAAGAAAAAAGAAGCCCAAGATATATCTACAAAAGATGTTTCAACCTTCGAAGAGACTTTACCAAAAACTTCAAAAGCAATATAGCCGCCGGATCAACCTAGATCTAAAGAGAATCAAAAAAGTTTTAGAAAAATTAAAAAATCCAGACCAAAAACTTAATAACGTTATAAATGTATTAGGTTCAGATGGAAAGAATGCAACAATTTCGGCAATTAAATATTTTTTAGAAGCAGATAATAAAAAAGTAAACACATTTACAAGCCCACATTTATACGATGTTCGTCATAGATTTTGGTTGGGTAACAGGTTTATTTCTCTTAATGAAATTAAAAAATATAAAAAAATTATTGAGGAAACAAAACAAAAATTGACTTTATTTGAGCTGCTTACTTGTATTTATATTTTAGCAGCAACTAAAACAGATTCTGATTCATATAATCTTATTGAAAGTGGATTATTATTCAAAAAAGATAGTACAAATCTATGGTCTTACCCTTTGGCACAAATAGTGACGAATATTAACTATCAGCACCAAGAGTGGGTTAGTCCAAAAACAATTGTTGAAATTTGTAGACAAAAAGTGGGTTATCTCAGTAAGTATACAAATATTTACATTGGAAAACAAAAACCAAAAACATCCAGAATAATAAAAAATATTTTAAAACAAAATCCAAGCGAAAAAGTATCTTATGGGTCATGGAAAATTATAAATAAAAATAAGAAAAAATATTACAGAGACAGAAAAAATTTGATCATCCTCAGATCTAAATGCATTAATTCTGAGGGTTTGTGGGAAAATGTAGGATTAGCAATAAAAATTGCTTTAGATTTAGGCGTGGATCCTAAAATTATTAAAAAAACACTTCCAAAAATACAATTTGAAGGTCGTGTTCAATTTATAAATGGTAAACTTACTTCAAATCTCAGAAAAACAAGGATACTTGTTGATGGCTGTCATAGCAATGAGTCTACCAAAAACTTAGCTAGGTATTTAAGAGAATTTAAAATACCTATTTATGCGATCTGGGGAAGTTTAAAAAACAAAAACCCAAACCAACTTATTAAAAATTTTAGAGGAATATTTAAAAAAATAGTTACTGTAAAAATTCCTAATGAACCTAATGCAATGAGTTCTTTTGATCTTATGCAAACAGCAAAAAAAAATGGTTTTGAAGCAATAGAGTCAAATAACCTTAAAGCTTCTTTAAAAAAACTTTCTACAACAGAAAAAAAAATTATAGTTGTATTTGGAAGCTTATATCTTGTTGGGCATGTATTAAGTATGAACTAAATATTTTCTTTTATCCAAGAAACAATATTTGATTTTGTGGTTGCGCCAACTTTCGTTGCTTTAAGTTCCCCAGCTTTAAATAGTAACATGGTTGGAATTCCTCTAATTCCATACTTTGTTGGAGTGTTTGGTTCCTGATCTATATTATGTTTAGCAATTACAACTTCGTTAGACATCTCATTAGAAATTTCTTCAAGTATCGGACCAATTTGCTTACATGGGCCGCACCATTCTGCCCAAAAATCTACAATAGTTGGTTTTTGTGATTTAATTACATCAGACTCAAAGCTTTCGTCAGTTACTTTTTTTGTAGCCATAGATTTATAGATAAAGTTTTTTTTAAAAATGTCAACTACGCTCGAGAATAAACTTTTTCTAATTCTTCAACGTAGGCGTTAATCTCTTCGAGCATTTTAAGTTTATCGGTTTCTTTGCTTTTTTCAAACTTTGCTCTTAAATCATCAATCTCTTTATAAGTTCTTGGTATCGTGTTCCATTTTTTATCATCAGTGGTAGATAGAACTCTTTTAACAATAGTTCCATGAATCTCCTCATAATCTTCCTTGGGTAAAAGGTCAGGCTTCTCTTGATAAAGTAATTTTTTTCCAAAATAATGAAGCCTTTTATCCTTAAATTTCTGCAAGTAGGAAAGTTTTTTATCCCAATTTACTTCATGAAAACCTGATAAAATTTTATTATCCTCTGCTGGAAGAAAATTATATAGACTTTCTTCTTCACAAAGATCTTCTTGTGATTGAGTTTCTGCTTTCTCTTGAGCCTCATCTCTTAAAATTACTTCAACCTTTTCAGCAAATTTTTTATTTTTTCTGACAATATCTGCTCTTTCCTTTAATTTATTAATTCCTATCATTTTATATTCTTCAAAATGATCAATGTAGGAAGGATTCATAACAATAGGATGTTTATTATGGCGGCATGTTCTCAGAACCTTTGGAGATTTTTTTAATTCCTCTTTCAAGACTTGGATTGGCATATTCATATAAATATTTGGATCTTGTTTTAGATCAAAAGTTTTTGGCCACTGATAAATTGGATGTTGACAAACAAAAGTTTGAACAAATGGAACAACTTTACCATAATAAAATTCATTGGCACAAAAAAGCTTTTCGTTTTTAATTATTTTTAAGCTCTCCTCTTTATTTGAGGTTAAAAGACTGCTATTCCAAACACTAGGTGCTTTCTTTTTTATTATCCTTGCAATCTCCAGTGTGGCACCACAATCGCCTATAGCAGTGTGGGCCGCGTGTTTAATTCCATTGAGGGGTGCCATAGTATCAAGCTTATATTCTAGATTTCCTTTCTTGTTTATCGCGTTCTTTAGAGTATTAGGATAATAAAGATTTGCAGCTCTTGCCAAATTAAGCAAATCACCCTCTTTGTTTCCATTAGTTGTAGAGGCAAAAGGATATTCTAAGTTTTGGAATAAAGTATTTCTCCAAAAAATTTGGTCAAACTCAATATTGTTCCAGCCTATATAAGTGACTTTACCCCAGCTTTTCAGTTTTTCAACAAACTGCCTAACCATTTCATAGTGCGAAAGGTTTGTTTCTTTTAATTTTTTAGGAGAAGTATTGGTTACAATTAAGGACATCGCCTCTGGAATAATTCCTAGTGAGAGTCTACTTCTAGACTCAAATCTATCTAATTCCTTTAATTGATCATCAACTAAAATTGCACCTACTTCTATAATTTGACCCCATTGTTTGTTGGATGAACTGGTTTCGAAATCGTAAAATACAAAATTTGACATTCAGGAAATTTACTTATTTAAAGGCTTTAATTTTATCAGAATTTTCTTCCACTGTCTCTTTTACTGTTTGAGGATCTTTGATGTTGTTTAAAGTATTC
>MDTA01046856.1_pt1 | contig 13759 bp, 6 predicted proteins | sample 811151 | NCBI WGS metagenome assembly MDTA01 (sample SAMN05326648, study PRJNA326480) | marine metagenome | isolation source: seawater | place: Indian Ocean: South | collected 2010 | reverse complement strand
ATGGGCAACCTGATGAAACCACCTTCTCTCTTGGGATGCCTGATCCCTTTATAATTCAACAGCCTTCTTCGCGAATATATTATCGTGAAATACATAAACGCGTCCAAGATGTTTTGATGCAACAAGGTTTTTCGTGTGAAATGATCCACAATGAATCTAGCGCTCAGGGAGATTTGGTCTGCTTTGAAAGAGCGGTTTCCAGTGATCTTGTTCACCCAGATTCTGGGCAAAAAATTGTTGGCGGAGCCTTAAGAAGAACCCGGGAGGGGTTACTATACCAAGGCAGCATTCAGTGCCTTAACCTGCCAGAGAATTTCGGCTTAGAACTTGCAGCCTCTCTTGCCTTGGAGGTTGAAGAATTAAAGATTTGTTCAGAAGTAGAAGAGCTAGCAGGTGTTCTGGCGATTGATAAATATAGCTCGCCAGAATGGAAGTATGCCCGTTAGTCATAGCTATTAAGACCCACTTGCATCCTTTTCTCTCTGCTCTTTAATTTCTGTTTTTACTGACAAAAGTTCCTTCTCTAGTGCTTCGATCTCACGGTTCAACGCACGCACTCTCGTTAGAGCTTCAGGAGTTGACTTTTTGTCTTGTATTCTCTCTTCGATCGCTCTTTCCAGTCTCAACTGTTCCCTGACAAGACTTTCAACGATACTGCCACCACCACCATTCCATTTCTGTATTGGTAGACGATTCAAAAATTTCTGATCGGTCGATGAAAGATCTGCTATCAAGTAATAATGGTGTTTATTAGGGTTCTTCGAGTTCCTAATTTGAAAAATGACCTCAGTGCGGGTTCTGCCAATAACAATCGCGTCTACTTCGCGCTGCCTTTTGTCAGTAATCACCCTGTCAAAAGGATAGGTAAACTTGAGGTTTTTACCTTTCCCATCAATGTTTTCTGGCGGCGTGGCATTAAACTTGTTGCCTTCAGCGGTTTTATCTTTTTCACAGGAGGACAGGAAAATACACGCTGCCAATGGCATAATAATGAATGGTTTCATAAAAATATATCGATGCTTATTAAGATAATGATACAAACCTTCATACAGATAACGTATGTCATTCAAGTGCACAGAAAAATGCACCTATACATTGGTCACACAATGCCCGATTCCATAAATAAATTTCCTCTATGGTCACTAATTGCATGCTTGCTTCTGTTAACTTCAGCGGAGTCTTATTCGCAGGGTGGCATTACAAAGAAAAAATACTTTTATGATAAAGCACAAAAGGAAATTGAATACTCCATTTTTGTTCCTTCCATCTATAATGGGAAAACCAAAGTCCCACTTATAGTCGCCCTTCATGGTCTTGGCAGTAATCCGCATCATATCATTCGCTACTCTGGTCTTGTCAAGGAGGCGGAAAAACGTGGTTATATTGTAGTGGCTCCTTATGGTTATAATGAGAGGGGTTGGTATGGAAGCCGAGGAAAGGGTAAAGAGGGATTTTTGTTTGGCGAACAAAATGACCCGGACAATCTGGGCGAACTCAGCGAAGGAGATGTTTTCAATGTTCTAAAAATCGTGCGCGAAGATTACCAGATTGACTCCAATCGCATTTATTTAATGGGGCATTCCATGGGCGGTGGGGGCACTCTATACCTAGGCAGTAAATACCCAGATCTTTGGGCAGCAATCGCCCCGATGGCACCTGCGGTTTTCTTTGACAGCTCAATCTTAATGAAGATGCGTTCTCTTCCTGTATACATTGTTGCTGGAGAAAATGATCTCTTGGTTCCGGTTGGTAGTGTTCGCAGATGGGTAGCTCGAATGAAGAAATTGGATATGGACTACCATTATAATGAAATTAAACAAGGAGATCACAACCTCTCATTCACCAATAACCCTGCAATGATTTCAGAAATCTATAACTTCTTCGATGAGAAACAGAAGAAGAGTTCCGGTCTTGGTCAAAAAAAAGAACTTCGTTTCTTCACCAACCGAAAGGGGGTCAAGATTAGAGCTTCCGTTGAATCTGTAACTAGCGAAAACGTCACAATAAAACGCGAGGATGGTAAAAGGTTTACCCTGCCCATTTCCATGCTGAGTGATGCAGATGGTGAATTCCTAAAGCAATGGAAAGAAAGCAAAAGGGAACCGTTAAACTAAGTATTTAAGGCCCTTTTCAGACCTTCAACGATATCATCCGGCAATATGATTGTTGGCAACTCAATAGCTTTTCCTTTTCCGCCAGGTATAACAAGATAATAGGGAATTCCCTCTCTCCCGTATGCCTTAAGAAAGTCAGCAATAACTTGCTGACGGTTCGTCCAGTCAGCCATCATGGGAACCACATTTGAATTGGTTTCTATGAACTGCTTAAAAGCGTTGCTTGATTTGAAGCACACGGCCTCGTTTGCAAGGCACTGTCCTCACCATCTTGCCGTAAAATCAATAAAAACAGTTTTGCCTTGTTCACGAAGGTCAATAATTCTGCCAGTATCGAATGCTTCCCATGTGATTCCATATTTCTCAACAGTTTGCCCAGCGATTGAGTGAGGCATTTCTTTACTGGCCACGTAGCCCAAGCTCACCATGATGGTGACAAGAAGAACGCCAAGACATTGGCCGACGCGCCTTTTGATCCTGCTAACTGAGGGAATATTGTATTTGCCGTAAATCCAGAGGCCGAGCGATCCAGTGAGCATGCCTACAAGCAAGATGAAAAGTGCATTCTGGTTCGTCTGAGAGGCAAAAATCCACATGAGCCATATAGCGGTTGCGAACATTGGAAAGGACATAAACTGCTTGAATGTCTCCATCCACGCACCCGGCCGCGGCAACTTTCTAATGAGAAAAGGGAAATAGGAAAGCAATAAGTATGGCAGCGCTAATCCTATTGCCAGCATCGTGAAAACCAGTAGCGCAAGAGGCAAGGGTTGTGAAAGGGCGTAACCAAGTGCGGGTGCCATAAAAGGACCGGTGCAAGGCGTTGCAACAAGCACAGCCAATACTCCTGAAAAGAACGCTCCGCCAAGGCCGCTTTTTGATTGAAGAGAGGAGCCCACACCAATGGCAGATGTCCCAAACTCAAATAATCCGCAGAGATTCAATGCAAAAACAAACATCAACAGGATCATAAATAGTACAAAGCCTGGCTCCTGAAGCTGAAAGCCCCAACCTGCACTTTCACCGTAGTACCTCACAATGAAAAGGACGCCAACAAGGGCCCAAAGGGATAAAACAACACCGCAAGTGAAAACCCAGCCGTGTTTGCGAATCGAAGAACTATCTTCTCCTGCTTGTTGAACAAACCCCATAATTTTGATTCCCAACACAGGAAATACACATGGCATGAGATTTAGTATTATGCCGCCTGCCAGTGCTAGAAGCATGAAGAGTAAAAGCCCTTTTTCACCACCCTTTTCTTCACCGACAGAATTAAGGTTGGTTAAGCCCCATGACCTGATCTCCTTTATTTGTGCTTGCTGCACGTGCGCAGCCCCGGAATCAAAGGAGGAATTATGGTTTTGATTATCGGGGAGGGGATTTGATTCTTGGGTGGCGGATGTTAGCCAAATTCCTGAGCCGTCCGGATTAATAAGGAAGCCTGCAATGTTTTCAGGTAATATGGCTTCGTCCTCAAGGGGAACTTTTATTGTGAAAGCATTGTCGTTAACTTTCAGGTCTTGCCCTTTATTAGGGGGCACTAACCCAGAAACGGACGGCACGAAAATTGCTCCCGTAGAAGGAGCGCTATCTCCGTCGGGCATTAAGCCGGTAAGCTCAAAGAAAGGGGAATCGTTTTCACGGGTAAGCTCAATCAGGACGGTCTCTTGTTCCATTGTAGCAAGAGAGGCATCGATTGCCTCAGCGGAGGAAGAATCTGCAGCATTGACTCTTACTGGCAGTGAAATCTTTAATGGAGTAGTGGTTGGAGCCGTGCAGATCTCCTTGCATGCTTGCCAATCTACATCGGCTGATATTTCTAATGTGCTGCCCGGTTCCAATGAGGGAGCAACGGCTACTTCGGCCACAAAAAAAACATCTCCTTCAAAAGTGTGACTTACCATTGAAATGGCATCGGTGATTTTCTGTGTATAGCGCTTCGGAATAGGGGAGATTACTTCACTAACGGTGCAACCATCCGGCAAATCACCCCACTTAATGATGGTGGGCAACCCTGTTTCACCTGGATTTGTCCAATAGATATGCCATTCAGGCTCAATATTTGCTCTGACGGCAACCTTGAACGTTTCTCCAGGAACTGCAGCAGTTTTATCTGAGAGTAGAGACAGGGTGACGGGATTTTGTGCCACAACCAAGCACTGACCTAAAATGTTCAGGCCAATCAGCAGGCAACACAACAGGGATCCCGGCACTCTAAGTATCATGCAGCTTATTTCTAGGCGGCGCGCCCGCAACATTGTTTGAATTTCTTCCCGCTACCACAGATACAGGGCTCATTACGTCCAACTTTTGGCTGCGCTCTGGTGACAGGAAGCTTTATCCTATCTTCAAGTTCGGGATCCCCGGCAGGTGACATCGCTCCACTACTTGAGGTTTGACTTAACGCACCCCCGGGCATTTCACCTCCTTGATTCATAGGCAATGCCTGCAGGAACTGGTTAAAAGCATCCAGATTCGTTGTGCTACGGAATAAGTTAACAAGGACTTCACTTTTGATGTTCTCGATCAACTCTTGGAACATGGCGAACGCCTCGGTCTTGTATTCTATCAGCGGGTCTTTTTGACCATGCGCTCTGAGATGAACTCCTTCACGCAAGGCGTCCATATTGTATAAATGCTCCTGCCAAAGCCGATCTATTCCACCAAGAAGAACCGATCTCTCGAGCCCATCAAGGTGCTCTGGGTCCTCATGAGAGGTTTTCATTTCATAGAGCTCCTTTACCTTCTTGATAATGAAGTCAGCACTTTCCTCAATGGTAAGATCTGCAAATTTAGCTTCTTCTTCAGTTAGGCCCATCGGAAAGGTGCCGTTACACCAGGCCAGTAGCCCCTGATAATCTTTCTCTTCATCAGGATCAGGAGAATCCAGAAACATTCCCACTCGAACAGGTATGGATTCATCGATAGCCTCGTAGATGAGTTCGCGCGGATTGGCACTTTCAATAATCTCATTGCGCATGCCATACACAACCTCACGCTGGTTGTTCATAACATCATCAAAGTCAAGGACTCGCTTGCGCATCTGGTAGTTACGTTGTTCTACCCTTTTCTGGGCTTGCTGCACAGAGCGATTAAGCCACTTGTGCTGAAGTTCCTGCCCCTCCTCAAGACCAAATCGATCCATCATTTTAGTCATGCGTTCTGCCGCTCCAAAATTGCGCATCAGATCATCCTCAAAACTGATATAGAAAATGGATTCTCCTGGGTCTCCCTGCCTAGCACACCTGCCGCGTAGCTGTCGGTCAATCCTTCGTGACTCATGACGATCGGTTGCAAGAACGAGTAATCCTCCAAGATCCGCGACACCTTCTCCTAGTTTGATATCCGTACCTCTACCGGCCATGTTTGTTGAAACCGTAACCGCGCCTCGTTGACCTGCTCGCTGAATAATTTCCGCTTCCTGGCGGTGATATTTTGCATTTAGTACAGAGTGAGGGATTTTCTCCCTCTTCAGTAACCGAGCAACAGTTTCTGAAGCATCCACGCTTGCAGTTCCGACCAATACTGGCTGTCCCTTTGCGTGCCTTTCCTTGATGAACTGCATCACCGCATTATATTTTTCTCGCCTTGTTTTAAATATGTGATCGTTATGATCCTGACGCAGCACGGGTTTGTGTGTCGGCACAGGCAGCACATCTAAACCATAAATGTCACTAAATTCTGCTGCTTGAGTTTCAGCGGTGCCAGTCATTCCGCCGAGCTTTTCATAGAGGCGGAAATAATTCTGGATAGTTACTGTGGCTAGCGTCTGAGTTTCTCTCTCAAGTTTCACACCTTCTTTCGCCTCAACCGCTTGATGGAGGCCATCACTCCAACGCCTACCTGGCATTTCCCTGCCCGTGTTCTCATCAACGATAACAACCTTGTTGTCGGCAACGACGTAGTCCACGTCCTTTTCATAAAGACAATAGGCCTTGAGCAGTTGAGAAATGCTGTGCATACGTTCCCCCTGAGCGTCCATTTTGTTCTGTAATTCATTCTTCTTTTCCTCCTTCTCAGTAGCCGAAATAGCATCATTGGCATCAATTTCTGAGAATTCAGTCGCCAGATCAGGTAAGACAAATGCCTCAGCGTCATCAGGGTTCAGGAAATGCCTTCCTTTTTCAGTGAGGTCTGCATCATGCGAGCGTTCTTCAACCGTGAAGTATAGTTCTTCCTTTAATGCAAAAAGCGCTTTCTTTTGTGTGTCTTGATAAAATCCCAGCTCTGTTTTTTCGGCCACCTTCCGCTGTTCTGGGTCCTCCATGAGGCGTAACAATTGCCGATTCTTTGGCTGGCCAAACTTGACCTTGACCATTTCCCTGCCTCCTGTTTCGAAATCACCATCAGCAAAAGCTTTCTTAGCCGCCTCCATTGATGAGTTACAGAGCACATTTTGTTTTTTGACCAGTTGGTTTATCAGTGGCTTGTAGCGGTCGTATTGGTGCGTATTGGAAATAGTGGAGGGACCCGAAATAATCAGTGGTGTTCTTGCTTCATCAATTAGCACTGAATCAACTTCATCAATGATCGCATAATGATGCCCTCGCTGAACCTGATCCTCCTTCGTGTTGGCCATTCCATTGTCCCTAAGGTAATCAAAGCCAAACTCACTGTTTGTGCCGTAGGTGATATCTCTGGAATAATTTTCCCGCCTTTCGGCTGGAGGCATTTGGTTTTGCAGGCACCCAACTGTTAAACCCAGAAATTTCAGAAGTTCTCCCGTCCACTCGGAATCCCTCCTAGCGAGGTAATCGTTTACGGTCACAAGGTGAACTCCTCGACCTGATAACGCGTTAAGATAAATGGGAAGCGTTGCGACAAGTGTTTTACCCTCGCCAGTGGCCATTTCTGCAATCATTCCTCGATGCAAACCCACACCACCAATCAACTGTTCATCAAAGTGGACCATGTCCCATGTCATGGGTTGATCACATACCGTGTAATTGAGCCCCACCATGCGTCTTGCTCCATTTTTAACAACGGCAAAAGCTTCGGGCATAATTTTCTCTAGATAAGCGGATTGCTCATCATGAACATCAACCAATCGCTCCAACTTTTTGCGCCTTGCCTGCTCCTCCAAGTCTCGGCGAGCCTGAAGCAATTCACTTTCAGCACCTTCTTGTTGATTGCCAGAAACAAGCTCCGCTTCCTTTTCTGCCCTCCATTGATCAATCTCGTCATCCACTTTTTGCTCCATGGCACGCAACTCGTCCTGCCAGTGCGCAGTTTTTGCTCGAAGTTGATCGTCCGTTAATGACTGTAATTCTTCCTCTATAACGTTAATTTTACGGACGAGAGGCCAGATCTTATTAATCTCACGCGTGTGTTTTGAACCAACTATTTTCTGGAGTAACCATTTAACCATCGTTGCCTATGCCTTTTGATAGAAGTGTTTAAGAGTCGTAAAAACCATTCAGTTTATCTATTGGAAAAACTGATCAATTAAGCGGAAAACTGGCTCCTGAAAACCTGAAATAAACGCGAAAACGGGGAAATTGCATTTATTTGCAAAAACATGACCATTGACCGTGCCTAGACGCGTAGAGCTTGAGTTGTTTTCACTCAATTAATTTTATCGGTGTCTTGCAAGAAATTCCTGTGCCAGTGACCTGTAATCAACCGCGCCTTGTCCTGAGCCATTATATTCAATAATCGCTTGCCCGTAACTTGGCGCCTCGCCAAGTCTGACCGAGCGACGGATAACCGTTTGATAAACTTCATCGGGGAAATGTTCTCGAACCTGTTCAACAACTTGTTTGGACAGGTTAGTTCGCCCGTCAAACATCGTCATGACAATTCCCTCAATGCGACCGTCAGGATTTGCACCGGACAGGCGTATTTGTTCCTGCACATGAACAATTTTGGCAAGCCCCTCAAGTCCAAAAAACTCACACTGCAGAGGAATAAGTAACTCGTCGGCTGCAGCAAGAGCCGATGTCATCAGCACGCCCAGGGAAGGGGGGCAATCCAAAAACACCCAGTCATAATCGGAGCTCTCCCTCAACCGAGAAAGCACAGATCTTAATCGTGTGAGATGATCCTCGGACTGAGCAAGTTCAACCTCGACACCTGCCAATTCCATATCAGAGGGAATGATAGAAAGGTTATCAAAGCGAGTGGAGAGGATTTTCGCACCGATCTCCGCGCGTCCAATCAGCACATCATATAGGCTAGCTTCCGGCTGTGGAGCAAATCCGAGCCCACTTGTGGCATTTGCCTGCGGGTCGAGGTCAATTAACAATACCTTTTCTTTTCCAAGTGCCGCAAGGCACGTGGATAAATTAATAGAGGTTGTGGTTTTTCCCACACCTCCTTTCTGATTGGCGATTGCTACAATCTTCATCAGGGTAAATACTACTCTCCTTTCACCAGCCTATAGGAAAAATCAAACGTCTGCTATAATTCTTACATTTCGCTAGGCATTCGTCTTGTATATTCATGCAATTACTAGAAAAAGATCTTCTTGAACTTGCAGGATGGCAGGTCGTGAAACAGGCAAGAACTCTTGTAGCGGCAGGATCTGTATCGAAGGCATTGATGGAGGTGAGAAATGACGGGAGTGTGCATTTTAAGGGTGAGGTGGTCGAAGGCAGGCGCCGCCATGTTGCTGTATTGATGGTGCACTCATTAGATAATGCGCAAAATCACTGCAATTGCCCAGTCGCAAGACGAGATGGCAAAATTTGCCCTCATTCCATTGCCGTTGCTTTATTTGCATTAAAGAATGAATATCATAAAAACACAAAAAATAAAAAACAAGTAACTGAAGATCAACATGATGCAGAAGACTCAGTTGGTTTGATAGAGTTTGTTCAGATTCCAGCCTTTGACTATGATTCTATTTTGGAAAGGTTCGATTTTCCTGTGGAATTTTACCCCGTTAATCAAGTCCGTGATTGGAAAGCGGAAGTTAATGCGGGCGTTTTAAAGAGTATCGCGGGGCTCGGACTTGCCAACAATGATAGCCCTAAATTTGCTTCATTAGATAAATCAGCATTTCTTAACCTGCTATCTGCATTCAGGGGAAATTGTTGGCCGACTTCGTATTTGAAGGAATCTAAAGGCGCATGGAAATCGATCAGAGTGTGCTCAATGGCGACTAGAATTCCCATTGTTGTATCCACTGTTCTTGATAAACCTGAATTGGCTCAGATTGAAATTCAATCCATCAAAGATGGTGGAATTATTGCAGATGGAGCCAACTGCTGGATCTTAAGAATTTCAGATCAGATTGCCATTCCCACCAATCTTTCTCAAATCACCCCTTCATTATTCAATGATGTAGAGCCATTATTCAATAGCCCACCTGGTGAGACGAGTATTCAAATTGAATTATCCAAGTTGAGATCAGAAGCGGAAACACTCTTTGACGTGTTCCACATGGAATGTTCAGGGCAATTAACATTAAGGGACTTACTACAAAAACACACAGGGGTGCCAAATGTCTCAATGAGTGTTGAGGGCTCTCTACGCCAACTAAACATTATCGTTAAATTTACTTACCAGAAGGATGAGCAACCAAATCCTGAGATTGAATTTCGGGCATTGGAATCTTTACCCGAAATCAAACTACAAGAGGTTTCAGGTAAATCTTCGGGCACCGTAAAACAATTCAGCGGCATTCTTCAGGGACAGGATTCCATCCTGAATTTCTATGCAGGGAGTCTCGCTAAAGCAATCTCTTCGGATTGGAATGTCGAAATTGGCTCCCGATTTGCAAATATCGTAAAAGATATAGAAAGGGTGCGCCCCCGGATAAGTCCCCAAGGTGATGTTTCCAATAACTGGTTGAGCTTTGATCTTGAATTTTCCACTGCAGAGGGACACCAGATTTCTGAAAAGGAAATTCGCCGCCTTGTTTCAACAGGAAGTAGCAAAATCAAATTGCCTAGTGGTAAATTCGCCGCTTTTAACAGAAGTCAAATCGAAGGAATTTTTGACTCATTGAGTTTTTCTGAAGGAGAACAAATGATGAATCCTTCCTCAGGAAAAACCACGAGGAAGATCCCAACCCTCTTCTATGAATCATTGGTAGAGTCTGAAGGCTCGTTAATTACCGACTCGAGTCAGTCAATGCCCATAAAGCATCCACCCGATTCATTCTCAGGACAATTACGGCACTACCAGTTATCAGGAGTCAATTGGCTTCTACGGCGTTCCCAAAGTGGTTATGGAGCCATTTTGGCTGATGAAATGGGCCTTGGTAAGACAGTTCAAGTCCTTGCTTTAATCGGTTTTTTACAGGATGCGTCCATCTCGAATTCTGAAACGCAGGAAAAAGGTTTGGAAAAACGAACCTGCATGATCGTTTGTCCTACCTCTTTGATTCATACATGGAAAAGCGAAATCGAACGTTTTTTACCAACTAAGCAGGCGCTTGTTCTTCATGGACCAGGGCGGAACAAGCTTTTTCAGACAATCAAGAATACAGACATTGTGATCACTAGCTACGGATCATTATGCCGTGACCTTAGCCATTACGAGAACTATCAGTTTCCACTTGTGGTAGCTGATGAAGCATCCGTGCTGAAAAATCCCCGTTCACAGGTTGCAAAGAGTCTTTCGACCATTTCATCAGGTTCTAGGATCGCCTTGAGTGGAACGCCAATAGAAAACACTATTCAAGACCTATGGTCGGTTATGAACTTTGCCAATCCTGGATACCTTGATCATCAAAAAGCATTCCTTGCGCGTTACTCAAGTGCAAGTGAAGAAAGCATGAAGGGATTGCGTCGCCGAATTGCCCCGTTCATTCTGCGCCGCACCAAGAGGGAAGTGGCTTCTGAGTTGCCGAGCAAGATCGAAAAAATCATATATTGCGAGCTAAACAGACAACAACTCAAGGCTTATGAAGAGTTAATTAAGCTTGCTAGAAATAATTTTAAAAAGTCGCGCAACGATCTTATTAATAACGACATAAGCATTGAGATGCTTGTTTTTCTACTGCGATTAAGGCAAGTTTGTTGCGATTACCGACTTCTTCCCAAAAATCAAGATGAGGAATTACCATCAACCGGACTCAACCTCAAAAAAACGAACGCAAAACAAGTGCCAAACAATGTTGAGCAGTCACCAAAGTTGAAAGCCCTAGAAACTCTTCTTGCCGATCTACTTGCCTCTGGAAGCCGAATTCTCATATTTTCGCAATTCGTTTCCATGCTCTCACTTATTCGTAAAATGCTCGATGAGAAGGGGATCTCCTATTGCTATATTGACGGCGCTCAGAACGCCACGCAGAGGAGTGAGCAAGTTGACGCTTTTCAGGATGCTCGAAGCAAGATTCCCGTTTTCCTAATGTCTCTTAAAGCAGGCGGATACGGTCTCACACTAACCGCAGCCGACAGTGTTATTCACTTTGATCCATGGTGGAATCCGGCAGTGGAGGCTCAGGCAACTGATCGAGCACACCGAATTGGACAAACCAAAACGGTTACCTCTTACAAGTTAATCGTCGAAGGGTCTGTGGAGCAGAAAATCATGCAGTTACAGACGCGTAAACAGCGAATTGCAGATTCTATTATCGATGATCGAACCCCATTAATGAACGGACTTAGCAGGGAGGATATTCAGTTTATCCTTTCTTGAATCCTTACTGAGTCGAACCTTCATCCCAGATAAAATGTTCCAGTCGTAGCCTCTGGCTGGCTTTTCTTGCTTCATCCGACCTTGGACCCGGCGTTCTGGCCAAACGATCCGCAATAGCTATAGCTGCAATAATGCTTTGTGGTCCACCTGATGCCTCCTTGAGCCGGATTGCCTCAAACCCGGCTCTGTAATACCACTTAAAATCCTTCTGCTCATTTCCATTCAACGGAGTAGAACTATTATTCATTACCTCATGAAGGCACTTAAGCGTTTCCTCAAGTTGTCCGAGCATTTCATGCGACTTCGCTTTGCGGAAAAGAATTTCACTTCTAGTAGCCAGCGCCAAATCACTAATTTCAAGAGCACTTGCAAAAACTTGTATGGCTTGATCAAGCCTTTTTGTATCTTTGCCGCCAAGCTCATATAGCGCGCGCCCTTTTAATATCAGCAGAAGTGCCTTCAGTTTAACCTCCGGTTCATCCACAAGCGCAGCCTCAAGAATGGTAAGGGCTTCCTCTTGGAGTCCTTGGCTTAACTTGATCTGAGCTTGGTGATGCCTTCCTAACGGAGCCAATGGACTCTTCTTATCAGACAACTTCTGCCAAAATGTAAGTGCTCTTTGTGCACCTTCTTCTGTAAGAGTAAGCATCGATGCCCGACCGGCAAAAAATATAGCCTTATCCGAAAGCTCCGAATCAGGATAGTTGATACTTAGCTTTTCAAAGTTGCGCATTGCATCCAGGTAATCACTTGCTCTAAACTGAATTTCAGCCTGCCTCATCCTCACCTCTGCAGCATACGCGGACTTTGGCCAGTTGTTAATGAATCGATCGGCCAATTCTATTGCCTTTTGGTCAACTCCTGCAATCTCCTCGATCCAGAAAGCGATATAGCCAGCTCTCTCCAGAGCTTGAGGCGTTAACTCAAGTGCCAGAGCCTTTTTCAAACTGTCACGAGCGGATTCTGCATTTAATGGTCCATACAAGACATTAGTGGCAGCCGAAGCAAGGTGGGCTTCAGCTTTTCGAGGGTGAGCTGGGTGATCGCGTAAAAAAATGGCCAACGCGTTGACTGCATCAACGTCACGCTTTGAGCATTTATACAACGCTCTCTCAAGCTCAAGGTCCCCCCTTGAAAGCTGACCAGTTACCTCCGGCAGTTGTGCTGCACGAGCCAGAAATTTCTTATCATCGCCCGCACGCAGGGAAGCCACAGCTGAATTATATGTGGCGACATCACCCGTTATGTTTTCTTCTATCTGGCTGAATTTAGCCGCGGCTTCATCAAACTCGTCTGCCTCATATTTCGCCTTGGCCTCTATAAATTGAATTCTTGCCGCAACGGCTTCGTTATCAGTTAAGTCTTTGAGCTCCTTAATTACAGAAAGGGCACGGACTTTATCCTTTTCCTCGATGAGAATCTCAGCAAGCAACAGGTGTGCTCGCACGGCTAGAGAATCACTTCCCTCCTTGAGCTCTGTGAGAATCTGCAAGGTTTCCTCTCGCTCTTCGACATCTTTTCTGCGTGCAGCCGCAGCAAAAAACATAGCCGGCCTACTCGTTTCAATTTTGGGTGACGATTGCCATTTTTTTAACAGCAGCTCTCCACCCTTGCTGGAAAGAAATCCCGCGTCAGCTAGACGGTCAAAAGCTGGCAACGTATTTCCGCCGGAGGGAACATTTTCAATAATGCCAGAAAGAATAACGACAGCCTCATCAACAGTGGATAATGCCATGGAGGCATCTGCCAGCAAGAGCGATGCAGAACTGATCAAGGAGGGGGGGGCACCCTTCTGCTTGGCAATAATGTCACGCAACTTCTCCTGGGCATTCAGGTGCTTGTTAATGGCAATCAGTGCCCTCGCTTCAAGAAGTTCGGCATAAGCTCTGAGCATAGGTGATAAATCATCATTAAGCCCAGCTATCGTTTTCAATGCCGCTTGATATTTGCTTTGCTCAAGGTGCAATTCGATTAAGGCCAGTCGAGCGCGTTGCGTCAGCTTGGTATTGCCTGGCTTATTTATTTCACCGGCCAAAAACTCTCCTGCTCTGTCGACT
>MDTA01109850.1_pt1 | contig 13760 bp, 14 predicted proteins | sample 811151 | NCBI WGS metagenome assembly MDTA01 (sample SAMN05326648, study PRJNA326480) | marine metagenome | isolation source: seawater | place: Indian Ocean: South | collected 2010 | reverse complement strand
CTGGATTAGCAATGGCGTCAATGGATATGATTAAATTGGCAGGGGGAGAACCAGCAAATTTTTTAGATGTTGGGGGAGGAGCGACTCCAGAGAAAATTGTTAAAGCATTTAAGCTAATATCAATGGATGAAAAAGTTAAAGTAATTTTAGTTAACATTTTCGCTGGAATTAACAGGTGTGATTGGGTTGCTGAGGGTATTGTTCAGGCATTAGAAAAAATTGAAATTAAGGTGCCGCTTGTAATTAGACTAGCAGGAACAAATGTTGATAAAGGAAATAAAATTTTGAGAGAAAGCAAAATTAAATACATAGAAGCGAATTCGCTTGAGGATGCAGCTAATAAAGCTGTAAATGTTTTAAAAGGTTAAAAATGGCAGTTATAATTGACAAACAAACAAAAATTATAATCCAAGGTTTTACAGGTAAAATGGGAACCTTTCATGCCGAAGAAATGATTAAATATGGATCAAATGTTGTTGGTGGAGTAACTCCTGGGAAGGGAGGAACAAATCATTTAAATCTACCAGTTTTTAATACAGTTAAAGAAGCTGTTGATAATACTGAAGCTACTGCTTCTATATTATTTGTGCCACCAGCATTTGCTGCAGACTCTGCCATGGAGGCAGCTGATGCAGGAATTAGAACATGTGTAGCCATAGTTGACGGAATTCCATCGCACGACATGATAAAAATTAAAAGATATATGAGAAGATATTCCAAATCTGAAAAAATGAGTTTGGTGGGACCAAATTGTGCTGGAATAATTAGTCCTGGAAAATCTATGTTAGGGATTATGCCTGGACATATTTATAAAGAAGGTAGAGTAGGTATTATAAGTAGGTCAGGCACATTAGGTTATGAAGCAGCTCAACAACTTAAAGATCTTAATATTGGAGTTTCAACAAGTGTTGGCATAGGCGGAGATCCAATAAACGGAAGCTCATTTAAAGACATTATAGGAAAATTTGAGGAGGATAAAGAAACAGACGCAATTTTGATGATTGGTGAAATAGGAGGTCCACAAGAGGTCGCTGCGGGTAAATTCGCTAAAGAGAATATGAAGAAACCAGTAATTGCATACATAGCAGGTTTAACAGCTCCGAAAGGCAGAGTAATGGGTCATGCGGGAGCAATAGTATCAGCTTATGGTGAAAGCGCTGTAGAAAAAGTTGAATTACTAAAAGAATTTGGTGTGACCATATCAAAAAATCCCTCAGTCATGGGGGAAACAGTTAAAGGCGTATTAACAAAAAAAAGTAAACTTTGATGTTCTTTAAGGACTTTTTATTTTCATATAAAAATTCAATTCAAAGAGAAATAAAAAAAAAAAAATATTTTAAATCATTAAGAAAATTATTAAATATTCTTTATAAGTTTTTCTTAGATAAATTAAGACAAATATTAAAAATAAATAAAATTAATTTAGATAATCATAAAGAAAAAGAAACATTAAAAAAATTTAATATCGATCAGCTTTTTAAATTTTTTAATGCCGACAAAGCTACAGAGGTGATTATTGATGACAAATTAATACAAGGTCATAATTATTCTCAATTCTATGAAAAACATTTAAGCAAATTTAAGAGTAAATCTAATTTAAATATTTTAGAAATAGGTTCATTACGGGGCGCAGCTGCAGCAAGTTTTTTTTATTACTTCAATAAACCTAATATAGTTTGTGCTGATATTAATCCATTTCAAAATAAAATTTTTTCAAAAAATATTAGAAAAATTTTTATTGATACACAATCAAAGCAAATTATTCATAATTTAAATAAACATCTTAATAAGAGTTTCGATATAATTATAGATGACGCTAGTCATAATGTAAGAGATCAAATAATAACATTTAATGAATTTTTTAAAAAAGTTAATCACGGGGGATTGTACATTATTGAAGATACTGCTCAATATAAGGCATCTCCCCATCTGGATCCTGATAATTTAAATTCAGGAATTAGGGAGTTCTTAGAATCTTTAGATAATGAGGAAAACGTATTTAACAAATACTTAAGTAAAATCGAAATTGAAAATATAAGAAGTAGCATAGGAAATATATTTTTCGAAAAAGGAAATTATATACTTAATAATGTAAATATTTCAGAAATAGTTTTTATTGAGAAATTGTAAATTAATTATATAAAAGGTAGTAATGTCTTACGATAATAATAATATTTTTGCGAAAATACTTAGAGGTGAAATTCCCTGTGAGAAAATTTACGAAGATAAATATGTCTTATCTTTCCACGACATTAATCCTCAAAAAAAAATTCATGCCTTAGTTATACCAAAAGGAAAATATGTGGATATGGATGATTTTTGTGAAAATGCAAATAATGAGGAAATTTTAGGTTTTTTTAAAGGTATAAGTAAAGTAGCAGGCATTATCGGAATTTCTTTAAAGGAAGGAAATGGATACCGGACACTTTCAAATATCGGACAGCATGGTGGGCAAGAAGTTCCTCATTTGCACTTCCATTTATTTGGTGGTGAAAAAATTGGTAAAATGGTTAGTTAATGATTGAAATTAAAAGATTTTATTTACAAATCAGGTCACTTGAGGAGTTAAACAAAGTTAAAAAACCTTCAAAAAGTTTAAAAGTTGAAAAAAGCTCTAACAATTTTCAACTAAACAAATTTTTTTACAGAGAAATTGGAAAAAAGCATAGATGGGTAGATAGATTATCTTGGAGTAACGATACATGGATAAATTACTTAAATAACAAAAATTTGTACACTTGCGTCTTAAAAAAAAATGATGATTTAGTTGGTTATTACGAAAAGATTTATTATGAGGAAAGTAATGAATTTGAAATTGCATATTTTGGCATAATGGAGGAGTATATTGGCAAAGGTTACGGCGGCTTTCTTCTTTCTGAAGCATTAGAAAGTTGTTTAAAAGAAAAAGTTAGCAGAATTTGGGTTCATACTTGTAGTTTAGATCATGAAAATGCTATTAAAAATTATTTAGCAAGAGGCATGAAACTTTATAAAGAAGAAAAAATTAAAATCTCTGCCTAATCAATACATTTCAGGTAATTTAAATTTTTTATTGTCCACCAAAACATTTACTCCTAAGTCATAAATAAAAGTAACTGATAAATTCTGATATAAGTCCTCAGTTTGCCATCCGACAATATTTAAAGTTTTTTTATCAAAAAAAATATTAATTATCTGATTATTTTTATTAATGGAAAAAAGATAATACTTATCATCTATTAATTTAATATCTAATGTTTTAATTTCATTAATTAAAAAATCCATATCTAATAAATAATTAAACATGGTAGATTTTAGCGGATATCTGTAATACTGTTTATTTTTATCGCTTTTAATAACTAATGATTTTCCATTAGAAACTAAAATTTTATTTTGTCTCAATTTATATTTACAATAAATTTTTTTAGGATACAAAATTAAACAATTACCACTTTCATCTTTACCATTTACAGTCTGGGTAAAATTAAAGCTGAGGCTATTAATTTCTTTAAGTTTTTCTATAATTTCTCCTTTAATAGAAGCTTTTGCAGGAAAAATAACCATAAGAAAAATGGAAATTAAATAAAATTTTTTCATTTTAGCACTTCTCTTTTTCCCACGTGATTTGCTTTACTCACTTCTCCTTTCTCTTCCATCATATCAATTATTCTAGCTGCCCTATTATATCCTATTTGAAGTTTTCTCTGTAAAAATGAAGTTGATGCTTTTCCTTCATGTTTAATGATATCTAATGCAGTTTGATACAATTCGTCATGGTCACCCTCATCGGTTGTAGAACTAACACTTTCTTTTTCATCTGCAAAATTCAAGATTTCATCTATATAATTTGGTTCCTCTTGAGATCTTACAAAATTATTTACTTTCTCAATTTCCTCATCAGATACAAAAGGAGCATGAATTCTTATAATTTTATTTGCTGAAGACATATACAACATGTCTCCTTTTCCTAATAACTGTTCCGCCCCTTGCTCACCAAGAATTGTTCTACTATCTATTTTTGAGGTAACTTGAAAAGATATTCTAGTCGGAAAGTTAGCTTTTATTGTTCCGGTTATAACATCAACACTAGGTCTTTGTGTTGCCATTATAATATGAATTCCAGATGCTCTTGCCATTTGGGATAATTTTTGAATATAACTCTCTATTTCTTTGCCTGCTACATGCATAAGATCTGACATCTCATCTACTATCACAACTATGTAAGGCATAGGTAATTTATGTTTAGAATTATATCCGTCTATATTTCTAACACCTTCCTTCGTCATTAATTTGTATCGATTTTCCATTTCTTTAACTACCCAACCCAAAACCGATGTTGCTTTTTTTGCTTCGGTGATAACTGGGCATAGTAAATGTGGTATTCCTTCATAGGTAGATAGTTCTAACATTTTCGGATCAATTAAAATAAACTTACACATGTCAGGCTTATGCTTGTAAATTAGGGAGAGTATTATGGTGTTAATGCACACAGACTTCCCAGAGCCTGTTGTGCCAGCAATTAATAAATGAGGCATGGAACTTAAATCACCAACTATTGGAACACCTGAAATACTTTTCCCTAAAGCAATTGGTAGTTTATTTTCCTTTCTTAAAAAGTTTGGATTCGATACGATTTCTCTTAAGTAAACATTTTCTCGAGTTGAATTTGGCAATTCTATACCAATTGTATTGCTTCCTGGTATCATCGATATACGCGCTGACTCAGAACTTGTATTTCTAGCTATATCTTCTGATAAATTAATAATTTTAGAGACCTTAACACCAGGCGCTGGCTCAAACTCATTTAAAGTAACAACTGGACCATGGCTAACTTTTTTTATTTTTCCATCAACGCCAAAATCAAGCAATATCTTCTCCAAAAAGGCATTATCAATCTTTCCATTATCCTGTTTTTGTCTCTCGTTTTCTTTTGGCAAATTTAATATATCTATTTTTGGAAGTTTAAATTTTTTAATATCTTTATTCAAATTAGACTTTTCGTTAAAAGGCAAATCTTCTTGTATGAGTTTATTTTTAACATCACTACTTGTACCCATTATGTTATCTTGTTCGATTACCGGACTATCATTGTTATTGGTATCTTTATTTTTTTTTGTAATAAATATTTTTATTATATTTAATATAAATTTAATTTTAAATTTTGATGATAATAGGAAAAACGCTAAACTTAATAATATAAGAGAATAGTATAGAATTTTACCATTTTCATTCAACAACCCTGTAGAAATAATATTCTTTAAATAATTTCCTGTTATACCACCATTTCCATTAAGACTTAAAAAATAAGAGTCATTGTAATAAACCGAAAAAAACAAAGATCCAATCAATATATAACAGATAGCATAGAAAAAAGTTTCAATTAAAAAAACTATCTCTTTCGATTTAATTATAATTACTGCATTAAATAGAAATGTAAAAGGTAATAAAAAAGAAATTAAACCAAATGATTGTAAAATCAGGTCAGCTGTGTAGCTACCTCTTAATCCAAAAATATTTTTTACTTCATTCTCATTTTGTACAATAAAATTTGGGTCCTCAGGAGAATACGTTAACAAACAACCTAAAACAAATATTGACAAAAGGATCAATGTTAATCCCAAGACTTCAATTAGCCTTTTATTGAGGAAAACTACAGTTTTTTTAAAAAAAGTTTTTATATCCATTTATTACGACTCAAGTTTGTCACTTTGTATCATTTAATTTTTACTGATAAAATTAATTTTATTTATGAAAATTTGTATTATAGGAAAAGGTTTAACGGCACTAATTTTAGCTAAGAAATTGGTTGAATTAGGTATTAAGATTGACCTAATAGATGAAAAAGAAATATATTTTTTTTCGGATTCGAGAACATTGGCTATTACAGAAAAAAATATTGAATTTCTAACATCGTCTTTTCCAAATATTACAAATAAAGGATGTCCAGTAAATGAAATTAAAATTTACGATGAAAGAGATCGACTTAATGACCTAATTACTTTTAAGAAGGATAAAAAGGTTCAATTTTATATGTATGAATACAATGCAATACTAGATTATGTTACCCAAATATTAAAGAGAGATAAAAGATTTAAAATATTAAAAAATAAAAAAAATTTATTTACAAAAAATTTTTTGGAAGAATATGAGCTTATAATTGATACATCATTAAAAAACAGTTACTCTAAAAAAATATTTTATAAAAAAGTCACAAAGGATTATCTGAGCAAAGCATTTGTAACTATAATTAATCATGAAAGTATAAAAAATAATATTGCTAGACAGATTTTCACAAAATATGGACCAGTTGCTTTTTTGCCTATATCGAAAAACCGCACGTCAATTGTATTTTCTATTAAAAATAAGGAAAATCGAAATGGTATAGAAATAAAAAATTTAATAAATAAATATAATAATTTCTACAAGATAAAATCTTTTAAAAAAATTGAAAACTTTGAATTAAAATTTTCCTTAATGAGAAAATACTATTTCAAAAATATTTTAGCTTTTGGTGACGCTTTACACCGCATACATCCTTTAGCTGGCCAAGGTTTCAATATGAATCTAAGAGATATACAAAATTTATTAATGTTAATAAAACAGAATTTAGAAATAGGTTTACCATTAAATGAATTAATTTTAAAAAAATTTGAAAATAAAATGTCTTATAAAAATGTTATTTTTGCAACAGGTATAGATTTTATTTACGAATTTTTTATGTATGAAAATAAGCTACCGAATATAATTTCAAGAAAAATTTTTAACATTATTAATAATAAAAAATTTTTAAATATTAGCAAAGAGATTGCTAACAGAGGTATTTCAATTTAGTCATTGTATTGTTGTATTGCTGAAGTTATCCATGATATATGTTTTCAAAATTTGCTCTAGTTTGAGACGACGACTATTCAAATCAAGAGTTTCTAATAAAATTTGCTTTTCTTCCATCGAAAAAGGAGATGCCATTGATAGAGTATTTATTGTCTGATCAAGATCTTGTTTTTCCAAATCTTTCCAATTAATCACGTAGCCCTGTTTTTTAAATAAAGATTTAAGGTGCTTAAATATTAATTCTAAGTCGGAAAATTTTATATCTTTTTTTGTTATATTTAGGTCATGCTTAAATATAGAAAAGTCCACATTGCAAATCCTATATAATTTATCTTGGTCCAATTCTTTTAAAATTTTAAATCTTGATACACCATTTAATGCAATCAAATATCTACCATCCTCTGTTTCATTAAAACTAGTTATTTTTCCAGCACATCCAATTTCATATAGGTCTGGTTTTCCAGAGGCTCCAGACTTTTTAGGCTGAATCATCCCTATTAATCTATGACTCTTCATTGCATCATCAATCATTTGAATATACCTTGGTTCAAATATATTTAAGGGGACTGTTGTATCTGGAAAAATTATAAAGTTGGAAAGAGGAAAAATAGGAATATTTTTAGGTAAATCTTTCATAATAATTTTTTAGTATCTCAGGTAACTTATATCATCTTTAAATTTATCATTTAACTTTATTTTGAGTTCTTGAGGAAGAATTTTGTTCCAATTATTCTTATACCCCATATTAAAAAATTTAACTTTTTCGTTAGTTTTTAATGAAATTGCATTTTCATTAAATTCACCATTTTCCTCTTTCATTCTCAAATTATTGAAATTAGTTGTTTCAATCGCTTTTTCCAGTTTTTTTTCATCAACTTTATCATTCCTTTTCATAAGTGAATTTGTAAAATTTATAAGTTTGTAAAATATTTCGTGACTATTATTTTCTAGATCTTCATATCTAATTATCATTTTTTTGAATACGTCATTGTTAAGCCATGATTTGTAATGCATTCTCCAAGAGCTTATAAAGTGAGCAGCGTCATAGTCATTCACTTTAGTATCATACAAAACAGTGTTTTTATCTAGCATGAATGATAATGCTTCCTCATAAGATATATCTGTATGATTTTTTAAAGATGTAATTAAATTTCTAGGGTCTCTAATTATATAAATAAATCCGAGAGTGTATTTTGGACTTGTAAATTTGGTATTGTTAAGTGAAATCAAAGCATTATGAGTTTTTAAAAAAACAATTTTTTTTTTACTTAGGATATCTTCCTGAACCGGCTCCCATTGTTTTACAATATCTAAAGGGTTTTTAAGATTTAGATTTACAAAATCTTTACTTGGAAATTGTTTAAAAGACTCTAAAAGATTAAAATTAAAATCACCATCCTGACTAAAATAATACGCTGACAAAAACGATCTTACCCAGGTATTCCCACTTTTAGGATACGATGTAAGCCATATTATCATATTAAGTAATATAACTTGATTTTCGAAAATCTGGTACTTATAATTATAATTATTAAGCGGGCATAGCTCAGTGGTAGAGCGTCTCGTTGCCAACGAGAAGGTCGTGGGTTCAAGTCCCATTGCCCGCTCCAACGAAAGGATTAAAATGACAGAGCTTTCTGAAAAAAAATGTATACCATGTGAAGGCGGTATTCCAAGTTTTGATTTAAAAGAGATTCACAAATACTTAAAAAAAGTTGATGGTTGGGATGTTAATTCAGACGATAACAAAACTTATTATTTAATTAAAGAATTTAAATTTGAAAATTTTTTAGATAGTCAAAATTTTGTTAATAAAGTTGGAAATCTAGCTGAGATAGAAGGGCATCATCCTGATATTTGGTTTGGCTGGGGATATGCAAAAATAAAAATATTTACTCATGCTATAAATGGTTTGCATGAAAGTGATTTTGTTTTAGCAGCCAAGATAGATAAATTAACTAATGCTTAAAATGTCTAGTATTTGAGAAAACCAACACTATACCTAATTTATCAGCAAAATTAATTATTTCCCTATCTCTTACTGAACCTGATGGCTGAATAATAGCTTTTACACCAGATAATGCTAATTTTTCAATACCATCAACAAAAGGAAAAAAAGCATCTGAAGCAGCACAAATATCTGAATATTCGTCAAATAGTTTAAATCTATTCATTTTTTCTATAGCAATGTTACAGCTGTCTAATCTGCTAGACTGACCAGACCCAATCCCTACAGTACAGAAATCTCTTGTTAGAACTATTGCATTTGATTTTACATATTTGCACACATTAAAAGCAAATATAAGGTTATTCATCATAGATTTATTAGGTTTCTTTTTTGAAACAACCTTTAAGTCTCTTTTTTGAATAATTTTATTATCGGTAGTTTGTATTAATAGACTGCTAAAATTTGAGATAATACTTTCATTATCACTTTTATTTAGATTACTTGAGTCAATAATCCGCAAATTTTTTTTTCTTTTGAGTATGTTAATTGCAGCTTTTTCAAAACCTTTTCCAACTACAATTTCTAAAAAATTCTTGCTTAACTCGACCGCTAGCAATTTATTAATTTTGAAATTACATGATACTATTCCCCCAAATGCGCTTACTGGATCGCATTTTAATGCATATTTATAACTATTGATTTTATTTGTAGTAATTGAAACTCCGCATGGATTTCCATGTTTAACAATCACAGTACCTTTATTTTTTGGAAAGCTTTTTGAAATATCAATTGCAGAAAAAAGGTCGTTATAATTATTATAGCTTAATTTTTTACCAGAGAACTGTTTAACGTTACTATTATTTACGGTACTATATAATGCACCTTTTTGATGTGGATTTTCACCATATCTCAAATCTTCTAATTTTTTTCCAAAAATAATTTTTTTATTAGGAAATTTATTTTTTGATAAATTGTTAAAATAATTTGATATTATAGCGTCATAAAATGCAGTTTCCGAGAACGCAAATTCTGCCATCCTTTTCCTAAAATCTAAAGTTGTAAATCCAGCATTTTTACTTAGTTCTAATACTAAATCTTTATAATTGTGGATCGATGAAATTACAGTCACATTTTTAAAGTTTTTTGCAGCTCCTCTAACCATTGAAGGACCACCAATATCTATATTTTCAATAACATCATCTATTTTTTCTTTACCTTTTAATATTTTTTCAAATTCGTAAAAATTTACAATCACAAGATCTATATTTTTATAACCATGATTATTCATTTGTTTTTTATGTAATTTATTATTTCTCTTATTTAAAATACCTGCATGAATTTTTGGATGTAAGGTTTTTACTCTACCATCAAGCATCTCTGGGAAATTTGTGTATTTCGAGACTTCAGTCGAACTGTAACCTAATTGTTTAATTCTTTTATAAGTTCCACCTGAGCTTACTATATCAATTTTAAATTTTTTTAATAAAACTAAGATTTCTCTAAGATTGGTTTTATCTGTAACTGAAATTAAAGCACTTTTAATTTTAATTTTCATATTTTTGATATTTCCCAGACTACATTTTCCATATCTTTTACAGATTTACCAGATATACAAATATTTTTATTTTCAGTGTACAAACCCTTTTTTCCAAAAAATAACCCAGTTTCGATATCTATTAAATAATTTTTGCACACAAACTTCCAACCCGCATTGCCAACCTCAAACAATACAGTATTTTTGTCAAGCGTTTTGGTTATTTTAGCTTTTGGATCCAAATGAAATCTAATATCAAAGTTAATATTATTTTTATTTTTCTTTCGTGTTAAAATATCGCTTCCCTCAATTTTAAATTTCTTTGTAGAAAACTTTAGTTTCCTATGATGTATAAAACCATATTGTTTTAGATAACCATCGTGAGATGCTTCAATGGACCATGTCTCTTTATCAACTATTATATTTTTATTTAAAATCTTAAATGGTTTGTTAATAAGTTTTTTTCCGTATTTATCTTTTTCAAACTGTGAAACCGAGAAATTATTAATTGTAAGCGTAGAGTGAGCAGCAGTTGATCTTGATAGAATATTCAACTGATGTTTAAGGTTTTGAAAATAACCAGAATTACTTACAATTTTGCTATTCATATGAGTAAATTCAAAGGAGAGAGGTCCAGATTGATAATTGTATGAAAATTCCTTTCCGGGTGGTTTTCCTATGTCCATTATTAGAGAATTTTTTTTATTTTTTAAAATAGCATAACCACCTGCTTCATGCTTATTATTCAAAAATTTATAACCACGCTGTGATAAATATTTATCAAAATCAAAATTCTCATTTATATTACTTCCATTAAATAAATAACTTTGTTTAGTATCTTGCCATAAAAGTTTATAACTTTGACCTAAATAGAATATTGATTCATTTATATAGTCAGGAATATCATTTTGAGAGTCTTTTAAAAATTCTCTTATTAAAACAAAATATTTTAGATAAAATACCAACTGCCTGAAATTCCTTGATTTGGGGAAACCATTTTCATCGAACGAATTATTAATTATTTTATTTAAAAGATTTAATCCAAAATCTAAATAATTTTTATCCCTATAACTTAAACCGGCTAGTATTATTGCTGTGCAGCCTTTCATTTTATCATTAATTAAATCTGAAATGTTTATTTCATTTATTAAATGGTTCACCTGCTTATTTATTATAAAATTAAATTTTTTTTTATAATCTATACTGCTGTCCTCATAACTTAGTTTTGAGTTACAAATCCATGATATTATTCTTTTTGATAGAATGTCTATTTCCCAACTTTTACTATTAAATTGATTATTATTGTCTATCCAATTTTCAATTACATTTTGTGTATTTATATTTGAGGATTTTAAATCAAGGGTAAAAAGCCAAAAAAAATTATGTAATTTTTTATAATCTGAATACGGTAGTGAATTGTTTTTCCAAATTTCGACAAAATTTATCTCATTAATATTCTTTTTTCTTTTGTTATATTTTACCAAACAATCCATTATGTATGGATTAGGTTTGTAAACTAAAGTTCTCTCCTGAATTTTAGAAATTTTATTATTATAAAAATTTGAATTAAGATAAATTTTTCTTAATTTTGAATTAATTATAGAGCTGAATTGATTAACAAGATTTAAAGAGTTTTTAATCAACATTCTATAATTTTCTCAAATTATTTATATTTGTTTTTAAGTCCCCGTTATTTTCTTTAAAAATTGTCGTTCCTGAAACCAAAATGTTTGCTCCACATTCAATTACTTTTTTTGCATTTGAAAAATTTATTCCTCCATCAACCTCAATATCAAATTCTAATTGTTTTAATTTTTTAAGCTCACTTGCTTGTTTTATTTTTTCTAAAACTTCTGGCATAAAATTTTGCCCTCCGAACCCTGGGAAAACACTCATGATTAATAATAAGTCAATTTTACTTAATTCATTTTCAACTACATTTAGTTGAATATCAGGGTTAATAGAAAGTCCAACTTTACAATTAAAGCTTTTTATTAAATTAATTGAATCATCTAAATTTTCCGTGGTTTCGGGATGTATAGTAATTATATCTGAGCCAGCTTTTGCAAACTCTTTTATATATTTATGAACAGGCTTTATCATAAGATGAACATCAAAAGGCAACTTAGTATAATTTCTTAAAGCTTTGATTACAGGAGGACCGATGGTTATATTTGGAACAAAATGTCCGTCCATTACATCAACATGTATCATGTCAGCACCACTTTGCTCTAATCTTTTTATTTCGTTTCCTAACTGACTAAAATCAGCAGATAGTATCGATGGAGAAATTTTTATTTTTTTCATTGGTGTATAGTTACACTAGTACCAATTTTTGTTTTTTTTTTGAATTATTATTTGCCGAATATTTGATAAATTTGAGATGCTATCTCGCTTTCAAGTGGAAATGACAGCATCCCCATAACTGAATACCCCATTAAATAAGGCATTAAGTAAAATCTAAACATGTAAAAAAACCAGGCTACATAAAGCGGTATAAGGGGTGCGATGATAAAAGATGGTGTTATAAATTTAAACATTTTTATGAATGGATCTGTCATTTTAACAAAAACCTTCATAAAGAAAAAACTAGAGTCTTCTCTTTGAAATATATTCATAGCTACACGGCCAATAAGGGTCCACATTATTACACCCATCACGTAGTCAATTAAATAAATTAGTGGATGAAAATTTGCGTACATATTTCTAGAGGCTTTAAAGGGGCGATTTAAAATCGCCCCTATTAAATTAATTTAGTGTTGTTTTCCAAGTACAGTTTTACCGCTAGGTACACGTACTTCATCAACCATTTTCTGAGTAGCAGAATCAGGTGCTTGAGTTAACAAGCTGACTACTATCATCGAAACTAAACTTACCAGTGATCCCACAATTCCAAATGTAAGTTGAGTTACCCCCCAGAATCCAGATCCGCCGTTTCTTACCCAAATTAGATAAGCAGAACCAGAAATTAGTCCTAACAACATTCCTGCAACAGCTCCTGGTGCATTTGCTCTCTTCCACCAAACTCCTAATACTAGTGGAAAGAATAATCCAGACATCGCAAAGTCGAATGCCCAGATAACTGAACCAAGGATACCTTGAATCTCAAGAGCTGCAATTGTTGCACCTGCAAAACCAATTATTACAAGTAGCACCCTAGCTACAATTAATCTTTTAGCTGTTTCAGCTTTTGGATTAATCATTTTGTAATAAATGTCGTGCGATAAAGCATTTGAAATTGCAAGAACTAATCCATCCGCAGTTGACATGGCAGCAGCCATACCTCCTGCAGCAACTAGACCTGAAATTACATATGGTAATCCCGCTACCTCTGGTGTTGCTAATACAACAGCTTTACCACCCATGAAAAACTCATTTAACTCAAGTGTTCCATTTCCGTTAAAGTCGCTTACGAACATCAGATTTGCTTGGTTCCAGTTTTGATACCAGTCTATAGCTTGAACATCT
>MDTA01157677.1_pt1 | contig 13763 bp, 15 predicted proteins | sample 811151 | NCBI WGS metagenome assembly MDTA01 (sample SAMN05326648, study PRJNA326480) | marine metagenome | isolation source: seawater | place: Indian Ocean: South | collected 2010 | reverse complement strand
TATATAAATGATATTGATTTAAGAAAAATAAATCAGAATCAGACAAGTGAAATAAAAAAAACATTAGACCAATTTGGAGTTATCTTTTTAAAAAAACAAGAATTAGATCCAATGTCTTATCAAAATTTTGCAAATAGCATTGGAAAACCTGTTGTATATCCAAGATTAAAAGGTTTAGATAAAAAATATCCTTTTATTAACGTAATTGAGAGGAAGCCAGAAGATAAAAACTTAAGCTTTGGATCTAGTTGGCTACATCAAGATACGAGCTATTTAGTAAATGATAGACCTCGATATACAATGCTCATGGGTATAGTAATTCCGTTTGGTCAAGGCAATACTATTTTTGCGTCAGGATTTAATGCCTATGAAAAGTTACCTGAAAAAATAAAACTTCAAATTGAAAATGCTACTGGAGTTTTTTCATCCGCAGGTCCAATAGCTATTACAAGACTTGAAAGAGAAAAAGAAATGGGCATTAAATCTGCTAAAAAGATGGAAGCAGAACATCCAATCGTTAAATCTGTTAATGGTAAAAAAACTTTATATGTATCTCCTGGTCACTTAATTAAAATTAATAATGTAAAAGAAGAAGAATCTGAATATTTGAAAGATTTCTTAATTAAACATGTAAATAAAGATGAATTTATTTTTTCATATGAGTGGTCAAAAGGTGATATTTGTGTATGGGATAATTTAAGTATTTTACATATGGCAAGTGAAATTAAAAACTGTAAAAGAATAATGCACAGGATAACTATTAAATAATTATTTTTTTAAAATCGTTAGATGTCCCATCTTTCTTTTTTTTTTAATTTCTTTTTTTCCGTAATCGTAAAAAAATTCTTCCTTGTTAAATGACTTTTTTCTATAATTTTCAATTTCATTACCTAAGATATTGATCATTTCTGCGTTAGAAATTTTTTTAATTTTTTCACTTTTGAGACTACACACAGCCCTAATATGATTTTCAAATTGACTGATGTTAAAAGCATTTATTGTGAGATGTCCAGAATTATGTACTCTAGGAGCAATCTCATTTACCAAAAGTATTTCATTTTTGTCTATAAAATATTCAACACACATTGTGCCAACATAATCTAATTTTTCAGCAATTAATTTTGCAATATTTTGTGACTTTTTGAACAACTCCTCAGTTATATTTGCAGGAATTTTTGAATATTTTAAAATTTGATCTTTATGGATATTTTCTATCGGTTCATATGTGTAAGTTTGTTTGTTGGCAAATCTCGAAAGAACAACAGATATTTCTTTACTTAAATTTACTTTTTTTTCTAAAATAAATTGATTATTAAAATTGGATACCTCTTTAATATCACCAAGCTCATTAATTACAAATTGTCCATGCCCATCATAACCTAATGTATTAGTTTTCAAAATACCCGGTAAAAGATTTTTATTTTTTTTTATGTCTTCAGCTGAATTGATAGAGGCCCATTCTGTAGTTTTTATTCCAAGGTCGTTCAAAAAAGTTTTTTCTAGTTTTCTATTTTGAATTATCTGATTTACCTTAGGTTTAGGTATTACTAATTTTTCCTTATCTATGCTCTCTAATATTTTGATTGGAATATTCTCAAATTCAAAAGTTACAACATCTACTTTGTCAATAAATTCTTTTACTTTTTCTTTATTATTGTAATCAGTAAATATAAAATAATCTGCATATTTTTGAGCTGGACCATCTTTATCATCTGAAATTACTACAGTTTTAATCTTAAGATTTTTAGCTGATTGACATAATAAACTACCAAGTTGGCCTGATCCTATTATGCCAAGAGTTAAATTTTTTGACATTTATTTTGGTTTTTTTTTTATTGATTTTGTCTGAAGTCGCTTCCATTTGTTTAAATTAGATTTTATTTTTTCATCATAAATTCCAATGATGGAAGCAGCCATTAATCCAGCGTTGAATGCTCCATTTATGGCCATTGTGGCTACCGGGACACCTGAAGGCATTTGACTGATTGATAGAATGGAGTCCAAGCCTTTTAGTTTTTTGCTTTCAATTGGAACACCAATAACAGGCAGGCTTGTTAAAGATGCAACCATTCCAGGTAAATGTGCTGAACCACCAGCCCCAGCTACAATAATTGAAAAACCATTTTTTTCTGCATCTTCTGCAAATTTAAACATTCTATTTGGTGTTCTATGGGCGCTTACAATAAAAGATTTATATTTTACTTTTAAAGTTTTAAGGATTTTTTCACAATCCTTCATTATATGATAATCAGATTGTGACCCCATTATGATTGCAACTTTTTTATTTAGTTTATAAGGTTTCACAAAGCAATTTAACAATTTTTTATATAAATACAATAGAGTTTAAATTTCTTTTTTTTGACTAATTTATGCCAATCTAAACACAGATTTTTAAAACATATTGATATTATGAAAATATTATCAATTATATTTTTATTGTTTCTTTTGACCAATTGTGCAGGAAATAATGTAGCAAAGATAAAATTTGGTAAACGTTGTACTGCGTCGGACGTAAATCAATTACAAGAGGCTTCTTATGTTTGGTTTGTCAGCAAAGAAGCGTTAAAAGATTTCGATAAAAGAATAAATAAATCAAACTGTATAGGTAGTTAAAATATTTTTTAATTTTACTTATTTGTGATAATAAGGGGTAAATGAATATTTCTTTACCCCTTATAATAGTTTGCATTATAATTATATTTGTCTTAATTATTTTTCCACTTATAATTTCCTATAAATCCGAAAAAGAACAAAAGTTAAGTGAATGGGACAAAATAAAGGAGTATGGAGATAAAATTAATGAAAAAATGAGAAAAAATAAATAAATTTTAACATGTTAAAAATTATATATTTTATTCTTGTTTTATGTTTAATAAGTTCAACTTCATTATCAATGGATAAAAAACCTTATCATCATCTAGAAAATGGAACTTTTAGAAATCCTGAAGGATCTCCTGAACGTGATCCTAATATAAAATGGTCGTACAAAATTTTTAATGAGGAGAGAAAAAAAATTGAAATTAATTATCCGAAAGACCACGTAATAAGCAGAGAAAAATTACTTAGAGATTTTGATGCCAATGATGAAAATGACTACATAGCATGGATCGGTCACGCGACGTTTCTAATTAAATTGGGCGCTACAACTATAATTACTGATCCATTGTTTTCAAAAAATACTGGTCCTTTAATATTTGGTCCTAAAAGATACGTTGATCCCGCTGTAAAACTAGAAGAAATTCCTAAAGTGGACCTGTTGTTGCTTACACATAATCATTACGATCATTTAGATGCATCAACAATAAGAAATTTTCCTTATAAAAAAGCAAAAGTGATAGTGCCATTAAAATTATCAAAATATTTTAAATTATTTAAAGATGTAAACGAACTTGACTGGTATCAGGAGTTAAAAATTAACGATGAACTTAAAATAACACTTTTACCAGCGGTTCATTGGTCAAAAAGAAGTTTATTCGACACTAATAAAACTTTATGGGGAAGTTTTTTAATAGAATACAAAAATAAAAAAATAATCTTTGCCAGTGATACTGGTTACGGAAATGTTTATAAAAAGTTAGGGAATAAGTATGGGCCAATAGATATAACTTTTATAAATATTGGTGCTTATAACTTTTATCCAATCATGCCAATAAAAGATAAATCTGTTTATCACACAAACCCCGAAGAAGCTTTAAACATCGGCAGGGATTTAAATAGTAAAAAAATAATTGGTATGCATTGGGGAACAGTAATACTTTCTTTAGAACCAATAATGGAACCACCTGATAGGTTCAAAAAAAATGCTTCAAAGTTTGGTTATAAAGAAAATGACACTATTGTTTTCAAAATTGGTGAATTAAAAAAGTTAGAGGATATTATTAACTAGCTTTTCTTTTATTTCTCTCTTTGTCTAAAAGTTTAGTTAACGCATCTACCATAATATCAGATGCTCTAAATATTTCATTTGGTTTGAATTCATAAGAATTATTTCTTTCGGGATCAGTTTTATCTTCTATTATAATTCCTTCATCCGGTGAATTATTTTTTATGTAGATTAATATTAACCAGTCTTCATCAGAAGTATCATCCCATTTTATAAATATTTCACCTGTTTCAAAACGTCTATCTATTACTCTCATTATACTCAAATATTTAGGGATGTATCTTTTGTTAATCTGGAAACATAAGCTATGTGCGGATCTATAGAAACTTTCCAAAGCAAATTCAATTTTTTGTCTTTCAAGATTGTAAGCTCTCTCTTTCTCCAGTAAAACAGTTCTATCATCTCCAGCTTCAACCTTTATTCCAAGTTGTTCTACTCTTTCTCTAATTTTTTGATCTCTTAGTGCTTGATATTTAATTTTGATTCTTTCAATACGTTCTTGCACATCTATGTATGATTCTCTTTGCTGGCTCAAAACAAATTTTTCTAAATTTCTTATTTCGATAGCTTCTCTTTTTCTAAATTGTTCGATTTTTTTTTCTAATTTTATTTGCTCTAAAAATTTTCTTTGCTTTTCGGCCTGCTCTTTTCTTACAAGCGCTTGCTCAAATCTGATGAATTTTTGTAATTCTCTCTTTCTTTCTATGCCAAGTTTTTTTTCTGCTTTTAATTCTTCTTCTTTAGCCTTAATTTCGTTATCTCTTTGAGCTTTAATCTTCTCTTGTATATTTTTTCTTTCTTTTTCAATTTCATATATTTTTCTTTGTTTTTGTTTATATCTTTCATCTTCTATGATTTTTTTGATGTTAGTAAGCTTGCTTGAAATATTCATAAAAAAATTTTGAAGGGATTGATCTAAATTAAAATTAAACTTTAATGAAAATTTTAATTTATCATTTATTTGAAAGAATTTGGAAACTAAAATTTTTGTAAATGTTCTTGATTTCTTTTGTTTCTTCGGTTTTTTTGTTTTATTTCTTTTTTTTTTATATCTTTTTCTTTTAACGACTTTTTTTCTTCTTCCTTTTGTAATCTTCTTTTTAATCTTATTTTTGATCCTATTTTTGATCTTATTTTTTTGCTTTTTTTTTAATTTTTTTTTATTAATTTTCTTTTTCTTTTTTTTCATGCCTGTATTTATTAAATACCAGGTTTTATGAATATATATAGTCTCTTGTACGATGCGCAGATTGAAAATTTTTCACAATTTGTAATTGAAAAACTACTAAGTCTCTATATCTAAAAGCAGCAGCACAACTTGATAAATAAAACTCCCACATTTTCACAAATTTTTCATCAAATAAATCCTTAACTTCTTGTCTTTTTTCCAGGAATCTCTCTAACCAACTTTCAAGAGTTTTGTCATAATGTCTTATAAGAGTTTCAGTGTCTGCTACTATTAAACCAGTTTTTTCTATTGGTTGTATTATTTGACTAAACGATGGACATACACCCCCTGGAAATATGTATTTATTAATGAATTTATTTGGAGGCGTAGGTTTGTCAACTACTCCAATAGTATGTAAAAGAAAAATCCCATCTTCTTTTAATAAAGAATTTACTGATTTGAAAAAGGTGCTATAGAATTTTTTTCCGACATGCTCAAACATTCCAACTGAGAAGATTCTATCGTATTGTCCTTTTATTTCTCTATAATCTGCTAATTCAAAATTCACCTGATTGCTTAATTTTAGTTCTTTAGCTTTTTTTTTACAATATTCAATTTGATTTTTACTCAAAGAAATTCCAGTAACTTCACATTCATTTTGTTTCGCAATTTCGAAACACATGCCACCCCAGCCACATCCTATTTCCAAAATTTTTTGTCCTTTTTTAATGTCTAATTTTTTTATAATATGATTTATCTTATTTTGTTGAGCTTCCTCTAAAGAATTTGTTTTATCTTTCCAGTACGCACAAGAATATAATCTATGTTTAGTATCTAAAAAAATATCATATAGTTTTTCTCCTTTTTCCCCACCTACGTCGTAATGATGCTCCACATTTGTTCTTGATTTGCCTGGCAAATTAAAATTTGAAACATATTTCCAAATTTGAAATATTTTTTTAGAGATAAAACTTGCAGTATTAACTTCATTTCTACCAAGATTTTTTACAAATTCCATCAAGAAATCTTTAAGTGAAGCATTTTCAATTACTATTTCGTTTCTCATATAAGCTTCGGGAAATTCTAATTCAGGGTCTAAAATAAGTTTCCATTTAAGATTGTCTTTTAGAAGTTTAACTGTAATTGCATTATTTTTTTTAGGATTTCCACAAATATATTTTTGTCCCTTTGCGTCAATCAAAATTATACCACCCTCCTTAAAAATTTTCGAGAATATTCTTGCTAATATCATTATTAAGCTGCTTTATTTTTTTCGTCCATAAATTTTAAGCTCTCAAGTTTTTTAAATAATTCTTTTTTTTCTCTATCGCTTAATAAAACTAAAGGAGGTAAAAGATTTTTAAATTCATTTTTTTTCATTGAATAAAAACTATGCAATGCAGAAATCAAGTTATATTTGTCAAATGATTTTCTAACTTCGATCAATTTTTCATTTTGCGTTTGATTTTTTTTACTCTCAAAGTCGTCAAAAACTTGTCTAGCTAATGAATGAGTAACTTGAGTTACAGCTGAAATAGTACCTGCACATCCAATTTCTAATCCTTCTAAAAGTTTTGTTTCTGTGCCTGGAAAAATAAGAAAATCTTTAATTTTTAATTTATTATATAAATTATATGTTGAGTCTTTACATCCAATTATATTTTTAGGAAATGTTTTTATGAGCTTGGTTATTGCGTTAATTGAAAACTGATAACCACTTAATTTTTCAAAATTATAAATTATAATTTTTACTTTAGGTGATTTTGAAATTATAGACGAGTAAAAGTTAAAAACACCCTCATCAGTATTTCCAGAATAGTAAGCTGGCGGCATTATCAAAAATTCATGAAAACCAAACTCCATAGCATATTTTATTAAATTTATTGTCTCTTGAAGTGAATTAGTTCCCGTTCCTAGGAAAAATTGATTTTTTAATTTATGGTTTGCAATTTTTGAAATTAATTCTTTTTTTTCAGAAATAGATATAAGTTGACTTTGACCTGTGGATCCAAAAAAAAATACTCCATGTAAACCTTTATTTATAGTTTCTGCAGCATGATTAATAGTTGCATCAACATTTAAGGAATGATCATCATTTAAAACACTCAAAGAGGCAGAATAAATACCTTTTTTTATCATAATCTTACCTAATTTTTTTTGTCTAGGTTATATTAATACAATAAAAAATGAAAGTTCTAGTAATACAACCAAAAATAGGCATGGGAGACATGATTATTTATCTACCTTATATTCATGCTATTTCTAAACATTATAAAATACCAGTTTCAATTCTAGTTAAAGATAATTCTAGGGCAAGAGATTTACTAAATGATGATGACCATATAGATGAAATTTTATCTTTAGATAGAACAAAAGAAAAGCTTGGGACTCATGATGGTATAAGTGGTTTTTTTCAATTGATCAAAAAGATTAAGTCAAAAAAATACGATAAAGTTTTTATTTTTCATAGTTCTGTAAGGTATTTTTTAATTTCAAAACTTTCGGGAATTAAACATATAGCACAATATCCTTTATTCCAAAAAAAAGATAATATTATTACGTCTGCTAAAATTTTTACTGAGAATGAATTAAACACAATCATATCTACTCAACCTCATATAATTTTTAAAGAAAAACAGATAAATAATAATCAAAAAAACAAAAAAAATTCTAAAAATATTTGTTTAGGCATTTCAGCAAGTGGACCAACGAAAAGGTGGGGAATAAAAAATTATATCAAATTATGTGAAAAAATTAATGATCAAGTGACTTGTAAATTTTTTCTAGCTGCTGGTAAAAATGATCAAAACTTAGTAAATGATGTCTTAAATTCAAAAATAGGAAATAATTGCAAATCTTTTACAAATTTAAGTATTAAAGAAACTTTACCAATAATTAAAGATTGTGATTTATATATTGGAAATGATACTGGTTGGCTACATATTGCATCTGGTTTAGGTGTCAAATGTTTAGCTCTTTTTATGGACAGTCCTGTAATGGCCTACGGAAAATATTCTAAAAATATCTCGATTGTGATTCCTGAAGGCGAAACAGAGGAAACAACTACTCATGATACATTGGGTAAAGATAAAATTTCATTTGATAAAGTATTAAAGGAGTCTATAAAATTATTAAATTAGCTAAAATCACTTTTTATTATTTTTTCTTTAGCTTCATTAACAAGTTGACTTAATCTTTCTGTTTTTACATCTCTGTTCATATCAGGATGAATTTTTTTTTGTAGAGTATTTGCTGCTTTTAAAACATCTTGTTTAGAACATCCTTTGGATAAACCAAGTAACTTATATGCCTCGTCATTGGAAAGACTAGAAGATCCTTGAGTTTGATTGAAACCGCTTTTTGAAAATTTACCTGAGTTTTTTAAAAATTGTATTAATCTCCACAACTGAAGAACTTGAAGAGCAGTTAGTCCTTTTATCTTCAATCCACTTAAAATTACAAAAAGAAAGGGTAATGAAAATAAAAATTTCCCTCCAATCGTAAATAAGGTTGCAATTATTAAAGAGAGATAAACAATAAGTTTTTTTATAGTATAAGCAATTTTTTTTGAGCTAGTTTTAGCAAACCAGTTTAAGAATAAATAAACAATGACAAAAATGATTATTCCGATTAAAACTAAATTCATATAATTTTATCTTATGAATATACCAAAACTAAAAAAAATTAAGAATGAGAAAAAATACCACGATATATCAATTAATGATAACTATTCTTGGGTAGATCAACCAAATATTCTTGATGTTCTAAAAGATTCAAGCAAATTATTACCTGATGTTAAAAAATATATTAAAGAAAATAACTCCTTCACAGAAAATTACTTCAAAGATACAAAAGAATTACAAAAAAGATTATTTAATGAGATTAAATCAAAAATTAAATTAGCAGATACATCATTAAAATTTAAAGATAGAAAATATTATTACTGGTCTAAAACAGAAGAAAAAAGTAATTATGGAAAAAGAATAAGACAACTAATTGATAATTCAAAACCTGAAGAAACCTATTTCGATGGTGATTTAGAAAAAGAAAAGTATGGGTCTGAATATTTTGGTGTGGGATCTGTTTGCACATCACACTGTGATAATTATATGGCTTACTCCCTAGATTTAAAGGGTTCTGAATATTATACAATTTATGTGAGAGATCTGAGAACTAATAAAAACGAAACTGATAAAATTGAAAACACTAGTGGTGGGATTACTTGGTCTTTGGATAGTAAAAGTTTTTTCTATTCAAAACTAGACCAATTTCATAGACCTAGAAAAATTTTCAAACATATTCTGGGTACATCAGTTGAAAAAGATGAACTTATCTTCGAGGAAAAGGATGAAACCTTTACATGTGGGATTAGTCTTTCCTCTGATGAGAAATTTTTTATCATTTCAACCTCTGACCATATAACAACAGAAGAGTATTTTTTTAAAACAGATGATTTAAATATGAAACCTGTATTATTTCAAAAAAGAAAGAGAGATGTTCGTTACTCGATCGACTCTTGGGGTGGCTATTTTTATATACATACTAATGATGATGCAAGAGATTATAAAATTTTGAGGAGTAAACATGAAACTTTTACAAAACAAAAAATTTTTATACCTGCAAAAAAGGAAACAGTTATCGGCGGATTAGATTTTCTTGATAATTATATTTTGCGAGGTGAAAAATCAGACGCTATTTCAAAATTATTTGTTCGAAACATTAAGACAGATAAAGAAACAGAATTAAAAATTTCTGATGAAGCAATTGGAGTTCCTAGTATTTCGTTAATGCAAAAAGATACTAACACATCTAAAATTCGAATTGGTTGGGAAAGTATGGCAACTCCAGGAAAAGTATTTGAGTATGATATTAAGACTAAAGAAAAGAAATTAGTAAAAGAAACTGAGATACCTTCTGGACACGATCCAAAAAAATATTCAGTAGAACGCATTAAAGCAAAGTCTCACGATGGCAGAATGATACCAATTAGTTTGGTTAGATTAAAAAATTCAAAACAAGACGGTAAGTCAAAAATTTTACTTTATGCTTACGGAGCTTATAAACATAGTATTTCACCTTCATTTAGTGCTTCAAGATTTTGCCTGGTAGACAGGGGTATTACTTTTGCAATTGCCCACATTAGAGGAGGCGGTGATCTTGGCGATGTATGGCATGAAGAAGGAAAAAAGAAACTTAAAAAAAATACTTTTTTAGATTACATAGCCTGTGCAAATCATTTGATTGAACAACAATATACCTACAAGGGTGGCATATGCTTTTATGGAGGATCAGCAGGCGGTCTAACTGGCGGAGCTGTTGCAAATATGGCACCGGAATTATTTTTTTCAATGTTACTACTAGTGCCTTTTGTAGACACGATGACAACTATGCTAAATGAAAAACTTCCTTTGACACCTGCTGAGTGGGAGTTATGGGGAAATCCGATTAAGAGTAAAGAATATTTTAATTATATATTGTCTTACTCACCATATAATAATATTCAAAAAAAAGATTATCCCTCAATGTTAATAACGACATCATTGTTTGATAATAGAGTTTTGTATTCTGAGCCTGTTAAGTATATTGCTAAGTTAAGAGATTTCAAGACTGACAACAATACTCAGTTACTTAAGTGTAAAACAGAGGCAGCCGGTCACGGGGGTATGAGTGGAAGAGATAATGCTATTACTGAATTAGCAGAAGAATATGCATTTATTTTAAAGAATTCAATCGAGCAAAAATAAAATTAAAAACAATTTTTACTACTAAATCCTACTATCAAATTATCAGGATTTATCTCAAACTTTCTCTCACACTTAATCTTAAATTTTTTTTTTATATAAACATAATTTCTATTTCTTGTATCCAAAAATTCAATTTTGTCAGGTTGTCCATACTCAATTTTAAGCTCTGACTCTTTTTCATTTAACCATTTTGAAAGTCTAATTTCCTCTTGATCTGTTTTTTCGTCAATTTTATTTGATACGGTTTGACAGGCTGAAATAAAAATAAAAATTACCAATGCTGAAAATTTTATTTTTTTTTTTCTTCATAAACTTTAAGATCATTATACATCAAACTTATAAACAGAAATATTGCCCCTAGGTTGTAAAATCGATTTTTGTGCTATTTTTAAAGGGATTTTGACCACGAATCGGAGTATTTAAGGACAATTGGAGGTTTAACTATGTTGGATAAATATTTCGAATATAAAAAACATAAAACTAATTTTAGAACTGAAGTAATTGCTGGTGTAACTACTTTTCTTACAATGGCATATATCATGTTTTTAAATCCTTTTATCTTGTCTGGTGAATTTGCTGGTCCTGAAAAAGGTTTTTTTGATTTCGGTGCAGTGTTTACAGCTACAATTGTTGCTACCGCTTTGGCGTGCTTTATTATGGCGTTTTACGGAAAAACTTGGCCAATTGGCCTAGCCCCTGGAATGGGAATAAATGCATTCGTAGCTTTTGGAGTAGTAGCTGGTATGGGGTATACACCTCAAGCAGCCTTGGGAGCGGTTTTAGTAGCCGGTGTGCTGTTTTTAATAATTTCACTAACTCCTATTAGAGCTTGGCTAATAAATTCAATTCCTAAAAGTTTAAAACTTGGAATTGGTGCAGGAATAGGATTATTTTTAGCGATTATAGGACTCGAAATTATGGGAGTAGTTGGAGATCACCCTGTCACTCTTGTTACTATAGGCGATATAAAAAATCCTTTAGTAATCTTAGGTTGTTTAGCATTCGTCGTAATGATCGTTTTAGAAAAGATGAAAGTCAAAGGTAATATAATAATTGGTATACTTGTTTTTAGCGTAATTGCTTGGGCAACTGGCTTAGCTAAATTTAATGGAGTAGTTGGCTCTATTCCTCCAATGACATACTTATTTGATTTTGATCTGACTGCAGCCTTAACAGCTAGTATGTCAACAGTGGTCTTCACTTTGTTATTTATAGACTTTTTTGATACCGCTGGAACTTTAACATCAGTAGCTAACGTTGCTGGAAAAGTTGACAGAGAAGGTAAAGTAAAAGACATAAATAAAGCAATGCTATCTGACAGTGTTGGAACTGTTGCTGGTGCATTGATGGGTACTACAACAGTAACGAGTTACGTAGAGTCTGGTGCTGGGGTTAAAGCTGGTGGTAGAACTGGTATGACTTCTTTAGTAATTGGAGTTTTATTCTTAGCTTGTTTATTCTTTTCACCGTTGGCAACAAGTCTGCCAAAAGAAATAGATGGAGCCGCATTGCTGTACGTCGCTATTTTATTTGTAAGAAACATTACAAACATAGAATGGGATGATATAGCAGAGTCGGGGCCTGCTGTAGTAGCAATGATTACTATGCCTTTAACTTACAGTATAAGTAATGGTATTGCTTTAGCCTTTATATCTTATGCTCTTATAAAGATATTATCAGGTAAATTTTCTAAAACATCACCCGCTATTTGGGTAATTGCAATATTAAGTGTAATAAGTTTCTATGTAGCTTAAAAAATTAAGGGGCTGGGATTTTTTCTGGCCCCTTAATTATTATGTTTCTTTATAAGATCATCAATTCTTATTTCTTCGTAACGTTCGAACGGTTGAACAATCCATGGGTTGCTATCTAGCTTTTGGGCACAAAAATCTGGGTCAAATGTTGAGTCTTTTTTTTTCCAAAGAACTGCGGTTTTAATATCTTTTATTTTTCCTTTTAGAGGCTGATAATTTTTTAACCAATCAATACTTTTATTTAAAGTAACACCAGTATCTGATAAATCATCACACAAAAGCAAATTTCCTCTCATTTCTTGAACGGTTGAACTCATGTCTCTTGAAAATACCAATTCTCCTTGCTGATCTTCAGTTCCCTCTCCTGAATATGACTCTACGGCTAAATAAGCACATTTTAATTTGAATACCCGACTTAATACGTCAATAATCGGAGCTCCTCCTCTCATTATGCCAATTAATATATCGGGCCTAAATTTACTATTGTGAATTTGAATAGCTAATTTCTCAACAATTCTATTATACTCTTTCCAATCTATGATAAGTTTATCTGCCATAAAAAAAACTAAATGATTTTAAAGGAGATGTAAATGAAAGGATATGTGGTCTGTGTTTATAAGAACATTAGTAATGAGGAAAAACTGAAAGAATATGCTGTGAAAGCTAGAGTAGCAGTTGAAAATTTTAACGGTCGTTTTTTAATTAGGGGCGGTAGAGCAACATCTAATGAAGGTGAAAAATCACCAAGAACAGTGGTTATTGAGTTTCCATCTTATGAGAAAGCTAATGAATTTTATCAATCAAAAGAGTATCAAGAAGCTCATTCAATACTTAAAGGATTCGCAGAACGGCAATTCCAAATAGTTGAAGGCACTTAATATTGTATTGGATCATCATCGATTGATCTCCATAAATACCAGGTTGCTACTGAACAATAAGGTGTAAATTTATTATAAAGTTTGTTGACAAATGTCTTTGGAGGGAAATATTTTTTTTTATAATTATTAGAAATAGCTCTTAATAACCCTATGTCTTGTAATGGCCAAATGTTTGATCTGTTGTATGTAAATAACAAGATCATTTCTGCTGACCACCTTCCAATTTGTCTTAATTTTGATAAATATACTATAGCTTCCTCGTCACCCATCTTTTTTATTAATTGAGGCTTAAATTGTTTATTAATAATTTTTTTTGCTAAATCTTTAATACCCCTC
>MDTA01114579.1_pt1 | contig 13763 bp, 13 predicted proteins | sample 811151 | NCBI WGS metagenome assembly MDTA01 (sample SAMN05326648, study PRJNA326480) | marine metagenome | isolation source: seawater | place: Indian Ocean: South | collected 2010 | reverse complement strand
ATTGAGGCCCGACAGGCACTCGTGGAACCCTGCCATCGTCGATTCGACGACCTCTGCGGCTGTTCGTGCCTGATTAATGCGCCCCATGACTTGTCCCGTCAGCGGAATAGCAGCCTCGAGATCACCACCGAAGTACAAATCTAAGATATTCGCCATGTGTTCAAAGGGCTGAAATTGACCTAACAGCTCAAGCTCACCCGTCCGTTCGGTACGCATCGCTCGAAGAGCGGGTCTACCCTGCTGATTCAAGAAAACAGTGTCTGTCTCCTTTCCTTCGTAAATAGCGTTTTTCCAGTTCTGATGAACCGGTGAATCTGAACAGCTCAACATGGCCGTGCCTAACTGCACACCCTCGGCACCCATCGCAAACGCGGCCGCCATGGTCGGCCCATCACAGATACCACCGGCCGCAATTATCGGCACATCCGTGCGCTCTCTAATAAGCGGCAACAACACCATCGTTGAAACCGGCCGCGGATTTTTAAAGCCGCCGCCCTCACCGCCCTCGACCACAAGGCCGTCAACGCCTGCATCCAAGGCTTTGAGCGCCATGTCGAGGGTAGGTACAACATGGAAGACTTTGATACCTGCTTCCTGAAAGACCTTCGTACAGAGATCAGGACTACCCGAAGATGTAGTGACGAACTTAATTCCTTGCTCGATAACGAAATCAATCACGTTTGTCCCTTTAACAAACGCGAGTGCCACGTTCATCCCAAAGGGCTTATCCGTCAGCTCATGCATCTTGCGCACTTCTTCCTGAATGGCATCGAATTCACCCGAGGATGTTTCGATGATACCCATAGCACCGGAGTTCGATACGGCCGAGGCAAGCTGCGCTCTGGCAATCCAACCCATTGGGGCCTGGAGAATGGGATAACCCACCCCAGTCATTTCGGTCACACGATTTTTGATAGGCTCCGGTTTCACATCGACCTCGTTTTCTTTTAAAGCTTTGACCGAGCCAACATACCTGACCAGTACTCGCGGTCAAGCAAGTGACGATAAGCTGCGCAGGATGAGCAACATATCCGGGCGATATGCTCGAGTTTAGGATTTTTGTGAAAATGTTTGAGTCATGATCTAAGCTCTTCACAGGCATGTCGCCTAATAATAAGAGAGGACAAAAAATGAGGAAATATTATTGGTTGTTGCTCAGTTTTATATTCGCCACCTCCGCCGTTACAGCAGCGGATCATGAAAAAGAGCCAGACCCAGCCGGCGGAAGCATCTTCTTTCAAACCGATGATCCAGCAGCCTACTTAGCGTTACTTCAATCTGACGACAAACTTTTTAACGCGAGTGGCGCAGCGCAACGTGGCGTTTGCTTCAACAGTACCGGTATGACTGAGCCGGGTAGAGGATGGACCTACGCTTTCTATCCCAATATGGAGAGCGCATTGGCGGGCTCAGATGCGTTAGTAGACCCGGAGAACCAAGACACAGTTGCGAAGTATCAGGCTATCTCTAAATTTAGGGGCAGTGTTCACTACACAGTCATACGACCGCATCCCAGAAGCCTTGCTAGTGCGACGGCTCGCAACATTGCTGTGCAAGTAAAAGACGTGAGTGCCTACCTCGAAGCTTTGGAAGCAATGGAAGCCATGGGCAAGAAGAAAGGACTCGATGTGGCCTTCTCTGCCTATACCCCCATGGGCGCAGGTCCACTGTTCAGTGGAGCGAATGGGACGGTTGCTTACATTGCAGACGTACTCGTCCACTTCGATGCCCCAAGCTCTGGAGAACTAGGTAAGTTCTTCGACCTATTAAGTTCTACAGACATGGGTGCAAGCTTTTATGCAGCCGCAGCAAAGCTTGATCGGAAGATCGTGATGGACCAGATTGTTCGCTGCGTCAACACTAATTCGGCAATATAGTTGTCAATTGCCGAGAGAGGCTCTTCTCTCCGTGAGCCTCTCTATTCCAATTGCTCTAGGGGGCCAAATTAGGAACTAAACTCTGTGATTTAACCACCACTCCATTTCTTCGATGTGGTCTTTACCGAAGAACTGCTCATCACCCACAAAAAATGCGGGAATGCCAAAGACGCCTCGATCAACAGCGTCCTGTGTGTTCGCCATAAGTTGAGCCTTAACTTCGGGGTCCTGTGTGGCTTCCAATAGGGCCTGACCGTCAAAACCGGCCGCGTTGAACGCACTGACAAAGACTTCAGGATCGTCCATCTTCAGACCATCTTCCCACATCATTTTGACGCCCGCTTCAACGTAAGTCGCCACATCATTGTCACGACCATAAGCAACACAAGCGCGCATAAGCAGCAAGGTGTTGACAGGAAAATTAGGGTTCATCGCAAACTTTTCCAATCCGTGGCGGTCGCAATAGCGCTCGATTTCGCGCGTGAACATGGCGTTTTTCCCTGATACACCAGCGAAATTAATCATTGGCGGCTGGTTGTTCGTCGACTTGAAAATACCACCCAGTAAACAGGGCGTAATCTTGAGCTGAGCCCCGGTTCGCTCGGCGACGTCTTTTAAACTGAAGTAAGACAAATAGGCGTTTGGACTGCCAAAATCAAAGATGAATTCTATAGTTTTACTCATGGATAGCCCCGTATTGTTTTTATAAAAATTTGACCGCTAGTAGGCCAATAAACACTTACGCTGTCCAGTAGGGAAGCTGACTCACCTATGCACTTGAACTCCGGTGAGATGTCTCTGGGGGGCACTGCTACATGAACTGAATTCCCACCAACAACACCAGCTGCACCATATTAATGCCAACAGATAGCTTGTGGTCCCGATCGAAACGGCGGCCCGCTTCAGTATCACCAGCTAGTTGGGCATCGCGTGCCGTGTTGATACGCGGCATTAACCACTGCCTTACCCAGAGCGTCGATACGCCTACTAAGAGACAAACGGTGGCCGCCTGGTAAGCAGACTCGTCACTGACCACCAAGAATAACAACGCCGCAATGAGACTCAGAGCGATCATGAAGGCGTAATAGCGGGGAAACATCGAACGTAAAAACGCACCGGCTTGCGCCTCAGGCAGTGAGGTGAAAACCACCGGTGCCACAACCGAGGGAAAAAACAGCATAGCGCCCAGCAGCATAAAGACCAGCGCGTTTGCGAACTCCAGCATAGATCTCTCCTACCGTTTATATTGCGTGGGACAGTAGCCACGCCCAACATCGAAGCCCCGTAACTTGCGGTGCTTAGTCACGCGGCCCGTGACCCGCTTACGCCAAAGCCGAAAGGAACTCGCTTTCATCTCACGACGCATGAGCTTGATGGTCTCAGACTCGCTCAAGCCGAAAGTCGCTTCGATAACCTCAAAGGGCGTGCGGTCCTCCCATGCCATTTCAACGACGCGGGACACCTCTGATTCGGTCAATGTGTGCTTAAGTATCGACATGGCGAGATGGTAAGACTCTGACAGAGGCTATACCTCTGCCGTCTGGGCTGTGTTCGGGTTCGTGCTCGAAAAAATCAGGACTGTGTAAGCTCGCAGCGACGCCAGCCGCGCAGAGAGTTTATTAACCACCATGACTCAACCTTCTCGATATCCGCCAAAGGCAGTGATCGCTCAGACACCGTGCCCTCATCGATCAACTCGTCGCGTAACACCCCAGGCAGTAGGCCGTCGGTAATAGGCGGTGTGAATAAGCTACCTTCCATCTGATACACGACATTGGCAATCGCACTCTCGGTAACATGCCCCATCTCATTCACCAGAAGTGGCGATACGCCCTCAGGCACCTCAGTAACCGCGCGCTCATAGGCCTCTCGGCGGCTCGTTTTATGAATAAGAAAAGGATCCGTAGACTCGACAGGTGTCGGAGAGATCAGAAGCGGCACGCATTCACTGTCGGCAGTAGCGGCGTCTGAGAAAAACGGATCAAGGCTGTGGCTTAGGGTACCGCACCGATTGAGTTGCAGCCGCAAGCGCCACTGTTTGGCGCTATCGATGGAGCTTACTAGCTCGTCAAGGTACGACTCGACGGCCTGTCTATCAAACCCAAAGCACCAATACTGCGCGGAATTTTCGAGTCTGCTCAAATGACGCGCGAGGCGAGTAATCCTGCCTTCACTGATCCCCATGGTTTCGAACAAATGAAAACCAGGGTCGGGCTGCTTGAGTATGCGCGCTTTGGTCTGAAGCTCGTCAAACTCGTCGCTGGGGTCCGAATCCCAGACGATGCCGCAGCCCACACCAAATCGGCTCTTCCCGCTACACGAATCACTCCAGGCCGTTCTTATCGCAACGTTAAAGCTGGCAAAACCTGACGGCTGAATAATACCCAGCGCGCCGGTATAAAGTTCGCGAGGGCTGTCTTCCAACCCATCAATGACATCGACTGCCGCGTGCTTTGGTGCACCTGTGATCGACGCCGCCGGGAACAGGGCCTTAAAGATATCGGCGATACTGGCTGACACCTCGGTTTTAACCGTAGAGGTCATCTGCCACACACTGGGGTAGCGCTCGACCCCGAATAACTCATCGACGGACACCTTGCCCGTGGACGACAGGCGAGCAAGGTCGTTACGCACCATATCGGTGATCATGACGTTCTCAGCTCGGTTCTTTGTCGAAGTCTGCAGCCAGTGCGCGTTTGCTTCATCGGCAAGGGCTTCAGGTTTACGCCCTACCGTGCCCTTCATGGGTTTACTCCATACCACACCGTCTTCACGCTCGAAAAAAAGCTCGGGTGAGGCAGAGCAAACCGTCACCTCGGGTCCACTCATGAAAACTGCGTGCGGCATATCTTGTGACCAGCGAGCAAAATCCGCCAGGGTCACCTGCCCCTCATTCGACATCCGTGACGTGAGGTTGATCTGGTAGACCTCTCCCGCGCCAATCATCGATTTAATACGGTCGACCTTGGACTCGAAGGACTCCCTCGACTCTAAAAGGTGCCAGTCGGCATTTGTTTGCTCATCTGGTGAATAGAGATCCGTGAGGGATGTGATGGACGTCTCGGTCGCGAACAAAGCAAAGCACGCAAGAGGCAAATCGATATCACGCTTTGGAAACTTGTGATCGAAGGCGTGGCTTGCCTCATAGGCAACGTAGCCCACGGCGTAGAGACCGTCTCTGGTACTGCGTTCCTCTGCCTCATTCAAAACCGACAAGACAGCGCTGTGCTCCGCGGCTAGCAGAACATCCTTGCAGTGCTCATACACTAACCAACTATCTGTCTTGGCATTACGAACAATGGCGCGGTCAAACATGATTTCAGCGATAAGTTTGTAGGAGGTCTATGGACTGAGATAAACGCAGAAGGATGGCAAGTCGATCACCCGTGCATTATGCCAATTTTCTGAACCAGATTAATATTTTGCGTGAGAGAAATAGGCGGAATACAGCCACGAGTCTGAGGTTTTCGGGGCTTGGTATCGGCAGCATTACGGCGTATAACGTCAACACTAGGTGAGAGATGGCACGATGAAAGTTGATCTTTTAGATAACACCAAGTTGTCTTGGCAAGACTACGGCCCGGATGATCGATTCAATTATCCCATCGGCTATGGTGGCGCCTTACTCGGTCACGACGGGCAAGGCCACATCGATCTAGTCTATCGATGGGAGCCAGGTAAGTACTGTCATTTCCATCGTCACCTCTGCGAAGTGAGATCCACCGTATTGCAGGGCTCTCTCGAGGTTGTGACCTTTGAGGACGGTGTTGAGGTCTCCAAGGTTACCCGAGAGGCTGGTAGTTACTCGCATATGCCAGAGGGCGATGTACATATGGAGCGTGGTGGCCCCGAAGGCGCCACCATCCTGTTCAATCTTTATTCGCCCGATGGCCGTTTGACGCAAATGCTAGATGAGCAAGGGGATGTGCTTAAAACCGTCACCATCGAGAACGTGCTCAAGCAGTTTGCGAATTAAGTAACAACTGCTATACGCAATAGCATATGCGAGCAAACGCTCCCCGGAGTAGACTCAGCGCATTGATAGCCAATCGGAATCATCGATGCGTAGCGTCCTAAGCCTTACCCTCTTCAATCTTCTGTTGTTGACTCAGCAAGCATCGGCATCCCTCTTGGGCGCCGATATCGTCTTGCGCGGCGGTACCGTCTACTCGATGGACAGCCAGGGGAACCGGCATAGCGCCATTGCCATTGCCGGCGATCAAATCCTCGCGGTCGGCAGCGAAGCAGATGTTGCGCTCTTCACGACTGAGGCGACGCGCATCGTCCAGCTTGAGGGGCGTGTCGTTTTCCCCGGGTTCATCGATACACACATCCACACAATGGATACCTTGCCACTGCTCAACGGAGCGATGCTTTCGCCGGGACAGCGTGCCGAAGAGGTCTTGGAAGCCATCGCCGCGCATGCAAAGCAATATCCCGAGCAAAATCCGGTTCTAGGCTCCGGTTTTTTGGCTCGTGCCTTTGGCATAGACGGCCCGACCGCTGCCCAACTCGATGCCGTAGTTCCTGACAGACCCGCGCTCATAATTGATGAAGGAGGCCATACAGCTTGGGCCAATTCACTCGCCCTTCAAGCCGCGAACATCACCGCGGATACGCCAGATCCAGTACCCGGCGCGCACTTCTTTCAACGTGACATGCTTGGCAACCCAACCGGGTGGCTGGTTGAAGGCGCTGCCATTGACCCTGTCACCGATGCTTTGGGCGTGGTCAGCGAGAGCACTTTGAGAGAACGGGCCCCTCAGTTCTTTTCGGATATGGCCGCTGTGGGCTTAACCGCTGCATTTGATGCCGGAATGATCGATACGGGTCTGTATGGGATGAAGGTGGCCGATGAACTCGCGCAAGCGAACACCTTACCGCTGCGACTGGTCGGTTCGCTGTACATCAACAAGCCCAGAGACCTCAAAACCGCGCACGCGAGGCTGTCTGAACTGCGTGAGCGGTACCAGCACGAGCTCTTCTCAATGACCACTTTAAAACTCTCGCTTGATGGCACGGTTGAGGCTAAAACGGCAGTGACGCTCGCACCTTACATTGCTCCTGAGGGTCATGAAGCATCGCCTTTATTACCAGATGAGCAAGTATTCAACGCGGTGTATGAGGCCTACAGCCTTGGCTTTGATTTGCATCTCCATGCCATTGGCGATGGCGCTGTGAGAACAGCATTGGATGCCATCGAGGCAGGCCAGGCGGCGCATCCATCATCGGATGTGCGAGCAACCATCTGCCATATTGAAGTGGTAGACCAGGCAGACATCGAACGGTTTGGTCAACTCGGCGTGGTTGCCCAGACAACCCCCACCTGGTTTGAGTACGATGAGATTGCCATGGAGTTTTTGGGACCTGAGCGGTTCGAGCAGCTCTATCCACTTGCATCCATCCAGCGCAACGGCAGTCGTGTGACCCTGGGCAGCGACTATCCCGTGTCGTGGATCGGTAAGGACGCCCTAAATCCAATGTTCAACATTGAGATGGCGGTCACGCGCCAGCGAGCGGGCGATAACGATTACCCAGTGCAAGCCCGCGCTAACGAACGACTCAGCGTCGACCAAGCTATTCGCGCACACACAGTCGACGCTGCATGGCAGATTCGCATGGAAGACATCATTGGTACTTTGGAGCCAGGAAAGAAAGCCGACCTGGTGGTGCTCGATCGCGACCCCTATCTCAGCGACTCATACGCCATACACCGCATCGAGGTTGAACTCACCGTATCGAACGGCCGACTGGTGTACGAAAAAAACAAACAGTGACGTAGGCCCGCACTGGCGCTTCGATGACTAAAGCCGGATAGCACCAGCCAGCGGGTTAGCGCCATTAATGAGTTCATGAAACTCATCGGCCAGTCGCTGTGACTCTTTAACGCAATGCCGCCAATAGGTCTCTCGAACGCGCTCGGGGATCTTCCCAAAATCTCGGCGATCGGGGATTTTCCCGAACGGTAGCTGCGCCAAAAACTCATCAGTGGGACAAATCATAATGAGCTGGTCGGCCGATACCTGCTGATCAGCACGCCAAGGCAAAAACTTATCAAACCATCCCACAGTGGTACGGCTATTAAAGTGTGGATAGAGCCACACCTGATCGACGGGTAATCTTTTCAGGTCAAGGTGGTAATCGATAATACCGCCATCCCAGAAAGCACCCTTGCCCGCGCCCTCGATGTCGTACACGCCGTCAAATACGTAGGGAATCGCACCACTCGCCATCAAGGCATTGAAGACATTGCTTTCCGCAAGGTCGATGTACTGCGTGCCAAACCCATCAAACAATGGCGTGAGTGGCTCGGCGCTGCTTGAAGCGAATACAACACGCTGAAATGAAGCAGGAAGCGTTCCGCGACTGATAGCATTTCCCAATGCGGCCATCCCCATACCCGCAATCAGGCGCTTACCCGGCTTTCGACCATTAAGACCCCTTCCGCGCGCAGTGACAATATGGGAACGAAGCCACGAATGTTCGGCTACGTGACGCTCCCCTTCCTCACCTAAAAGCGTTCGCATCAGCCATAGGGCAACCTCGGTGATCTCCGGAACCGTTGGTTTAGCCGACGCATAGTGCTGCGTGAGGTAGGCTTGCTCGAACCGATCGTAGGCTTGAATGGGGTCGGGCTGTGCCATTGCCGCATGGCGCCACGAGCCGATAGAGGAGCCTATAGCGTCTAATGGTCTTGATCGTTCGGACAGTAGTTCACTGATGACGACCCTATCGAGCCGTCCCAGGATGAGCCACTTGGGTCCACCCGATGCCCCGATGAGCCCATCAATGAGATCGGCGTGCCAACCCTCCTTTTCGAGGCGCTTGGCAGCTTTGGCACCGACTCTTAGTTCAAGTGCTTTCACTGTGCATACTCTGACAATCTTGCTTGGACATTAATGGCCATACCACTACCGATACGTTGCGAGTGGCGACACGGCTTAATACATCGAGGTGAAGGGAGAGAGGCTGACGTCCGAGCCGCCAGCCACTAACAGCGACTAGAATCTAATAATGAGTAGCTAGTTAAAGGCAGCCTTACTCGACGCCGTCGAGGTACTCAATATCCGGACGTCCGCCGACGAGACCTGCCAATTTGACATTCGCTGCCTTGAAGTAATCGGTTTTCCCGTGGGCTTCCAAAGCCGCCTGATCCTCATAAGACTCGAGCACCTTGTAGACCTGCGGATCCGACTTACTGCGGTTGAGCGCGTAAAACTTGCAACCCGGCTCGTTAGCTAGGACCTGTGCCGCAAGCTCCATAAAGACCGCTTCAAACTCGTCATTTTTTCCTTCTTGGACTGGAATGGTGGCAATAACACCGATAGCCATGATGTACCTCTCATTTTTTCTTGTTGGTTTGTTGTTGTTTTAATGGGTGTATCAGCCGATACCCAATCGACCACAAACGAGCATACACGAATCGTAGCCATGCCCGCGCCTTGCCTCCTTATTTTGCTATCCAACGTTTAAAAATTGATTTCCCTGTGAGACCTTCTTGAGACAGGGGCTCAGCCAACGCCCCGCAGAATAATAACGAGGGTCTTTGGATGGTTTCGAGGTTATGGCGATCGTCACGCCACCAGCGAAGTTTTTGTAGTTGGGTATTCATCATCACCAGCATTTTTGGTGCGCAGGCTGTCTGTGCATCGGGCGAGGCGACGCAAGACTCAGTAGCCAGACCCAACATTATCATCTTGTATGCAGACGACATGGGCTGGGGCGATACGGGTGCCTACGGCCATCCCTACATCAAAACCCCTTCCTTGGACCGACTTGCCAACGAGGGCCAGCGCTGGACCGACTTTTATGTGCCTGCTCCCGTGTGCTCGCCCAGCCGCGCCGCACTGCTCACGGGACGACACCCCGTTCGCTCGGGGCTCTATGGTGTAGGCAGTCCGGTGTTATTTCCGGACGACAACTACGGTATCCCTGAGAGTGAAGTAACGCTTGCAGAGATGCTCAAGGGCGCGGGTTATCGCACCGCTATCATGGGAAAGTGGCACCTAGGTGATGCGCCTGAACACTTTCCCACGCGTCATGGTTTCGATTACTGGTTTGGCATCCCCTACTCCAACGACATGAAGTTCGAGGGAAGACCGGGAATCGAAGAGCTCTTCATGATGCAGCAGACCGGTAAAACGGAAGCGTTACGCAAGATCCTGAATGACTTCCTGATCGCTTTTGAAGACCCAAACTCGTCAAACTACAACGTACCGCTGTGGCGAAGTCGCTGTGACCAGAATGGCTGTGAGGATGAACTGTTAGAGCAACCCACCTTTCAGCCAAACCTGACGACTCGTCTTACGCATGAGGCGACTCGATTTATAGAGGAAGCGAAGGAAGAGCCCTTTCTCCTGTACCTGCCCTATACCATGCCCCACCTCCCCGTTTTTGCTGACGAGCCTTTTAAAGCTAAAAGCTTAGCGGGGCCCTACGGCGACACGATTGAAGAGATCGATTGGAGCGTGGGCGAAATTATTAGCGCTTTGGAGAAAGCAGGCATCGACAACAATACGCTCGTCTTCTTCTCGAGTGATAACGGACCCTGGCAATTGGCCAGCATTCATCTGGCGGGAAGCACAGGTCCCTTCAAAGGTTCCAAACAGGAAATTTACGAAGGCGGTGTTCGCGTCCCAGGCATCTTCTGGTGGCCCGGTACCATTGCACCCGAGGTTATCTCTGACATGGGCAGTGTGCTCGATCTCTACCAAACCATTGCAGCTATCCTCGCGTTAGATACCCCACAAGCACTCGACAGTCACAACCTTTCTCCGGTACTTCTCGAAAGTAAGGCAAGCCCACGAGAAGAACTGGCTTTCTACAGGAAAGGTGAGCTGCGGGCGTATCGTAAGGGCGACTTCAAACTGCATCTGTTCGACCAACCTCAAGGTGGCGAGCCGCTTGAGATGCCCGAGCTCTACAACTTACGACGTGATCTGGGTGAGAAGGACAATATCGCTGACACACACCCAGAAATTGTGGCGGGTATTTTGAGTGCCATTGCATCTCATAAAGCCAATCTGCCGCGTAAGCCTCCGTTATTTGATCAGCGCTTTGTCGACATGATGAATCGCGGTGCAGACTCTGGACGCTAAAAGGCGAATACAGTCGTTAAAAGTTTGCTCGCAAAAGCCATCCGATACGGCTACAAAGAGAGCGAAGAGATAGCGGTACCTGCGGATAACTAAGATAAGAACAGAGGGGTAACTCATGGCACTCGATAAAAAATTGTTTAGAAACGGTCCTTACGCCGACCTTTTCAGTCAAGGTGTTCAGGTCGGAAATACGCTCCACATGGCGGGCCAGGTGGGCGCCGATGCCAGCGGAAAAGCACCCGACAGCCTCGTTGAGCAAATGAAAAATGCCTATCAGCACGTCGAGTCGGTACTCAAAGAGTTCGACTGCACCATGGATAATGTCGTTGAAGAGACGTGGTTCGTGACCGACATGCACGAGTGCATGACACAGGTTCAAGACCTATTCGCGGCGCGACAGGCAATCTATGGAAAGCCTCCCGAGGTTGCTCAGACGCTGGTGCAAGTGGTTGCACTCGTCGATCCGAGCTTCAAGATCGAAATTAAGTGCGTTGCCATTACCGATTAAGAGGAGCGAGCACATGCCAGAACTACAACACCTCCCCGCCGATGCCGACGCCCGCACCATCGTTGCTGCAGTTGAGCAAGACGGCGCAGTCATCCTCGACAACGTCATCAGTCCGGAATTCATTGCGGCATTGCGTGAAGAAACTGACCCCTACATGGATAACACCAAAAACGGGGAAGATCCCTTTGCAGGCTTCAGCACCACACGAACGGGCGGCCTGTTAATTCGTTCGGAGAAGTGTCGAGAACTCATCGAGCACGAGACCATCCTAAATCCCTGCCGTGAATTCCTCGCGCCTTTCTGTGAGAGAGTCCAACTGCACCTTACCCAGATAATCCGCATTCGCCCTGGCGAAACGGCGCAGGCTATTCATCGCGATAAGTGGGCTTGGGGTAAGCATCTCTCGCACCTTGAACCGCAGTTCAATACCATTTGGGCGCTCACGGACTTCACGGCTGAGAATGGGGCAACACAAGTCGTGCCCGGCAGCACGAAATGGCCCGATGACCACGACATACAACCTGAGCAAGTGACTCAAGCTGCGATGAAAGCCGGCTCAGTACTCATTTACTCAGGCTCGGTGTTCCATGGTGGCGGCGCGAACACAAGTGATGGTGATCGCATTGGCATCAACATCACCTATGCGCTCGGCTGGTTACGCCAAGAAGAAAACCAGTACCTCAGCTGCCCTCCTGAACTGGCAAAAGATCTCAGCCGCACATTGCAGGAGCTCGCCGGCTATGCCATGGGTCAATATGCACTGGGCTACTACACACCACCGGGTGCGCCCGGGGAAGCGCCCGAAGTTGTCCCTCCGCAATATGCACTGGGCATCCACAAAGACCTTTCCAGCATGGGCGGAACCGGCGATTTGGAGGCACTGCAGAGGGCACTAAAAACGTAGCACCAAGTGCGGACATGTTGTTTGCAGGAGAGCTTGAGGTAGATGAACACACCCCTTATACTCTGCCGCCCCCATAGGACCATAGCTCAGTTGGTTAGAGCGCTACCTTGACATGGTAGAGGTCGCCAGTTCGAATCTGGCTGGTCCTACCATCTTTCTGCACGCTTTTTTTTAGCGCTTCGATAAAGCATCGTTGCGCTACGATTTAGGCTAACGTCGTTGGTGCACAAGCCGTGTGCTATGACAGACTACGTCGCGCCTTAAGCAAAATATTGCTAGCTTATTTATGAACAAGCTCAGTCGTTTAAAATGAACGGCGAAGGCGTGGAAGGCCTCCCTGTTAATTACACTTCGGTCGCGAATGTCGTAGCTTGACGTGCGGTTGAGACTCAAAATAGGGTGAAAGACAAGTGAACAGTTACGCAAGAAAAACTCGACTAAAACTGCTCTCACCTCTAGCGGTGATAGCGATAGCCTTTGGCTGCAGTGCCGTCTGGGCCGCGGGCGGTGCACATGAGCATGGGGCTGCCGACCTACTTTTGTCTTCGGAGGGCAAAGACGTGCAAATCACTTTCAACGCCCCAGCACAAAGCCTGGTAGGCTTTGAAACAGCAGCAGTAACAGCGCAGCAAAAAACGGCGGTGGAGCGTTTAGAGGCCGTGTTGAGGGAACCTAGTGCCCTATTCGTTTTGGAGGGCAGCTTCTGTGAATCGATCGACGCAGTCGTTGATGTTTCCTCGATAACAGACGTCGTCGACGCCCCGTCACCGCCAAGGGAGTATGCTCACAATGCAGAGGAACGCGCAGCACACAAGGGTGAGCACGCGGAGCATGCGAGTGACCATATCGACCACGAAGAAGATTACGCGAATAGGTCAGATAACCACGAGCATGAACATCATAATCACAACGATGGCCGCGACGCACCCGACGTTGACTCTCATAGTGATGTGTCTGCTACTTACACCCTCAAATGCGACAGCGAAAATGCGCTGACACGAATTGTTTTCCAGCACGGTGCACTTCCTTTTGGCTTAGAGCGAATCGACGTATTTTGGGTGGCAAGCTGGGGTCAAGGCGCTGATCAAGCTACTCCACAGTCACCTGTAGTCAACTTGCGAGACTGAGAAACTCACTCGCTGTAGGGCGACAGCTTATGTAGCTGCATGGCATAAGCAGATTTGGCCATATCATTCTCAGTGACAACCGTACTGACCTTACCCTCTAACCAGAACGGCTCGTAGAGTGCAGACATCTGCACACCCTCAGGCGCGTCTACCAGAATAATTTGATTAGGTGGCGGCGGCGGCATGTGCAGACAAGCGCCAAAATAAGGCACCAGAAAGAACTGGCTGATGGTCTGATACTCATCGAAT
>MDTA01054216.1_pt1 | contig 13763 bp, 8 predicted proteins | sample 811151 | NCBI WGS metagenome assembly MDTA01 (sample SAMN05326648, study PRJNA326480) | marine metagenome | isolation source: seawater | place: Indian Ocean: South | collected 2010 | reverse complement strand
GCCATCGATCACGTTCGTGATCTGATCGACCGTGCGACCATCCGCGGCAGCCCAGGATCGCCATTGATGACCATAGACGGGCCCAAGGTCTCCGTTCTCATCAGCCCACTCGTCCCAGATGCTGATGCCGTTGTCATTCAGCCAACGGATATTCGTGTCACCTTGCAGGAACCAGAGGAGTTCACCAATGATGGATTTCAGGTGCACCTTCTTGGTGGTGACCAGCGGAAATCCTCTGGAGAGATCGAATCGCATCGACTGTCCGAAGCAGCTGAGTGTTCCGGTTCCAGTCCGATCTTCGCGCGGTTGCCCGTGGTGACGAACGTGTTTCAGCAGATCGAGGTAAGCGAGCATTGTCATCCATCCTACCTACCCGAGAGCGCTCCCGGCGTGGTGTTCCAGGGCAACTTTCAGAAGGGCCTGGGTCACCGGATGGGCGGGTGCCCGCAGGATGTCCTCCACCGGGCCCTGTTCAACAATTCGCCCGGCATCCATCACAATCACGTCATCACAGATTTGCCGCACGACGCCCATGTCATGTGTCACGAAGAGCATTCCGATGGGGCGGCGACGTCGAATGTCACGAAGCAGATTGAGCACATGGGCCTGTATCGAGACATCGAGGGCCGATGTCGGTTCATCACAGACCAGCAGATCCGGCTCGGTCACGATCGCTCGTGCGATCGCGATCCGCTGGCGTTGACCACCGGAGAACTGATGTGGATAGCGATCGACCATGTCCTCCGTGATCCCGACGGACTCGAGGCAGGATGCCGCACGGTCTCTCAGTTCATCTCCCCGCGCCATCTTGTGGACTTTGAGGGGTTCGGCAACCAGATCGATCACACGCATCCTGGCATCCAAGGATCCCCCGGGATCCTGAAACACCATCTGAAAGTGGCGTCGCATCCGGCGTCGGGCCTCCCGACTCATTCGAGCGGGTTCTTGGCCGAGGACGTGAACGGACCCGGATGCCAGTGGCACCAGTTGCATGATGCCTCGAACGAGACTGGATTTGCCGCAGCCCGATGCGCCCACGATCCCCAGTGAACGACCGCGGTCGATTTCCAGACTCACGTCCTCGACGGCCACGACATCCTTGTTCCGGTGGGTTCCGGTGTAGACGATTCGAGCGTTTCGGACTTCGAGAACCTTCGTGTTGTCGTTCTGGACCGACGCGGTATTCATGATGCTTTCCAGACGCTCACGCTACCACGCTGCGCCTGAGGCTGCCTTCAGTGCAAGCAGGACATGCCGTCTACATCGGTGGTCGCTCATCCAGAATGATCTCGAGGGTCTTCCGCATGCCCGTATCGGGGGCATCGCCGGGTCGCCAGAAGCTGATCTTCACGACGGAATCCGGCAGCAGTGTCGAGATGGTCGATCTCAGCTGTTGGAGTGATTCCATCCTGCGACCATTGATCTGCGTAATGATGTCACCGGCCTTCAGGCCACCTTGGTGAGCGGGTTTTCCGGGTGTTGTATTGGCGATCAGGATGCCTTTCTGATCGAATCCTCTTGCCCGGAAGTAGCTGGACATCTTCTCGATGAACGTCAGAAAGGAAACATCGGAGGTGTCTTCGAGTCCCTCACAAGTGATGGTGATCAGCTTTGCGTTCTGAGTGCTGTTTCGATCCGGATCCGGTCGCCATACGGAAAGGCTTGAATGTCCGTCTTCATCGGATTCGATCGCATTTTGAAAATCAATCGTATTGTTGAGCAGCTGCTCGTCGTAATGCGTGATGACATCACCGATGGCAAGACCTGCTCTGGACAGCGGGCTGTCGGGTACGAGGGTGCTGACGAGAATGCCGCCTCGATACGGGTTGTAGCCCATCGGGCCAAGCCATTCGTAGACATAGGATTCCTGATCGACGACCGAGACACCGAGGAATCCCTTTCGAACGACGCCGCCCTGAATGATCTGGTTTGCGACCGAATCGATCATGTCCATCGGAATGGCGAGTCCGATACCACTGAACTCGCTGTCATCATCCAGATCGGCAACGGCGATTGCCGTATTCATGCCAATGACTTCGCCCCGGTGATTGGTCAAGGGTCCACCCGAGTTGCCTGGATTGATCGCGGCATCGACCTGAATGAAGTTCTCGAAGCCGAGCATTCTCCGATTTCTGAGCAAACCGACGGATCGGCCAAGGCCCGAGATGATGCCCTGGGACATGGAGAACCGAAAGTCCATCGGTGATCCGAACGCGAAGACGAGCGATCCCTGATGAAGTTCCTCACGTGGATCGGTCCGTGTTGCAGGAACCAGGCGTTCGGCATCCACTCGGATGACGGCAATGTCGGTGAGATCATCGAGTCCGATGATCCGAGCTTCATACACAGTGCCGTCATGCAGTTGGACATCGATGTGATCCGCCTGGGCCACGACGTGCGAGTTGGTCAGAATGTGACCATTGGCATCCCAGACCCAGCCACTCCCGGTGGACATCTCCAATCGGCCGTGTGGCCCGGCATCCTGCGCAGATGTGATGTGGACAACCGAGGGTCGAACAAACGATGCCACGTCACGCGAGGCCTGATTGAGGTGATCGAGGAAGGTTCCGGATCCAGCCGGAACACTGGGGGTGTTCAGGCGAATCGAGGCCTCACGAACCTGATGCAGGGTGTTGGTATGTGAAAACTGCCTCAGGATCTCCGGGGTCAGCCAGAGCACCCCAAGGGCGATGGCACAGACCAGCAGGCCCGGCGTGAAGGCGGCCAGATAGGACCGGCCGGAAGGTTCTTGAGGGGAGTGGTATGTGGTCATTCGAATCTCCGGGTCAGAAGACCTCTTTTTACATGATTCGACCGAAATGCCCGGTAAGCAAGTGATTCTGGTCATCAGGAGGCAAGTGATGGCATCTGGCAGCCTGAACCCCCGGGAAACCCTCCAATCGAGACCACCGGGCTCCTATACTGGTCCGGTTGATGAGTACTCCATCGGACCATTCCGGCAACCACACTTCTGCAGGACGTGGGTTGAACAAGCCGTTCACGCTCAGATCGTTGAGACGGATGGTGGACGAGGGTACGCCCTTCGCTGCCTTGACCTGCTATGACGCCACGATGGCCCGCTGGCTGCAGCGTGCCGGTGTCCCGGTTCTGCTGGTTGGAGACACGGCGGCTGAGATGGTGCTCGGATTGCCCGGAACCATTCACGCGCCTCTTGATCTGCTGATCCAGTTGACCGCTGCCGTCAAGCGTGGAGCACCCCACTGCATGGTGATGGCAGACATGCCTTTTCTGTCCTATCAGGCGGATGAATCGGAAGCGATCCGGAACGCCGGCAGATTCCTGGTCGAGGGTCGCGCCGATTGTGTGAAGCTGGAAGTGGATGGCACCTTCACCGGCCTGGTATCCCAGCTCAATCGGGCTGGAATTCCAGTTGTGGCCCATATCGGCTCGAGGCCCCAGCAGGTCAAGCACGACGGGGGCTATCGATCTGCGGGTCGAACGACCGCAGAGGCCAATCGCCTGGTGGAAGAAGCCCGTCGACTGGAAGAAGCTGGCGCCACGATGATTCTGGTCGAAGCCGTCCCGGCCCAGGTTTCCGAGGCGATCGTCGAGCGGACCTCGATTCCGGTGATCGGCTGTGGAGCCGGCCCGGCCTGTCACGGCCAGGTTGTGGTCACTCAGGATCTTGCGGGCCTGACGGACTGGCAACCGGCCTTTGCCCGGCCATTGGCGGATCTTGGAGCAGCCATTCAGTCGCTCGGCGAGAACTGGGTCAAGCGAGTGGGGTCAGGCAATCTGGGAACACACCCCTACGAGATGGCCGCTGGCGAGGAACTCCCGGATCAATCCGCCGAGCCGACCAGCCTCTGATCTCCCTTGGCTGAAGCCATCCACGGCGCATTCACTGTTCGATCAGAAAACGTCGCTCGCTGTAAACTCTAGCCATGAGTCTTACACATACCCGTTCAGTAACCATGGTCGAACCCCGTGGTTCTCTTGCCGGTCATACCCAGTCCAATCGGGAGCCTCAAATGGATCATCTACGCGACGTCGAACGTCTCTTTGGAGATGACTACGGGATCCTGACATTTACCGGCGAGAACATCCGCAGGCGGCTGTCTCCTGCCGCGTTGAAGCGACTTGATCAAACCGTTCAGTTCAATGAGCCGCTTGATGAGGCGATTGCCGACGAAGTTGCGAGCGCCATGAAGGACTGGGCCATCGAGAACGGATGCACGCACTACTGCCACTGGTTCCAACCATTGACCGGGGCGACTGCGGAGAAGCACGATTCTTTCCTCAACATGGACGGAGAAGGTGGTGTGATCGCTGAATTCTCCGGTGACATGCTGATCAGAAGCGAACCGGATGCGAGTTCCTTTCCAACGGGCAGTATCCGGGACACGTGGGAGGCCAGGGGCTACACCGCCTGGGATCCGACAAGCCCTGCATTCATCTCCATCAACGGAGGTGAGCGAACGCTCTGCATTCCGACTGCGTTCGTCTCATGGACTGGTGAGTCACTTGACCAGAAGACTCCACTGCTTCGTTCGATCGATGCCCTGAGCATCCAGGCAATGCGTATTCTCCGCGTGTTCGGAACGGACAAGGGTGTCCATCGCGTCCAGACCACGCTTGGTTGTGAACAGGAATACTTCCTGCTCGAAGAAGACGCCTACCAGGCCAGACCCGACCTGAGAATGTGCGGTCGCACGTTGATCGGATGCGATGCGCCCAAGGGACATCAGCTGGACGATCACTATTTCGGTTCGGTTCCCGCCAAGGTTCAGTCATTCATGGCTGATGTGGAAGCGCGTCTCTACGCTCTTGGAATTCCTGCCAAGACACGTCACAACGAGGTCGCACCGCATCAGTTCGAGCTGGCGCCTCTGTTCGAAGGTACGAATCTGGCCTGTGATCATCAGATGCAGACCATGAGCGTGCTCAGGAAGACCGCTCGAGACCATGGCATGGTCTGTCTGCTGCACGAGAAGCCGTTTGCCGGTGTCAACGGCAGTGGCAAGCACAACAACTGGTCGCTCGTGACGGATACGGGGCACAATCTGCTCAATCCGAATGACAAGGGACCCGGCCATCTCCAGTTCCTGACCTTCGTCTGCGCCGTCGTCCGCGGTCTTGATCTGCACGCGGATCTTCTGCGGGCAACCGTCGCCAGTGCAGGCAATGATCATCGACTCGGCGCCAATGAGGCACCACCTGCCATTCTGAGTATCTACACAGGCGCTGAACTGGAACGTGTTCTCGACCGGCTCGAGGCTGGCGAGATGTCCGACTTCAAGCACAGCACGAAGCTGGATCTGGGAACATCGGCAATGCCGAAACTGGAACGGCATCCGGGCGACCGGAACCGGACCAGCCCATTCGCCTTCATCGGCAACCGTTTCGAGTTCAGGGCCGTCGGGTCCACCGCGGTTCCCGCATGGCCGAATGCCGTTCTCAACACGATCGTCGCCCAATCGCTTGATGACATCGCCAACAAGATGGAATCGAAGGTGACCACTGACATGGATGAGGAAACTCGTTGCCATGCCATCATCGAAGTCCTTCGAGAGATCTATTCCGAGCACAAGAGAGTCGTGTTCAACGGCGACAACTATTCGGAGGCCTGGCACAACGAAGCAGAGAAGCGGGGTCTTCCCAATCTCAAGGGGTGTGCGGATGCCCTGCCGGCCATGGCATCCCAAAAAGCCCGTGAACTCTTCAGCACGTACGGCGTTCTGAGCGAGGCCGAACTCGAAGCACGTCTTACTGTTCTCTACGAAAACTACTCGCAGGTCATGCAGATCGAGGCCCGGACACTGCTCCGGATGATCAACACCATGGTCATTCCTGCCGCCATACGTCATCAGGCCGAGGTTGCCGAAGCCATTGCGGCAACGGATGCCGCAGGCGTCGACCCTGCCTCGGTTCGTGGAAGGTTGACGGATCTGACCGCGCGGCTCACGGATCTCGAGGTGGCATGCCTCGAAGTCGAATCGATTCTCGAAAGTCTTCCAGAGGATGAGGAAGCCAATATCCGAAGAATTCAGGATGAGATGATTCCGGCCATGAACAGGGTCCGATCGAACAGCGATGCCATCGAAGGCATGCTTCCAGATGACCTGTGGCCGCTTCCAACCTATCTCGATCTGCTCTTCTGATCAGAACGACATCGTCAAATGGACACAAGGCCCGTCGCATCCAGTGGCGGGCCTTGTTCATTCCATCGGGAAGGGTGTGGTCAGGTGGCCTTGCCCTGATTGGCGACAGCCTGAGCCGCCGCTGCAATCGCATCTTCATCTCCGAGGTACTTCCGGCCCGTCGGGTTCATGGAAGAATCGAATTCATAGACCATCGGAACACCTGTTGGAATGTTCAAGGACACGATCTCTTCATCGCTGATGCCATCGAGATGCTTGACCAGTGCTCGAAGTGAATTGCCATGGGCTGCGATGATCAACTGCCGCCCTTCGGCGACCTGAGGCTTGATGACTTCATTCCAATAGGGGACCACTCTGGCGACCGTGTCCTTGAGGCATTCCCCAAGCGGAAGCTGATCAGCGGGAACGCCGGCGTAACGAGGATCGTGACCAGGCCACATCGGGTCATCCCGTGAAATCAATGGGGGCGGCGTGTCGTATGAACGCCGCCAGACATGCACCTGTTCGTCACCATGCTTTGCGGCAGTCTCCGCCTTGTTCAGGCCCTGCAGCGCACCATAGTGCCGCTCATTCAGTTGCCAGGCGTACTCTGTTGGAACCCAGCACCGCTCCATGGACCAGAGAACCAGCCACAGCGTGTGAATGGCGCGGGTGAGGCAGCTTGCGTAGGCTCGATCGAATTCAAAGCCCTCTGCACTGAGCAGGCTGCCGGCCGCTCGCGCTTCGGCAACTCCCGTTTCGGAAAGATCCTGATCAACCCAGCCTGTGAACCTGTTTTCGAGATTCCACTGGCTTTGTCCGTGACGAATGAGAACAAGACGAGTCATGGCAGGGCTCCCGGGTGCTGTCTCTATCCTAGCAAGCCCGCAGGCTTGTCAGTCAACATTCAAATCAACGATCACTGGCGCATGATCTGAAATCGCCAGTCCTGCATCGCGATGAACGAAGAGTCGTTCGGTCATCCGCGAGGCGACGGTGTTGCCCAGCAGATAGTCGATGCGCCAGCCGCGATCCAGTGCACGGGCCTGACCTCGGTTCGACCACCAGGTATAGGGCCCATCGACATCACCGACCGACTCCCGAAGAAGATAATGGGCTCCAGATGAAACGAGATCATTCATCCATGTTCGCTCGTGCGGTAGAAAGCCCGATGTGTTCTGGTTGCTCTTCCAATGGAAGATGTCATGCTCACACCGAGCGATGTTGAGATCGCCACCAAGAATCACAGGTCGTCTACGGCGCATCAGCTTGGCGGCATACGGGGCAAAGCCTTCCATCCAGGTGTTCTTGCGGACCTGGGCTTCGTCACTCGAGGAACCCGAGGGGAGATAGATGCTCGCCACATCGAGGTCGCCGATTCTCGCAAGGAGCAATCGACCTTCCGGATCATCCTGGCCATCGATTCCGGTCTGGATTCGTTCGATCTTCTGTCGCGACCAGATCGCGGTCCCGGCATATCCGGCCCGTTCGGCTGGATGCCAGTGGACATGCCAGCCATTCGGTTCCGCCCAGTCCCGCTCCAGTTGGTCCGGTCGAACGCGGATCTCCTGCAGAAGCATGATGTCGGGCTGGAGTTCATCCATCCAGTCATCGAGCCCCTTGCGGATCGCGGCCCGCATGCCGTTGACATTCCACGTGAGCAGTCTCATGGTCATGAAGAGGGTTCCAGGGCATGTCCTGATGGAATGCCGTTGGGCAGGCTAGCATGTTCGGCTTCTACGGAGATCCTGATCATGTTGTTCCTTGGAACCCTGTTGCTGACTCTCATGACTACACCACCAGATGCCATGTCCAAGCCTGTTGTGACCAAACCCCACGGAGTTCGGTTGGAGGATCCTTATCACTGGATTCGTGGCAAGGACAAGCCGGAAGTCATCGAGTATCTGAACGCGGAAAATGACTACACGAAGAAACAGACGGCCCATCTCGAGGCTTTCCAGAAGACGCTCTATGACGAAATGCTCGGGCGAATCAAGGAGGACGACACGTCCGTCCCATGGGAAGGGAATGATGGCTGGATCTACTACTCCAGGACCGAAGAGGGCAAGGCCTACGACATCATCTGTCGCAAGGCGACTCCCGATGGTGAGGAACAGATCATTCTGGACATGAACAAGGAGGCGGAGGGTCTCGAGTTCTATGACGTGTCCACCTGGGAGACGAGCCCGGACGGGAATCGTCTGGCATGGCTTGCGGATACGAGCGGCTATGAAGAGAACGACCTCTACATCAAGGATCTCACGACGGGTGAGATCATCGACTCCAATGTGCACAATGTGAATCCGTTTTCACTGGCCTGGGCTGATGACAACTCGACCGTGTTCTATGCGCGTCATGACGAGGCCAAGCGTCCGGATCGAATCTTCCGGCATGTCACCGGAACGCCCGGCGAGGATGATCAGCTTGTCTATCACGATCCTGACGGCATGTTCTATGTCGGTGTTGATCGAAGTCGAAGCGGTCAGTCCATCTTCATCACCTCGGGATCCCAGTTGACCAGCGAGTGGCATGAAATCGATGCTTCCACGCCCAATGAGTCTCCACGAGTCATCTTGCCGCGTCGTCATGGAATCGAATACGACATCGATCGTCACGGAGACCGGTATTTCATTCGAACCAACGAGGGCGCGACGAACTTCAGGATCATGTCCGCGGAATCCAGTCCATCAGGCCTGTCCGACTGGACCGAGTTCATCGAGTACGACCCCGATGTCTATGTCACTGGTCTGGATCTCTTTCAGGATCACATGGTGATCTCCGAGCTGCGAGATGGTTATACGTCTCTGAGAATCGTTGATCTGAAGACCGGTGAGTCACACCTGGTTCCTGTTCCGGAGAGAGTTTCGCTGATCGGATTGGGAACCAACGAGCGTTTTGGAACCGGAACGATTCGATTCGGATACCAGTCCCCGGTCACGCCATCTTCGGTGTACGACTACGACATGAATACCCGTCAGGCCTCACTGCGAAAGCAGCGGGAGGTCCTGGGCGGTTTCGATGGAAACGACTACGAAGTGAAGCGTCTCGAAGCCACATCCGATGATGGTGTTCGCATACCCATCACCCTCGTTCACCGAAAGGGTCTCGAACCGGACGGCAGCCATCCGCTTTGGGTCTATGGCTATGGATCCTACGGATCTTCTATGAACCCCTGGTTCTCTTCCAATCGACTCTCGCTTCTCGATCGGGGTGTCGTCTTCGCGATTGCGCACATACGTGGCGGAGGCGAGATGGGACGTCACTGGTATGACACCGGGAAGATGGCCCTGAAGGAAAACACCTTCAACGATTTCATCACTGTCGTCGAGTCACTTCGAGATCAGGGTTGGGGATCGCCTGATCGTATTGCCGTGCAGGGCGGATCAGCGGGGGGCTTGCTGATCGGTGCCGTACTCAACATGAGGCCCGATCTGTTCACCGTGGCACATGCCGACGTGCCATTCGTCGATGTGATCAACACGATGTCGGATCCGACCATTCCACTGACGGTCGGCGAGTACGAAGAGTGGGGAAATCCGGCAGACCCCGAAGCGTTCCACCGGATGCTTGCCTACTCGCCCTATGACAATGTCCGTGAGATGGACTACCCGGCCATTCTCGTCACGGCCGGGCTGAACGACTCCAGAGTGCATTACTGGGAACCCGCCAAGTGGACGGCGAAACTCAGGGATCACAAGACTGACGACAACCTGCTCCTGCTTCGAACGAACATGGGAGCAGGCCACGGCGGTTCAAGTGGTCGTTACGGCCAGTTGGATGACATCGCATTCGAGTACGCCTTCATCCTGGATCAGCTTGGACTCGCCAGATAGGCGACTCACTCAGCGGTCAATCCTTTTGGCTTTCCGAATCCGAATCGGTTCCGCATGCGTTCGATGATGACGTAGAACACGGGAACGATCAGCAGTGTCATGATCGTGGCGACCACGATGCCACCGAAGACCACTGTTCCGAGTGACTGGCGGCTGACGGCACCGGCACCGGAGGCGATGACCAGCGGGATGACGCCGGCGGCAAAGGAAACGGCCGTCATGAGGATCGGTCGCAGTCGAAGCTTCGAGGCTTCGATGGCGGATTCGATGACACCCGCACCGGATTCCCTCTGCTGCTTGGCGAACTCGACGATCAGAATGGAGTTCTTGGCGGCCAGTCCGATGAGCATGACCAAGCCGATCTGGCCATAGACGTCCAAGGGCATGGCTCGCATCAGCAGGAATCCAAGTGCACCCAGTACGGCAGGCGGCACGGCAAGCAGGATCAGCACAGGCAGCATCCAGCTTTCATACTGTGCTGCCAGGAAGAGGAACACGGCGATCAGCGCCAGTGCAAAGACGAGTGGGGCCAGGTTTCCAGCCTTGATCTGCTGATAGGTCATGCCTGTCCAGGACGTTCCGATACCAGCGGGCAGCACCTTTTCGGCGATCTTTTCCATCGCCATGATGGCAGTACCGCTGCTGTATCCGGGGCCGGGGGTGCCGTTGAGGCTGATCGAGTCGTAGATGTTGAAGTGGGGCAGATTGTCGATGCCTGTGATCTGTTCGATCTGGACGAACGAGGACAGTGGAATCATGTCTCCACCACGGTTCTGCACATGCAACTGCAGAATCTCCTCGGGCTTCATCCTGAACTGGGCATCCGCCTGGGCAACGACCTGATAGATCTTTCCGAACTTGTTGAAGTCGTTGATGTAGAAGGAACCCATGTAGAACTGCAGGGTGTCGAGCAATGTTCCAACATCAACTCCGTACAGTTCGGCCTTGGTCCGATCGATGTCCAGATAGAGCTGGGGAACATTCGCGCGGAATGTGGTGCTCAGTCGCTGGATGATCGGCGTCTTCATCGAGCCACCGATGAACATTCGCGCGGCCTGCTCCATCTCCTCGAGGCTGACTGAATTCAGGTTCTGGAGTTCCATCTGGAATCCACCGACGGCACCCAGGCCCTGAATGGCGGGTGGATTGAATCCCATGACCAGCGCATCCGGAATGGACAGCAGTCTTGGTGTGAGCCGCTCGATGATCGCTTCGACGTTCTGATCTTCCGAAGGACGATCTTCCCAGTTCTCCAGAATCGCGATCAGGAATGCCGAGTTGGTCTGATTGACACCTGTCAGGAAGTTGTAGCCACTGATCATGACGACATCAGTGATTTCCTTTTCCTGTTCCAGAATCTTGAGAACCTGATCTTCGACTGCCTGCGTGCGTTCAATGGTGGCGGCCGAGGGCAGCTGGACGTTGACGAGGAAGTACCCCTGATCCTCCTCGGGAACGAATGCCGTGGAGGTGCCCAGAAGCAGGACCACGATTCCAGCCACCACGCCCCCGAAGAGCAACACGAAAAGCATCCAGGCCTTGGCACCCCATTCGACGAGTCTTCCGTATCCGGATGTCATCCAGTCCATGAAGCGGTTGAATGGCTTGAAGATCTTTTCCCGGATGCTTTCCTTGTGCGATTCCTGAGGTTTGCTCATCATGATCGCCGCAAGCGCGGGCGTCAGCGTGAGGGAGACGACACTGCTGATGACGACCGAGAACGCGATGGTCAGAGCGAACTGGTTGTAGAGGCGACCGGTGATCCCGGGCATGAGCGCCGCGGGAATGAAGACGGCCAGTAGAACCAGTGTGGTTGCGACGACTGGGGCGACGACCTGTTTCATGGCCACGATGGTGGAAGCCATGATGGAACGGTCCTTGGGGCCCGTGTGGATTTCCCGTTCGACATTCTCCACAACCACGATCGCATCATCCACGACCAGTCCGATCGCCAGGACCAGTCCGAGCAGGGTCAAGGTGTTGATCGTGAAACCGAACCCCATCATGATGGCGAATGCCCCGAAAAGAGACACCGGAATGGCCAGCAGTGGAATGATCGTCGTCTTGAAGGACTGCAGGAAGATGTAGATCACCAGGACGACCAGAATGATGGCTTCGATGATCGTTTGGATCAGATCATCAATGGATGCATTGACGAAGTCCGTGTTGTTGTAGGTGATCTTGTACTGGATGTCCTCGGGAAAACGCTCCTTGAGCATTTCCATCTGAGCGATGATGTTCTTCGAAACGGTCAGTGCGTTGGCATCCGGAAGCTGGTAGATGCCGATCTGCGCTGCCGGTTGGCCGCTCTGTCTCGAGTCACTTGCATAGGTCTGTGCGCCCAGTTCCACTCGGGCAACATCCTTGAGTCGGACGATCTGTCCGTCACCGGATGCCCGGACGATGATCTCCTCGAACTGTTCGACTTGCTCGAGCCGACCCATCGCGGTCACCTGCAGCGTGAAAGCCGGGTTGCCGATGGCGGGTGGGCCGGCGACCTTTCCTGCGACGGCCTGCTTGTTCTGTCCGGACACCGCGTTCTTGATTTCCTGGATACCGATGTCCATGGCGGCCATTCGATCGGGATCCAGCCAGATTCGAATCGCATACTTCTGAAGTCCGAAGTTCGTGACCTTGCCGACACCGGGAACACGAGTCAGCGTATCCGTCACATGGATGTCGGCGTAGTTGCTCAGGTAGCCGCTGTCGAACGTGCCGTTCGGCGACAACAGACTGACGACCAGGGTCAGGCTGGTCGACTGCTTGTCGACAATGATGCCTGCTCTCTGGACTTCCTCGGGAAGCCGGGGCTTCGCGCGTTCGACCCTGTTCTGGACATCGACGGCCGCGATGTCCTGGTCATAGCCCACATCGAACGTCACGGTGATCGAACAGTCGCCGTTGTTGGTACTGCTCGAGGACATGTAGATCATGCCCTTGACGCCGTTGATTTCCTGTTCCATCGGTCTGGTGACGACTGTGGAAACGGTTGTGGCATCCGCACCAGGGAAGTTCGTCGACACCATGATCGTTGGTGGTGTGACATCGGGGAAGTAGGCGATTGGAAGAATGCCGACGCATACCAGTCCGGCGAAGGTGATCACAAGTGAAATCACCATCGAGAAGATCGGTCTGCGAATGAAGAACTCGAGCATGTTTGATCAGCTTCCGTTCTTGGTTCCCTGAGCCGCTGCAGCAGCGCCCGGGGCAGTTTGTGCTTCTTGCTTCATTTCGTCCTTGGTGACGATCCGGACTTTCGTATCTGGCCCTGGACGGATCTTGCTGCCACCGTCGATCACGATCTTCTGACCCTTCGACAGGCCTTTGGTGATGACCGTCATTTCACCGTGTTCCGGTCCGAGCTCGATGGGAACCTGGACCGGACTCATGTCATCCTTCACGGTCCAGACATACTTGCTCGATGCACTGGACTCGATCGCGGAGGTCGGAATCACGACGGCGTTCTGAAGGGTCTCCAACAGCACGCGAACCAGGATGTACTGGCCGGGCATCAATGCCAGGTCGTTGTTCTCGATTTCAGCCCACATTTCAATCGTGGAGGTTCTTGGATTGACCGTGTTGTCGAAGAAGTTCACGATGCCTGTCTGACTGAAGTTCTTGTCCGTCGGGATGGTGACGTCCACGGACAGCGGCTTGCTGCCATATCGACTCTGCTTCAGGTACTCGGGCCATTCCGAACCGGCGGGGTCGAACATCGCTCGGATGGGGGAGATCTGGACAACCTGGGCCATCTCCGATTTCGGTCCAGGGCTCACGAGGCTTCCTTCGTCAACAAAGGTCCGACCGATCCGGTAGTGATGTCGTTCAG
>MDTA01078829.1_pt1 | contig 13767 bp, 11 predicted proteins | sample 811151 | NCBI WGS metagenome assembly MDTA01 (sample SAMN05326648, study PRJNA326480) | marine metagenome | isolation source: seawater | place: Indian Ocean: South | collected 2010 | reverse complement strand
CTGGCAGGGGTGGAATCCGGCACCATTGCGCGGCGCAGTCGCGGATGGCGCAGCGATAAAGTCCACGGAAATGTCGCTTCCGGCGACGTTGTAAGTGCCGCGATGCTGTTCGTTGCTGCTCATAGCGGCCTCCGTGCTGGTTAAAACTTGTGCACTGCCAACTCGGTCATGCTCTGGTGGTCGAATGGAGTGTCGTAATACTAAAGTTTTTACCTTGCGAGTCGATGGAAATCATGCCTTGGGGACATAGGTGCGCTGCAGCCTTTTCGCAGGCACTGTCCTCAAGGCCTTTTTTCCCTTTGGTGCAATGTCGCAAGGAATATGCAGAAGCGGCGGTTGGCCTCATGAGCCGCTGGTCGATAGACTTTAGGCTGAGCCTCCTTGGGATCTAATGGCCACATGTCAAAATTTTTGCTCTCTGCTGCGCTATTCGGTTTGCTGTGGTTTGTAGCTGGCTGCGGAGGCGGCAGCAGCACTGCGCCTGCACCTGAGACACCTCGGCCCTCCGGAGGCAGTACCCCCACAGCGCTATTGACCAACGGCAAGACGCAGGCGCAGTTGCTAACGACCTTTCGCTCGGGCTTTGCGCATGTTTTGGAGCACTCGAGTCAGACCGATGATACGGGGGTTGCCACCACAGCGAGCGCAGAAGACGCTAAAAGCGGATCCAACTCAAGTGGCTTTTCGGTCACCTATACCGCTGAGAACTCCGTCGATGAATACGACGCGGTTAAATACGACGGTGAGTATCTGTTTATCGCGCCGTCTCGCAGTATGGACTGTTGTATGTTGCTGCGAACCGGTGCAGATGTTGCCGCAGCCGCAACATCGCAGCTGCCGGGCAATGCTCCGCCACGCAGTATCAGAGTCCTGCGCACAACACCTGTGGATGCGGGCGCGAGTTCTGTCGCAGCGATCCCGTTGGCTGATGGGGTCAGCGTTGAAGGTTTGTATCAGCAGCAAAACCGCCTTTTGGCGTTGACCGCCAGCCAGTGGTGGGGTGCTTTTGGTGATCAGCCGCTGGAGCACTGGCGGGATGAAACGACGGGATTGCAGCTCTACGATCTGTCAGATCCCGCGAACCCCGCTGAGCTTACCAAGGTGAGCATAGATGGCGCGTTGGTGACCAGCCGTAAGACGGCGGCCGGCGTGCATATTGTGTCGCGGTATTCGCCAAACATCGATGGATTGGTCTACGGCGCCTCCAGCGCTGAAGAAAAAGCTGACAATGAGGCACTGTTGGAGAGTTTGGATTGGGACAGTCTGTTGCCTCGCGTATTCGAGAATGGCAATCCGATCGATCTTTTTAGCGCTGAGCGTTGCTTTTCGATTGACCCCGATCACCCGTTGGCGCCGGCCCAGCTGGGCTATCCCACCGTAACCTCGATTATTACGGTAGATCCCCAAAGCGGTGCCGTAACGGACGGACTTTGTTACTTAGAGTATTCGGACGGAGCGTATTTTGCTGGGGATGCGTTATTTCTCACTCAGGTTGAGTATGACTTGGCGAGTGGCGATTACCGCACTTATGTCCATCGGTTTGATTTGGCGACTGCTTTGACCTACGCCGGTTCCGGGCGAGTTAACGGGGCCTTATTCCTGGGCGGGCAAAGCGATTTTCGCATTAGCGCGCGAGGCGAATATTTACGCATGGTCACGACTCAATATACCAACGACAGCGCTGATCGGTTGGATCATGTCGTGTACGTATTGCAGACCGATGGGGTAGATAAAAAACTCAACGTCGTCGGTCAAATTCCGAACGCTACCCGTACAGAGGAGATAGGCAAACCCAACGAGGATCTTTATGGGGTGCGGTTTGTCGGCAGCCGTGCTTACTTAGTGACGTTCGAACGTACCGATCCGCTCTATACGATTGATCTGAGTGACCCCACCGATCCCTATATTGTGGGGGCTTTGGAGGTCACGGGGTTCAGCAATTTTCTGCATCCGGTTGGTGACGACTTACTGTTGGGTTTAGGGCAGTCAGAGGCTGGCGAGGTCAAGCTGGAGCTCTTCGACATCAGCGACTTCGACTCGCCGCGCAGCCAGGGCGTTTTGACTTTGGGGGGTGATCTCGATTGGAGCTATAGCGTTGCCGAATATGATCGGCGTGCATTCAGCTATCTGGCCGGGGACTCGACCGACCGTTTCACCGTACCACTCTCTGGCTACGCCGCTTTGGGCGGCGAGTTGACCGAGCGTTTGCAATTGCTGGAAATTCGCGACAAAGGCCAGACCACCGCCGCGGCACTGGTGGATCGGGGGTATTTATCTGTCAGGGATTTAGAGGCGGGCGAATACCCGGACAATCTCAGTCGTGGCGTGATTTCTGGCGACGCAGTTTACTTCATTAACGGCACCAATGTTTTCTCTGCGCTCTGGAACGATCCCTTCAATCAGTCTGGCCCGCATTAACCCCGCGTCGGAAAATGTTAATATTTACGGTTTAGGCATTGCGTGACGTGCCATCGTCATGCGGTGAATTAGTCAGACCATTAAGAGAGGTTTCTATGACGGTGCAGGCATCGACCGATGAGCAGCTGGATTTTGATCCCGACGCCTTACGCGCGAAATACCGGGCGGAGCGTGATAAGCGCTTGCGTGCCGACGGTAACGAGCAGTATCAAGAAGTCACTGGCGATTTCTCACATTATATCGATGATCCATACGTAGAGCAGGGCTATAGCCGCGAGCCGCTGCAAGACGAGGTGGATTGTATCGTCGTCGGCGGCGGTTTCGGTGGTCTGCTGACCGGTGCGCGATTAACCGAGGCAGGTGTAAAGCGCGTGCGCATTATCGAAAAGGGCGGTGATTTTGGCGGCACCTGGTATTGGAACCGCTATCCGGGTGCTGCCTGCGACGTGGAATCGTATGTGTATCTGCCGCTTTGTGAAGAGCTCAACTTTGTACCTAAAGAAAAATACACGCATGCGCCAGAGATCCTTGCCCACAGTCGCGCCATTGGCGAGAAATTTAATCTCTATGAACATGCGTGCTTTCAAACCGAAGTCGAAGGCATGGAGTGGAATGAAGACAGCCAGCTCTGGACCGTATTCACCAATCGCGGCGACAAAATGCGCGCCCAATACGTGTGCATGGCCAATGGGCCTTTGAATCGTCCGAAACTACCGGGCATTGCCGGTATTTCTGAGTATCAGGGTCATACTTTCCACACCAGTCGCTGGGACTATGCGTATACCGGTGGTGGTCCTGAAGGCCAGTTAACCGGTTTGCGCGGTAAGCGTGTGGGGATCATCGGCACGGGTGCGACCGCGATACAGTGTGTGCCTCATCTGGCAAAGGGTGCCGACGAGTTATTCGTATTTCAACGTACGCCGAGTTCCGTAGACGTACGCGCGAATAGACCGACGGACCCAGAGTGGGCGGCGAGTTTAGGGCCCGGCTGGCAACAGGCGCGTATGGATAATTTTATGACCTTGGTGTCAGGTGGATTCGCTGATGAGGATCTGGTGAACGATGGCTGGACCGAGATAATCCGCAACCTCGGTTCGATGGTTAATTTTAAAGGCATGGGGCGTTTGTCGCCGGCTGAAATAGCACAAAAGATGGAGTTGGCGGACTTTCAGAAAATGGAGCAAATCCGCGCGCGTGCAGAGGCGCTTGTGGATGACCCAGACACTGCAGAATCGCTTAAACCTTACTACCGCCAATTTTGTAAGCGGCCGTGTTTCAACGACGAGTACCTACCTAGTTTTAATTTGCCTGGGGTGCATTTGATCGATACCGAGGGTCGCGGGGTCGAACGCTTTACCAAAACCGGGCTGGTTGCCAATGGCCAAGAGTTCGAGTTGGATTGCGTAATTTTTGCGACGGGCTTTGAGGTGGGCACCGATTACACTCGCCGTTCGGGCTACGACTTGATTGGACGCAATGGCCAGAGTCTCAAAGATAAGTGGGCCGAGGGTATTGCGACTTTGCACGGGATGCAGACGTCGGGCTTTCCTAACTGTTTTATCATTTCGCAGGCTCAATCCGGTTTCACCGTAAGCTTCCCTCACGCCATGAATGAACAAGCAAAACACATTGCCTATATTGTTCAGCAGGTCACCCAGTCCAATGCTCGAGTGGTTGAGGTTACCGAAGAGGCTGAGCAGGAGTGGGTTCAGGAGATCATCAAAATGTCGCGGTTGAGCGAAAGCTTTCAGGCTGAATGTACGCCGGGCTACTACAACAATGAGGGCAAACCCAACCCGAAGAGCGTGCAAAACGGCTCTTACGGCGCTGGACCAGTGAAGTTTTTTAAAGTGATCGAAGCGTGGCGAGAGGAGGGCACCCTGGCCGGATTGGAGTTGCGTTGAGCGTTAGGCAGCCGTTGCGCTAACGATCCAAATAGCGGCGCCCAGTTGCACGCCGCTGGCACTCTGATGCGCGGCCAAGGCGCCGCGCGCTGCGTCCAGCGCCTCGGTGCGTGCGCTGTCCTCGAGTTCCGCCATAACCCGGGCCGCAGGACCCACGCGTGTTTGTAACTTGAGGGCGTCCTCTGCATTAGTGCCCACCTGCAATGTGGCGATAAACGAGTCGAGCTGGATGTTGTTAAAGCCGCTTTCGATAAGGATCGTGCGTACATAGTCGGCATCTGCGAAAGCAAAGGGGCCGGGATCGCGAGGGTCTGGAGGCGGCTGGGTGACGGGTAAAAACGGTGCAACCGCGCGGCCGGTTACCGACATCCATGGGTTCTCAGTCGGCGGTTGCCAGCAGACAAATACCAGTCGCCCACCAGCATTCAACAGGTTGTGGAGATTAGCGAATGCGTCGGTGGGATCGCTGAAGAACATTACCCCAAAGCGCGAGAAAATTAGATCGTAGGGTTGCGCGGCTGCGAAGTTGGCGGCATCGGCCAATATGAATTCCACCTCACTAGAGCGCGCGCGCGCGCGTTCGATCATGGGACCAGAAATGTCCACGCCATGGACGATCGCGCCACGGGCGGCTAACGCGATACTGGTGTCGCCGCAACCGCAGCCAACATCGAGTACGCGCTCGCCATGCTGCGCATTTGCGGCCCTGAGCCCGGCGTCGGACAAAGGCTTCAGCAACGTATCCAGTCGATCCTGCAGTTCCGCCCAAGTGTTGCCGGCCCGATCATTCCAGTAGTTAGCCTGATCCGTATTGTCTTGTGCCATACGCCGCCATTACGGTTGAGAAGGGTAAAAAAAAGCCCCTGGGCGGGGCTTTAGTTTGCGCTTTAGCCGCGAATGAATTCGCGAATAACCTGCCCTGGCCGATTACCAGTATGAATGCCATTTTTGATAATCACTTGGCCAGCAACGATGGTGGCGTCGTAGCCCTTACCCTTAACGATGAAGCGACCGCCCCCGTGCGGGAAATCGTTAACGTACTCTGGATGACAGCTCGACAGATTTTCGTAATCAATAATGTTGATGTCTGCATGCCAGCCCTCTCGCAGCTCGCCACGCTCTTTTAGGCCAATAATCTCGGCGGACTTACCCGTTATTCGGTGTATCGCTTCCGGCAGCGTGTATACGCCTTGCTCTCGGGTCAACTCGCTGAGCAACACGGTTGGCGAATCCGTGTCGGTGAAGAAACCTACATGGGCACCCGCGTCACCGAGCATAGGCACGACTTGGGGCAGTTGCATGTACTTCCATTGATTCTCTAGGTTGCCACCGAACATCCAGAAGTTGAAAAACTCTTTACCTTCCGACGCCAGTAGCCTGTCCACGTAGATCTCTACAGGGTCTCGACCCTCCGCTTCCGCTAATTGCAGCAGGCTTTGTTTGCGGTCGAAATCCATATTTGGAGTATCACCGCTGCCGAAGGGGTGCAGCATGTGTGCGAGATTTTTCATGTCTCCAGCTTCAATGCCTTCAGCGATCAGCTTGGCTCTCGATGCTTCATTCCTCAGCACCTCGACGCGCGCTTCTATACTGGGTAGGGCCATAAGGTCCTTCCATGCCTTCGAGTTCCGAGTAAAAGGAGACAGTTGGGCCAAGCCGAAAAATGATCCAGATGGTCGGGTATGACAGATGCTCGCAAGGCGCTTACCGCCTTCGTTTTCGCGCTCAAAAAATTCACTCCACCGAGCAACACCGCCGTCACCCTCTGCGCCAGTGCCGCCTGAAAACAGCACCTGACAGCCTAGCTCCGTGCCGTCACGAAACATCTGTAGTTCAGTCTGATAGCGTGTTTGCATGTCGTTCGCGGATTGGAAGACCGCGCCTATGCCGCCACCGGCGATTACAGCCTCTTGTATTGCCTTGGTTTCTCGCAAATCGGCCCAAGTTCCGGGCGTACAGCGGCCATCCGGCACTGTGTGTAGTAGGAACCGTGAGGTTGAGAAGCCGACAGCGCCTTCCTCGAGAGACTGTTTCACCATCTGTGCAATATGCGACAGCTCTTTGTCTGACGCCTGCGCACCCTCATCCATGCTTCTATCGCCCATTGCTTCATAGCGAACCGCTGAGTGACCTGCTAGACCAACTACGTTTAGCGCCGGTCTCAACGACTGAACCGAATCTAGGTACTCCCCGTATGTGGTCCAATCCCAGGGCAATCCATCCATGATCGCGTCTGCAGCGATGTCCTCCACTGACTCCATTAGCTGGGCTAAATATTGGCGATTGTCCGGGCTACAAGGAGCGAAAGTAACGCCGCAGTTACCAATCATGGCAGTGGTAACCCCGTGATAGGAACTTGAGCTCATCATTGGATCCCAACCGACCTGCGCGTCGAGGTGTGTATGCAGATCGATGAATCCAGGAGTAACTACTTTGCCGCCGGCATCAATAGTCTCGGCGGCCGTAGCTGAGCCGAGATCACCAATTCGGGCGATGCGACCATTGCTTATCGCGATGTCGGCGCGGATGGCGTCAGCGCCTGTTCCATCGATGATTTGACCCCCGGAAATAATAAGATCGTATTCCATTTTGCTCCCCTAAAACCGTTGCTTGAGATTTCCCTTCTTAGTCGATGTTTTAATCTGTCGTGTTAGCGTCGATTCGTCAAGTTTTGGTGCGCGCCTGCGAATATTGCGAGGTTAACGCCAAGCTCGGATTTTGCGCTAGTCTGGCGTGGTGAGTAGGGGTGAATAGACTAATGCAGGTATTGGGAGCATTGACTCCGGAGCGATTTTTAGCCGATTACTGGCAGCGGCGTCCGCTGCTTGTGCGGGGATCGCTGGCGGATTACTCGGCCCCCATCAGTGCCGACGAATTGGCTGGATTAGCGCTGGACGAGGACGTGGAATCGCGGCTGGTGATAACAGGCGATACCGCTCGACCGTGGCAACTGCGCTATGGGCCGTTCGCCGCCGAGGATTTTACTCAACTGTCTGGTCGTGACTGGACGCTGCTGGTACAGGCGGTCGATCTTTGGTGCCCGGAGGTCGCAGAGCTATATACCTATTTTGATTTTTTACCGCGCTGGCGCACCGACGACATTATGGTCAGCTATGCAGCGCCAGGCGGAAGCGTTGGCCCACATTTTGATCAATACGATGTCTTTTTAGTACAGGTCGAGGGCCACAGACGCTGGCGGATCGGTGAGGTCTGCGACGCGTCGACGCCGCTATTGGCGGGTACGGATTTGCAAATCATAGATCACTTCGAGGCCACCGAAGATTGGCTGCTGGGACCCGGCGATATGCTGTATTTGCCTCCCGGTGTCGCTCATTGGGGCGTTGCCGAAGACGCCTCTATGACCTTTTCCATTGGGTTTCGCTCGCCCCTGTTGTCGGATATGTTGGCGGACTTGGCGGTAGAACTTTCCGCACAGGGGTTGGACCAGCATTATCGGGATCCAAGGTTGGTACCGGCCATGGCAAACACTCGGATTGATCCGGCTTTTATAACGCACGCGAAGAATCAGTTGTTGAAGCTACTCGATGACGATGAATTAGTCGCAGACTGGTTTGCGCGCTTTATGACTGCACCGAAATATCCGGATTTGCTAAAGACGTCTGAAGAACGCCGCCAGGCTAATGTAATGGGCCGCGACTACTCAAATGGCGAGCTGGTGGATCAGGAGCAAGGAGAGCTGTAATGCCGAAAGCTGCGAAAATTAACCTCGCATGGGCCGGTGTGGCTGTCGCTCTGGCGGTGGGCGTGTATTTTCGAAACCCGGCCTATGCATTGCTGTTGGGGTTAGCGACGCGACTTATAACCGGCACAAACCCGCTGCACAGTGTCGCCAAATGGGGCAAGTTAAGCCTACAGACCGCCATAATTCTTCTCGGGTTTACTCTAGGCGTTGATCGGTTGATTGAGGTTTCAGCAGACTACGGACTGGTGATGACGGTATTTGTGTTGGGCACTCTGGTTGCGGGTTTTGCCCTGGCGAAAGTACTGGCCAGCGAAACCAATGAAGCGACGCTGTTGAGCGGCGGCACCGCCATTTGCGGCGGTACCGCCATCGCGACTCTGGCGCCAATTATTCAGGCTAAACCGCAGCAGATTGGCATGGCTATGGCGCTCGTGTTTTTGCTCAACGCAGTCGCCTTACTGACCTTTCCGTATATCGGCCATGCGTTGCAACTGAGTCAACAGGATTTTGGAGCTTGGGTGGCGTTGGCTATTCATGACACCAGTTCGGTAGTGGCAACAGCGGCTCTCTACGGCGATGAAGCCGCCATTGTTGCCACTACCATAAAGTTAGGGCGAACTTTGTGGCTGATTCCGCTGGCCTTTGTTGTGGCGCTGATCTGTCGATCTGACGAAGCTAAATTGCGAGTGCCAGGGTTTGTGCTGTTGTTTGTCGCCGCAGCGATGATTGGATCTTTTTTACCCTTAAGCGAAGCGTTTGTTGGCGGGATCAGTGACGTCAGCAAGGTGTTACTGGTCGTTGCGCTAGGCATGATTGGACTGGAAATTGATCGCACCACCCTCAGCCAGATCTCTTTGCGCAGCGTTGGCTTGGGAGTGGGGTTGTGGCTGCTGGCGGCACCGACGGCATTGGCACTGGTGCTTTGGGTCTAAGCGGCCATGCCGCAGCGACCGTGGCGGCCACGGGTTCACGACTCGCCAAGCTGAAACGTAATGCGCTGATATACGCCATGCACAGCCGTTGCGGTCCCGTTCACCACCCGAGGCTTAAACTTAAATCGCTCGATCGCGTTTAACGCAGCCTGATTAAAGCCGGACGCCGGTTGTGCCTCCACCACGCGCGGGTTCATCACGCGACCGAGGTGGTCCACGCTAAACGCCAATAACACCCAGCCCTCGATGCCGCGAGCTGCCATGCGCCGCGGGTACTCGGGTGCTACGGTTACGACCGGCAAGATGCCGCCATCGGCGATGCCAACATCGGGACGTACCTTGGGAGGGGGCGGCGATATCGGCACGCCCGGCGTCATGTGGGGGTCGGGTCCGATCGGGGCTCTAGGTGTTGCGGGGGGCGGCGCAATCTCTTCCGGAGGTTTGGGTGCCTCGGGTTTCACAGTGACCGGCGTGTCCTCCAGTAGCGGAACGAAGGTCAGTCGCGCCCCTAATGGCTGCTCGTCCAGTCGCGGCTGCTGATTATTGATCAGCGTCTGCATCAGTAAAAACAGCAGCGCGGTGATGACTATCCCGACGCTCAAAGGGGGTAAAAACCGCCGCGACAAGGTTTGCAGATCGGTAGTCGTTGAGCCACGTGCAGCGAAGGTCTGGGCGCTCAACTGCGGTTGGCTGACGCGCACACGTGTAACCACGCGTGCAATAAAAGATGCGCAGGCGCTAGATCGCGGCATTGAACGCATAGCCTTCTCCCAAAGCGTTTGTCTAAAGCTTTGGATTTATGCCCCTTTACAGGTTCTTACCGCTAATTTCTGCTAAACGGTTTTGTTTTGCCGACGGGCGGTAGCGTTGGCAAGCAATTCCCCGTAGCTGAGAGGTTAATGACCCGTCGCCTGAGCAACCGGTTGCCGGCACAGCGCGACTCAGTCCGCGAAAATTTCCTTAAGTGTTGCCAGCGGCAGCTTCGGTCTGCGATCAAAGTACAGGAGTCCATTTATTTCCTGCTGCACGTCGCTGAGTTGGGTCCATACAAAGCCTTGCAGAGTTTCGCTCGACCTGATGCTCGCCATGATCTGACGGATCTCTTGTTCTAGTGCGACAACATCGGTGGGTAGATCGCCGTAGGCAAAGGCATTTTCGGTGGGATCGGCAGAGGCATAACCGACGCCGCCGCATTCGCTCAGCACCACTGGTAGACGACTGGGGTCGCTACCGGGCAGGGCGCCGGTTCTCGGCCTCTCGCCTTGGGTAACAGGTTGGCTCGGATCGGCGATCAGCAATGCCAAGCGTTCGTCTAAGGTGCGTTGTGCATCGTGGTACAGGTGCAGAGTCCAAAGGTCGCCACTGCTGTATTCCCAGCCGTCGTTGCCAATGACCGGTCGCGAGGTGTCTAGAGCCTTTGTGAGTTGCACCAGGCCATCCACGAACGCGCGTTGTTCCTGCCGTTGCTGGATGTGCCATACCCCCCAAGATTCGTTAAAGGGCACCCAGCCGATAACGCAGGGGTGACCTCGATCCCGGCGCACTAAGTCCAACCACTGGGTGCTGAGCGCCGTTACCAAATCGGTGGAAAATATCCTGCCCGAGGGCATTTCCGCCCACACCAGCAACCCTAGTTTGTCGGCCCAATACAGGTAGCGCGGGTCTTCAGCTTTCTGGTGTTTGCGCGCAAAATTGAAGCCCATGGCCTTGGCCAGTTCAATGTCCTGGCGTATCGCTTCATCGTCCACGGGGCTGTACCAGCCCTCTGGAAAATAACCTTGGTCCAGTATGCCGCGCAGATACAGTGGCTCGCCGTTTAGGCAGTGCTTGCCGTCGGCTATGGCGAGTTCGCGCAGCCCGGCGTAGCTCTCGACATGATCAATAATTTCGCCGCTTTGGTCGGCAACTGCAATTTCTAGGTCGTAGAGATGCGGGGATTCTGGTGACCACAGGATAGGATTTTCGATAGGCAGGGTGAGGCGAACCTCGCTTCGACCCTGGCCATCAGATTGGGCGGTGACGTGGGTCGTGCCATAGGTTTTTAGCGTTGCCCGTACTTGACCTACAAGCGTCTCACTGAGTTCACAGGTCAGATGCAGAGTCTGCTTACCCAATTCGTAGTAACTGCCCATATTCAGCAAATGCACAGCATTTACGGGCTCCAACCAAACACTTTGCCAAATCCCGATGACTGAATCATAGTCGATGGGCCAGCGCGTGGTGCCTTCCTGTTTGCCACGGGGTTGCTGCCATGAATCTGAATCCGCCGCCCGCACCGTAATTTGGTTGTCGCCGGGTTTTAGATGGTCGCCGATGCTGATCTGTATGGGCGTATAGCCGCCACGATGCTGACCGACCTGTTGCCCATTGATATAAATCTGGGTGTCGTAGTCGCAGGCACCGATGTTTAGCACAATGTCGGTGCAATCCCAATCTGGGAGTTCAAAGGCGCGCTGGTACCACACTGTGGCGACATCGGGATCAATGGTCACTCCTGAGGCGGCACTGTTGGGACAAAAAGGCACCATAATGGTGTGTGGCCAATCGGTGCGCTGCCACCAACGCTCGCGAATGCCGACATTGGCTTGATCCGGGGCAAACCCCCATGGCCCATTAAGGTTGAGCCAGCGGTCGCGCTTTAGCAAAGGGCGAGGGTACTCGGGTCTGGGTGTCATGTTATCGATATTAATTTACTCAGCGCAAAAACGGCGGCGCAGCCCGTGCTTATTGCTTACCTTGGTTGTTATTCAATCTTAATTTTGCGGCGCACAAACAATGGCGGACGACTACACCAGCTTCTGAATCCCAAATTGCAGGCCACAGCGCGGTTGCAGTAGTCCGGTATTCATCAGATATGATTTTCCTGTCTTAAAACAGCAGCGTTAACGATGGTACATGAAAAAGGCTCTCGATTAAGTCATGTGCCGACCGCAGGGCCGTGGGTGTTCAAGGCTGGTTGCAGGATCACATTGCGCTGGCGAGAAGGCGCTGGATGGCATAATTTAAGGTGTGCAATATAGGAACTGGCCCATGGAAGTTGTAAATAAGCTATTGCCGAATAAGCAACAAATAGAGGGATTTTTGGCGCCCGGTTCCGAGGGCCCGATCTACATGGTGAATTTACTGAAATTTAAGGCACAGGCGGAATACGAGGACGGTCGCGCTACGGATCTGACCGGCGAGGCGGCTTACGGGTTGTATGCTCAAGGGGTAGCGAAATTGCTCGAAGAGGTGGGTGGCACCATCGTTTTTTCTGCCGATGTTGAACGTTTGGTCTTAGGTGAGGTGGAGGAGCTCTGGGACAAAATAGCTATCGCTATGTACCCGTCGAGGCAAGCTATGTTGCAGATGATGAGTTCGCCAGCGATGCAACAAATCGGCCAGCACCGCGCCGCAGGTCTCGCCGGTCAGTTAAATATCGAAACCATAGGGGCCGCGGGCGATAAATTTTAAGCGCGGTTCTAAGGCTTACTGCGTCAGCGCGAAATTGCGCGGAGCACATCGGTTACGACGGCGTCGGTGTCTTGCTCGGCATCGATTGTTAAGTCGCTAAAACCGTCATACAGCGGTGTGCGCTCGATGGCGAGGGACTCTAAAGTAGCGTCTGCCGCAGCGGCGATGCCACGGCTTTGAAAATCGCCAATACGTTGCTGCAAGGTCCGGGTTCGAGCGCGCAGGTACACTATTCGGCCGAGCTTGCGTAAGTGCGCCATGCTCTGTTCGGCGTAGACTGCGCTACCGCCAGTGGCGATCACCGTCTGCGTGGGTTGTAGCGACGTGATCACCTCGGCCTCGATTTGTCGCAGTGCCAGAAATCCGTCTTCGGCGATAATTTGCGGTAGCGTGCGTGCGCTTCTAACCTGTATCAGCAGGTCGGTGTCGACAAAGTCATATCCGAGTTTTTTAGCCAGCATCACGCCAACGGTGCTTTTGCCAGCTGCAGGCATGCCAATGAGAGCGATACAGTTCATGGTATTGAATGCCGAGTTATAGATATGAGCGGGTTTGTGATCACGCCTCGTGTGCCGCAAGCTATAGTCACAGTTCGTAAAACCTAGAGCCTAGCGAATGACCAGAAAAATGAAACTGTACGATTTTCCCGGTGCACCGAATCCGCGGCGTGTGCGAGTCGTCGCTGCTGAGAAAAACATTGAACTGGACTATGTGACCGTGGATATGGGTAAGCGCGAGCATAAAACGCAGGAATTCATCCAAAAAAACCCCAGCGGTAAGATTCCGGTACTGGAGCTGGAAGACGGCACCTGCATTGGCGAATCCATCGCGATCTGTCGCTATCTCGAAGCGCTTTATCCTAGGCCGAATTTGTTTGGTGAAGATGCTCTGGAAACGGCACAGATCGAAATGGCTCATCGCCAGATCGAATTGGAATTGATGTCGCAGATTGGCACATCGTGGGTAAACGGCCCCGTCGTTGCCAAGATGGGGCTGGTTGAACCGATTGAGGCGGCGAAACAGCGCAGCGATGATCTTACCCGCGCCTATTACCGACGTATGAACATGGAGTTAGGGCGGCGTGATTATCTTGCGGGTGCTCGTTATACCATGGTGGACATCACGGCGGCGATAGCCGTTGACTTTGCCTCTGCCTTGGTTGGTTTGAAGCCCGATTCCGAGCTTGGAAATCTGTGGGCATGGCACGAGCGAGTAACGTCTAGGGCGGAGTTCGTCGCTTAGTGCGTTGGGCGTGTGCCGCACCGGGTTGATTTTTTCGGCAGCGGTTAGAAAACAATGTAGATCAGCAGTTGCAGGGCGATAAGCACGGTGGCCCACCAGCGAATATCCTGCCACT
>MDTA01022547.1_pt1 | contig 13768 bp, 14 predicted proteins | sample 811151 | NCBI WGS metagenome assembly MDTA01 (sample SAMN05326648, study PRJNA326480) | marine metagenome | isolation source: seawater | place: Indian Ocean: South | collected 2010 | reverse complement strand
GAAGTTTCTATAAACGGTGTTCCGTTGGTTGTTAAGTTAGCAGACGACGACTCCTCTAGAGTAAACGGCTTAATGAACACTCTCAGTCTCGATCATAATACTGGCATGCTTTTTCGGTGGCCCAAACCTGAAAATCGTTCTTTTTGGATGAAAGACACATCAATCCCTTTGGACATCGCGTACATCTCTGAAGATGGAAAAATCATTAATATAGAACAGATGGAGCCGTATAGTTTAAGATCTGTTCTTTCATCAGAACCAGCAGTCTGTGCTTTGGAAGTGAATAGAGGGTGGTTCGACGAGAATGGTGTCACCTCTGGAGACGTGGTTCACGGTGTTTTTAATGATCTTCCGAAGTTAGAAGAATCGAGGCTTCTTGAAGCAGCAGAATTTAGATTGTCTGATGAAAACTTTTATTATCAAGATGTTGTCGACCCCGTTTTAGATGACGTCATGAGCTTTCTTCCTAATGTTATGCCCGAAGAAGGCTTAGAGTTTTCTGAAGAGTACTCTTGGCCATATCCTGTGAATATTGACGCATGGGCATCGAATTGGGGTGATGATGAGATACCTGAATTTGACGTAGAGATAAAAGTCACCCCAACCGTCTTCCAGCCTTCTCACCCCGGCTGGAATATAGACGGTTCAGCAGGTGAAGGATCATTCCTCCCCGGTAATGTTCAGATAGATATTCAAATTCGTCCAGGCACTGAAATTGACGCAAGCCTCATGATGTCTTTGGAGTCTGAGTTAGCAAATGTCATCGCTCACGAGCTACATCATCTCACTCAGGACGGCGGCCCTCTTGAAAGGCCGAATTGTCCTCTTTTACCACAGCGCTCTGGATCTTCTTACTTTGACTATTTCACCAGGGCCTGTGAAGTTCCCGCCTTCTTGATCGGCTTTCGAGCAGAGTCATCAAGATCAGGTATACCAGTTCCAGAGTTGATATCTAGATATCTAAAGAGTCAACAATCTGCTAAATTAATATCAAACCAAGAAGCCGAAGAGATTAAATCCAGATGGACTGGACATTCTCTCTGGTCTCGTGATTCACGGAGATGAAGCATGCTTCCTATATTTTATGAAAATTCAAAACTACCAGTATACTTGTCTAAGATTGCCCCAATAAATGTGTACGCTTTTTCTTTCGCAATTTGGGTCGTTTGCAGAGGGGTAATGAGTGAAAAAACTAAGAACCACGAAGTAATACATTACAGGCAACAGCTAGAGATGTTGTTCGTGCTCCAGTGGATAATGTATGGATTGTTTTATTTGTGGGGTCTATTGAAGTATAGAGATGGTCAAGTTGCTTACTACGAAAACCCGTTTGAGAGAGAAGCTTATGATAACGATCAGAACCTCGGGTATCTTGAGTCTCGTAAACATTACTCATGGGTCAAGTATATTTGGAAAAGAGCCGACAAGGAGTAATTCGTGAATAAATTTAGGGTAGGTATGCCAGTTTACCACTACATGCAGATGAACAAAATCGGGACAATAGTGGCCGTAGAAGATGCTCCGGTTACTACGATGCATTATTCCACAGAGGGAACGCCTTCAGTTGTGAAAAAAGCCAGGGTGCGTTATCCAAACGGAGAAGAGGTGCTTCACAGTTTCGCCGATCTTATGAGAGCAGACTTGGATTAGTGTAAAATCTACTCTTCGAACATATAATCATACATGTTTAGAAAAAAGATTAAGCAGAAGATTAAGGCAAAAGCATCTCGTTGTTTTGAGTTGGGTGTAATCCTTCTTGCAGGCATATTGGTCTGTATTGGATCAACTGTTTCTGGGGATAGGAGCAACTATGGCTCGGGTTAAAGACGTATTTCCGGGAGACATTGTCGAGGCTCTCGGGTGGGATATTGCGCTTAGCAGAAAACACAAGGCTAGTTCTCATCCCACAATCGCTTGGTTAATTCCTTACGGCATGAATCATAAAAAAGCAGTCATGATGGGACAAAAGACTGTCCTATTTTACGTAGGGCCGTATCATTTTGAGAAACCTATCGGTAAGACACGGATTAGAAAGTTTCACCATTTCCTGACTCAATCAGGAGATTCAGTCTGTTTAGAAGGAAACGAATTCAGGCATCTTAAACTCTGTACACTCGCTTAGTTTTTGATATGATTAATCATATCGGCTGATAGCTCAATCAGGTTAGAGCAGCTGTCTCATAAACAGCAGGTTCTGGGTTCAAGTCCCAGTCAGCCGACCACTCATGGAGGGAGTTAAAATTGATTCATTTGTCATTTAGCCCCCCGAAAGATGTAGCAGTAGCCGTTTCAGGAGGTTGCGACTCAATGGCTGTGTTAGATTTCTTGCGTCGGTCAAGAAACGTGACTGCTCTACATTTCAACCACGGAACCCCTGACGCAGATTCTTACGAGAGACTTGTGGAAAAGTATTGCGCTGAACATGGGGTGCCCTTAATCGTTGGCACCTTAGAAGAAGTCCACGAAGACGGAGTTTCTCTAGAAGACTTTTGGAGAAGGGAAAGATACGCCTTCTTTGAAGAAGCGCATGGTCTGCTTCCTGTGATTACATGTCATCACCTCGATGATGTTGCTGAGACCTGGCTCTTCACTTCTTTACACGGTACTCCAAGACTTATTCCTTCTAGAAGAGGAGCCTATCTGAGGCCTTTTCTAGAGACGAGAAAAGCCGTCTTCGAGGATTGGTGCGATCGCAAAGGTGTCCCTTATATCGAAGACCCGAGTAATAACGATACACGTTTTATGAGAAACTACATCCGCCATGAGCTACTACCAAAAGCGCTGAGAGTCAATCCGGGTCTGCACAAGGTTCTTAGGAAAAAAGTAAAACACATCGTAGCAGAGCATAACCAGCTTCCATGGGAACCGGAATGGATTCGAAGCAATTACGAGGCAACTTAATGCTCAGCGTTAGGGTGGGTGATGTTGTTCGGATGAAGCCAAAGTTCTATGGTCATGAGGTAGAAGACCAATGGAAGGATGTGACCGGTATAATCCTTGAGATTGTTGAGGCGAGTGGGTCTGCGCCTGGTTTGGTCTTGCTTGTACAGCACCCAGATGACCCAGCCCCCATTTCAATCTTCGCATTCATAGATGATATTGAAAAGATAGAAGACAAAAAATACTTCAGATAATCGTGCAAAATAAGCGGGAATGTGGTATAATCTATATGTTGGTGGGGATAAGGACCATCTTGCTTTTTGAAAATTAATACGCGCCCTTAGCTCAGCAGGATAGAGCAACGGCCTTCTAAGCCGTGGGTCGCAGGTTCGAATCCTGCAGGGCGTGCCATTTATGTGGGGGATACAGGCCAGAGAGATAGTGGGTAAGTCTTACGAGCAGTAAGCTATCTCGTGGTTGCGTAAGCGTGGTCGAAGCACTGACCTTACAGGCTGTATCTAGATGAGGAAGCTGGGAACCTCATTACCTTTTCGGTATGCTTCAATGCCAATCCCCGTGCACGGGGGAACCGACGGTTGCAAACGGAGGGTGAAGCTAGAGAGGTCAGGGCACTTTCGAATACGCGGGTCTGAATAGTAAGGCCAAAGCCCTTATCTTTTACATCGTTGGCGAAGCCCCGGGCCGGACGGGGGTCTCTAGATATCTAGAACGTAGGTTCGATCCCTACCTATCGCCTCATCTTTTGCCTGAATGGTGGAATTGGTAGACACAAGAGACTTAAAATCTCTCGCCCAACCGGGCATGCGGGTTCGAGTCCCGCTTCAGGTACCATATTACATTCCGACATAGCTCAGTTGGTAGAGCAGGTGACTGTTAATCACCTTGTCCCTGGTTCGAGTCCAGGTGTCGGAGCCATTTCTTTGTAATGGGGCATAGTGTAATGGCAACATTACGGTTTTTGGCACCGTCGTTCAAGGTTCGAATCCTTGTGCCCCAACTTAAATGAGCGGGCCGTTAGCTCAACCGGTAGAGCATCGGACTTTTAATCCGCAGGTTCCGAGTTCGAGTCTCGGACGGCCCACCACTTGTTGTACAATCTTACCCAATTCGATAATATGCAGTAGAAGGAAGAGATCGTCGGAACAAAATTTGTGAGGGATAGTCTAACATTATGTAGGCTCTTGCATAGTGAGTAGAAAGGCATACAAAATATAATATAGGGACATGTGAAAATGCAGTAAGGGAATCTGCTGTATTAGTAACACTTTTAAGTTTGAGATATGCAGCACGTTGATTTGAGTTGTATGCTTCTATCCCTCATTTGCCACCTTAGCTCAGTTGGCCAGAGCAGCTGATTTGTAATCAGCAGGTCGTCGGTTCGAATCCGACAGGTGGCTCCATTTTCTTGTACATGATATCTCTTTTTCTTAGATTATAGATTATGCTTAAGTTTTTGAAGAAGATTAGTGCGTTCTTCCAGTGGTTGCAAGAAATTGGTGAAAGTCATCACCGCCGGCTAACTACCCGAGGAGCTCGTAAGAAAGAAGACAAAGATGATGCTAGAGATTGAGTATGTCATTGGTCTACTGATGGCCGCGTTTCTTGGATCATTGATCGGTTTGGAAAGAGAAATTCACGGTCAGCCCGCGGGTCTCAGGACTCACATGATTTTATCGACAGGAGCAGCTTTGGCTGCAGTTCTGTCTATATCTTATTCTCAGTTTATCTCTAACCCGTCTTTGCCATCAGACCCGGGCCGGATTGTTGCTCAGGTTGTTAGCGGAGTCGGTTTTCTTGGTGCTGGTGCCATTATGAAGATGGGGGTGACCGTTAAGGGGCTTACGACTGCTAGCTCTTTATGGACCACCGCGATTATAGGTATAGCTTGCGGAAGTGGTTATTTTCAACTCGCTGCAGTTGCTGCTGTGCTAGTTTTTGTAATTTTAACTATGATTAATAAGATTGAAAAAGCTGTCTTAACTAGCTACGGTACTCACACTTTAAAGATAGTTTTGGACGACCGGCCGGGGGTAGTTAGGGAAGTAAGAAATGCCCTTGCTGAGAAGAACGTGAAGCTGGTATCTTTGAGCGCTAGCATGCCAGATCGTTCCACTTTAAAGCTTTCGATGGTGATAAGAAAACCGAGTGACCTCGGAATGGATAGCTTGATAAATACTTTGACAGAGTTTAGTGAAACTCGCTCTATGGACTTAGACTAAATAAACTTAGATGGGATGGTACCTCAACTATAATTAAGGTTGTTCGTTCACAGCCCTCAAACAAGGAGAACGTATGCATTTAAACAACAGACCAGAAGAATTAATCCAGATGTCTGTAGAAAGGGGAGAGAGCACCCTTCTGCCAACCGGTGCGTTGGTGACAGAGACCGGCACATACACCGGTCGTGCCCCTGACGCAAAATTTTATGTTAAGGATGAAACCACGGCGGACCTGCTAGACTGGTCATCAAACAACAGCATCTCAGAAGAAGAATTTTCGCAGCTTTTTTCAGAGTTTAAGATATACAAGTCCGGATTGCCAGAGTTCTTTTGTCAGGAAGTGACAGCAGTTAGAGACCCAAGACATTCTTTAAGCTTGGTCGTTTATACTGAGATGGCTAAGCATGCGCTGTTCACGAGGAACATGTTCATGCCAGACGGAAAGTCTATAGTTCAAGGCGCTGACCCATTTTTTGTGTATCATTTTCCTAAGAAGCAGAAGGAGGCTCAAGTTGTCATCTCCATCAAAGAGAAAGTAATTCTAATCACTGGATCACATTATTCTGGGGAAATAAAGAAGAGCGTCTTTTCAGTTTTGAATTTCTTGTTTCCTCAAAAAGGGTATCTGCCCATGCACTGCTCTGTGAATGTTGATTCGAAAGGTCAGAATCCAGCGGTTTTCTTCGGTCTTTCAGGAACTGGGAAGACGACATTATCTTCGGATGAAAAGAGGATCTTGATCGGAGATGATGAGCATGGGTGGACAAACAATGGGTTGACAAATTTTGAGAACGGATGCTACGCAAAAACGATCAATCTTTCTAAGACAGCTGAACCGCAGATTTGGGAAGCTTGTAACAAGTCACACACTATCCTGGAAAATGTTATTGTTGACCCAAGTTCAAACAAGCCTGACTTTTCTGATTCTGGGTTGACAGAAAACACTCGCGCTTCTTATCCTTGTTCAAGTATCCCAGGCGCAGATGAGTCTGGTTTTGTAGATGCCCACCCAAAAAATATCATTATGTTGACTTGTGACGCTTTCGGAGTGCTCCCAGCTGTTATGAGACTAAGTCCTGAGGAAGCGGTTAAGCAGTTTGTTTTGGGGTATACTGCAAAGGTCGCCGGGACAGAAGCAGGTGTGACAGAACCTAAGGCAACTTTCTCTGCATGTTTCGGAGGTCCTTTTATGCCGCTACATCCTAACGAGTACGCAAAAATCTTAAAAGAGAAGATTATCAAATATAAGACTGACTGCTGGCTTGTCAACACAGGCTGGACAGGGGGTGGGTATGGAGAGGGCACCCGGATGCCGATATCTGCCACTAGATTAATAATCGACAAGATTCATGATGGAAGCCTTTCTGACTGTGATGTTTTTAAGCACACACCAACAGGGTTCTCTGTTCCTGATTGCTCCGATCTCCCGGAAGAACTTCTGAAGCCAGAATTGAGCTGGGAAAACCGCGATGAATATTCTCTAAAAGCTGCGCACTTAACCAGTCTCTTTGCAGAAAGAAAGCGATCTTTGAATTAACTGCCAGGAGTCGACCCTTATTATTGATAACATAACAGACACTTACAAAGGTGAAAGTAATTAAATCTAGTAACCGTGAATTAGCTAAGCTTCGCGCTCGGCAAAAACATAATAAGAGCCAGCAGACTTCACGCTTGTTGGCTCTTTTTCCGTGAGGTTGAGAAGGTGAAAACCAATTTCCAAACGCCTTGGGCAAATATATCTGACATGATGGCGGGACTGATGATGGTCTTCTTACTGATCAGTGTTGTATACAGCTCTCAAGTAAAGATACAAGCTGACGAATTGATAAAGAAGAATGATCAGATATCTGAGATTTCAAACAGTTATTCAGACAACAGGAAACAGATTTACGCTGCGTTGAATGATCGGTTTTCAAGCCGCTTTGAAGAATGGGGCGCTGAGTTAGACAAAGAAACCCTAACATTGACGTTTAAAGATCCCGCTCTGCTGTTTAAGACAGGTTCAGATCAACTAACATTGAGATTCGAGCAGATCCTTTCTGAGTTTTGGGTAGAATTTGCAGAGATTTTGTCCACATATTCTGAGGATATTAGAGAAGTTAGGATTGAAGGGCACACATCATCTGAGTGGGCATCTACAGATACTCAGGGCTCATATTTTAATAACATGCGCCTTTCTCAGGAGAGAACAAGAACAACCCTACAATATTGTTATAATATAACTCCAGACAGGATGAAGCTGTGGGTGAGAAGCAAAGTTACCGCTAATGGTATGTCTTTTTCTCGACTCGTGGTGGACAGCTCTGGAGCTGAGGACTCTGCTGCTTCTCGAAGGGTTGAGTTTACAGTCATTGTTGATTCAAGGTCAACACTTGAAGAGATTGGGAGAGCATTAAATGATTGAATACTTCGACTTCTTGGCGCTGATACCAGCCGTCTTTTTTATTCCTGCGCTCCCTTTTGTCAAGCGTCGTTTCTTTGCGGGGGTAGATTCTACTAAGTTCTCTTATGGAGCTGCAACTTCTGGTATTTTGTTAACTTTTTTTGGTATTTGGCAAGGCTTAATTGGTTTCGACATCGCGAACTACGCTGACAGCCTCCCTCCACTCATTGAGGGCCTTAAAACCGCATTCGGTTCTTCGATAGTCGGTCTTTTTACCAGCATGATGATTAACATCCTGTTTGTGAAAAGTAAAGATGACGTTGAGGAAAGTCTTGAGAGGATGGCTAAGTCATTAAACGATTTGAGATCTGTTCTTGACAATTTCGCTCATGAGTCGTCCAAGATGCAGACCACCGCTCTGCTAGACGCAATGAAAAAACTCGTCGATGAACTAGAAATGGGCATCAACACTGAGACAAAAGAGACGATGACAAGGTTTCGAGAGTCAGTCGATTTTCTCAGGAAATGGCAAGAGAAATATGTTGATGAAATCCTTGCAGTAACCGACGCGATGGACAAAAACGCCATAGTCACTCAGACAACAACGGAACAGCTTGACAGGACGAATGACGTGCTAGCTGAGCTGGGGCCTGTTACTGAGCAAATAGCAGCTAGCATTGGGTGGGTGCAAACTGCTTTGCCGTCTTTTAGAAAAGTAAAAACAATTAAAGATCCAAAACAAGAGTTGAAAGATGAAGAATGAATTTGTCGTATTTGTCGGGCCTATGTTCGGCGGAAAGACCACAAAGCTATTGAGCGCTGTAGATCGTTACAAGTACCAAAAAAGAGAGATATTTGCATTCAAACCCAGGATCGATCAGCGGTATGCAAAAGAGAAGATCGTCACCCACTGGGGTGGAAAACTGCAGGCTCATCTGGTAACTGACGCGAATGGTATATGGGAGTTTTTGTCGAGCGTGGAAGTTAGTACTTATGACCAGCCTGTTATTGCTGTTGATGAGGCATTCATGTTGGCAGACGCAGGGATCGTGCTACCCGAACTTTTTAAGGGTGGAGCAACAGTCATTGCTTCCACACTTCAGATATCTTCTGATGGGAATGCTTATCCTGAGGTCACTGGGTTTATGCCTTACGCGACCAAGGTAGAAGTATGTCCTGCTGTGTGCACTATTTGTGGGGCTGATGCACATTACACAGAGAAAATTGGTGGTCGATCAGATCACGGTATTGAGGTCGGAGGAGCCGAGATGTATCAGCCCAGATGTTTTAATCACTTCACATACTACGGAGGTAAGTAATGTCTTTGTTGGTACCCCCACCATTCCAGAGGGTCGGAATCATCGCTGGGAACTTTGACGTGATCCACCCTGGATATGTAAGGTTTTTTAAGGACGCAAAAGAGAATGCCTGTGATAAATTGGTGATTGCTCTTCATGTTGATCCCACTATCGAGAGGCCCAACAAAGCCAAGCCAATTTTGACAGCAGAGGAAAGAACAGAAATCCTTCTATCACTCAAGCACGTGGATGAAATCAAATATTACAACACTGAAGAAGAGCTTCGCCGTCTTTTAGAAAGTGTTCCTGACCATGTTAGGGTCATAGGTTCAGATTATGAGGGAAAGCATTTCACTGGAAAAAAACTGGCTTCGGATATTTATTATCATAATCGCGACCATGATTGGTCCACAACGAGGTTCAAGACTGAAATAGCACGACAATGTATAAAACAGGGGCTACTGGAAAACAAGGGATAAGTCACGGTAATTTTTTTATTATCTTGAACTTAATAGACTATCTGACTACGCACATCTTGATTTCAATGGATGGGGAGGAGTTAATGCCTGTTGGGTTCCATGTAATAGAAGACTTCGGTCTTCCCGGCCTCTTAATATACAAGCTTTCATTGACGTTCTGCATTTTAGGGATCGCCAAAGCTTTTAAATTTTCAGACTCACTATGGAGTTTACTTAACGGCGCCTTCACAGGGGTAATCCTATGGAACACTTTAGGCGTTGTGTTATCTCTATTCTTCAACTGATTAAGCCGTCACTGCGTATTCCCAGATACAGGTAACGTTAACGTTGCCGTGGATATTCGTTGGATCGATAGCCAGCCCTATGATGTCTCCGGCCGCGAAGTTCGATACACTAGTGAAGTTAAATACATAAGAGGTGTTTGCTGAGCTCATGTTCGCCTCTACGGTTTCAGTGGCTGTTGTGCTAACAACCTGATTTCCATCAACCCCGGTGTGAAACGCAACTGAAGTATTTCCCAAACCTCCAGATCTAGAAGAGCGTACCAATACAGATACAAGCCTTCCGCTGTACGGCGCGATACCCTGGGTTTGGGAGCTGGGGGAGTTTTGTTCGTTCACCGTCCCTGCAAACGGAATATACTCTTTACCTGAGCCGTTCGTGTCACTATAACGGTGATGTGTTATGTGTCTCATCTTGCCGTAGACAGCACCTGAAAATGTCGCGTCCTGATTTCCGTCTATTACCAAAGCGCTTGACGGGCCCGTCGTTCCGATTTTGGATGTCCTGATTGTAACGCTGGTCCCATGATCAGAAGCATCAATATTACTGGCTGCTGTAGCAAAGACGTCTGCAAAGTTAGCATATTCTGTACCGTTGTAAGCTAGAAACCTGATTTGCCCAATGAAATCTCCATTCACAACCGCCGCTGGCGCTTCGCCAGTTCCTCTTGACTTAGTGATGTCTAGTTGAGAAGCGTCGCTCGAGTTATCAGACTGGCTGATCGTCACTGTACCATTGCCGATAGAGTCGGCATGAACATGTAGCGTAGACTGGGGTACCGTACCAATACCGACTTTGTCATTTCCGCCATCCACAAACAGCATGTGGGTTAGGTTGTCGGACTCAACTCTAAAGTCTATGTCTACCCCTGCTTCATTAAAGGTTATTTCGTTGTTCCCACCCTCACTGATGTCGATAAAATTGACGCCACCAGCCTGAATGTTTATATCATCATCTTCAAACTTTATGTAAGTGTCGTTGTCGTCTTTATGGTATAGGAAGTTGCTTATTTCAGCTGTACCATCGACAGAGAGGTTGGTGCTGTTTAGTAGCTGTAACGAATCTGATCTTAGTCGCGCTGTAATAGTTTGCGATCCAGCTTTAACATTTGCGAACTCAAAAATGCCATCTTCGGTACCGACAGAAGCGTCGTCTATTTTTCCTGTTAATTTTGCGTATGTTACAGCACCATTTTGGTCATTTTTACCAACCCATTTTATTTGCCCTAAATAATCTGCATCGGCAGGCGATGAGCTTACTCTTGTTAATTCAAGCACCGGACTTGCTGTTGAGCTATTTTCTGTTGTCTCGAGGTTTAGAAGAGTATTTATTGCACCACCAGTAACTTTTAAAGTGACATCATCGTAAGTTAGTCTTGAACTGGCGCCAAAACTTCCGCCGTCGTTAAATTGGATTTGCTGATCGGCACCTGCTGGAGTGCCACCTCCACCTCCGCTAGATACAGAGCTCACAGCTACCTGCTTGAGAGCCGCGTCTGTGGCATCCCATATTAGCAGTCTATCGTTACTCGGGTCCATCGCTGGCAAAGCCGGCTGACCAGATATAGCTTCTGGAGATAGCTCACCAGCCTTGATAGATCCAGAAGCTATATCTACTGACTCTACTGATTCATCCTTGATCTGCTCACCTCTGATCTTATTTCTTTGTGACATGAATTAACCCTCCTCTGCACTACTTTAATTATTCTGACATTCGTGCAAATCTAACACTCATGTGATATAATAGTTATGTAACGAAGCGAATCACACAAGGAGTAAACATGGGAGCACTTGGCGGCCACATGGCTCATCTTCATGAGTCTTTAGAAATAACCTTCAACGAACTGTCGACAGTCCTGGACAGCGTCGCAAATGCAGACGTGTCAGCTACAGAAAAAGTTGATGGGCAAAATTTATTTTTGACTGTGAAGACTGACGGGTCAATTAACACTGCTCGCAACGGCGGAGATCTTAAGAAGGGTGGTATGACACCAGAAGAATTTGCGTCGAAATGGAAAGATCATCCAGCAGAAGGCGCCTTCACGAAAGGCTTCGCTGCTATCTCTCAAGCAATCGCTTCCCTCGATCAATCCACTCTGAATGATCTATTTGCTGATGGCACACGTTATGTCAATATGGAAGTGATGTACCCTGGGAACCCGAACATGATTGTGTACGATGCAGGGAACGTGGTACTTCATAATTTTCAAACCTTCGATCCAGCGGGAGAGCCTCTTGATGACCCAGATGCTAAAGCTGCTTTTACGAGCTTAACTCAAGCTGTCGACGCTGCAGAGGTTGAGGTTGATGGCGAATCATGGACAGTCAACGGTCCCAAAGTTGTTCAGCTCAAGAAGCTGGCTGACGGTACTGCCCTAAAGGAGGTCCAGGCTGAGATTAGCAGGATTGCTTCTCCTGTTGGGATGGACGCCACCTTAGGGGATTTAGCAGCTTTAAGGTTGAGGGCAACCGCGACACAAGCAGGTATTCCAGATGAAAAGGTTGAACAGATAATCTCAGCCGCGCTTCAAGAAGAGGGAGCTCCCAAGGTAACAGAGATTAAGAAAGGTTTAACAGCAGACCAGAAGAAGTTGGTTTCAAAGTTGGCAACCAAGACTAAGTCTCGAAAGGCGATAAGTGCTGCGCTGCGACCACTTGAGCTAGCGATTAATGACTTTGCTATAGAGGTTCTTAGAGGGATGGAGAGTTATTTCGTCTCTGATACTGATAGTGAACTTGGTCGTCAACGCGCTGAGCTTGTACGGGCGATTGAGTACCTCGAGGGCTTAGCCGCATCAGGGGATGATAACGTGGGGATGATGGTCGATAAGCAGCTAGAAAAGCTCGTGGATATTGAGAACCAGATCAACTCTACTATGGAAGGTATTGTGTTCGAATATCCGCCGGGCTCTGGGCAACTAAAGAAGCTCACTGGTGGCTTTGCGATGATGAATCAATTAGTAGGTGGTGCGCGTAGGAAAGGGATGCCAGCGAGTGAGGAAGAGACTCTAGAGGATGGGCTGATTAGATCTGCATTTTCTCTACAAGAGTCACTCTCGATATATGACCAGATCTTGTTAGAACAACCCTCTGGGTCGGCGCAAAGAGTTGGGCTAGTGCCAGTTAGCGGCAAGCCGTATCACGCAGGACATCATTTCTTGGTAGAGAAAGCAGCTTCAGAAAATGATAGGGTGATTTTATTCGTTTCAACATCTGACCGCGTCCGAAAGGGAGAGTATCCGATATTTGGAAGCGACATGGAGAAAGTTTGGCAGCAGGAGCTTGAGAAGATCATGCCATCCAATGTGACAGTTGAGTATGGTGGTTCGCCTGTCAGGAAAGTATACGAGCTGATTGGCGATGCATGTAAGCTTTCTGGAGTTGAGGAAACCTATGTAGTCTATTCCGACCCGACAGACACAGCACAAAACTACCCACAATCACAGAGAGATAAATATATGCAGCCCCTCTGCGATGCAGGACAAGTCATCTTTGCAGCAGAAGAAAATCCTACATCCGTTACAAGAGGCTCAGGTTCCCCTGACGTGAGTGGTACAAAGTTGAGGCAGGCTCTAGAAGACAATGATTTTGACACATTTTCTGCTGGGATGCCACAAGGCGTAAATGCAAGAAATGTGTGGGATATATTGACTAAGTCAGCTGCTACAAATGAATCGAAAAGACTTTCTTTGGTCCACGCCCTTTACGGAGATTAGTTGAACAATAGGGCATAATCCTTTAATATTCTCATATAACTTAAAGGAGCTGCTTTGTTCAAAACTGCTTATTCTTTCGATGATGTGTTGCTCCGTCCGCAGCACTCAAAAATTGTGTCAAGATCAGATATCAATCTTGATCTAGATATTGAGACTAATAGTCCAATGCATTTGCCATTGTTCGCCTCTCCAATGGACACTATCATGAGTGCCGAAATGGCGCAAGTCGTGTATGAAGCTGGTGGGCGAGGAATCATGCACCGCTACTGTGAGGTAGAAGAGCAAGCTCGTGTTATCTCCACTGTTTCGAAACAAGCTGAGGTTTTTGCAGCTGTCGGTGTGACAGGGGATTATTACGACCGCGCGCATGCTGTTCTTGAGGCGGGTGCAACTGGCCTTTGTGTTGATGTAGCACATGGGGATCATATCCTTGCAAGGGATGCAGTTAAGTCTCTTCGTTCAGAGTTTCCCTACACACATATTATGGCAGG
>MDTA01161971.1_pt1 | contig 13769 bp, 7 predicted proteins | sample 811151 | NCBI WGS metagenome assembly MDTA01 (sample SAMN05326648, study PRJNA326480) | marine metagenome | isolation source: seawater | place: Indian Ocean: South | collected 2010 | reverse complement strand
CCTATTTTGATGAGCCCTTGGAAATAAGAAAATAGCCATTTTCTGCCCAAAAATTGGGAAATAGGTTAAAAGTAGGTTTGTATTCAAAGTTTTGAGGAGACTTAAATGAGTGAAGGATTAGAAGAAACCCTTGGAAGCGGATATCAACAGATAATTATTGGATTTATTGTATTCATCATTGGTGCAATATGGGGCGGAATACAAGCAGATGGTGATATGACTGCATCAGATGTATACTGGCCAGCATTTACTATGCTAGCAGGTGCAATGATTACAATGTTAGGCATATCTTTTGGAACTGAGCATGAAGATGACAGAACCAGTGATTTGATGGCTGCAATAAATGAATTGACAGCAAAGATGGATGCTTTAACCGGCAGCGAAAAAGATAATTCAGAAGAATAATCAATCTAAATTATACAGTTTGGAGTATTTTTCTTCAACATAATTTAGAAATGGTTCGGGCGAAGGTGGTATGCCTGTGGCATTTTCAATTAGTTCACTTGGAGTCCATTTACTGCCTTCTTCATGAATTCTAGGCCTTAACCAATCCAGCAAACTTGACCAATCTCCCGACTCGATGATAGTATCTATGTCTCCTAAATCCTCGGACATTGCTTGTAATAATTGAGAAGCGTACAAGTTGCCCAGAGTATATGTTGGGAAATACCCAAATGCACCCATAGACCAATGTATGTCTTGTAAACATCCCTTAGTATCATTAGGTACTTCTAGTCCAAACCATTCTTCAAACATTGAATTCCATAGTTTAGGTAAATCATCAACCGATAAATTCTCATTGAAGATTTGCTTTTCAATTTCATATCTCAACATTACGTGAAGATTGTATGTAACCTCATCGGCTTCAACTCGGATAAATCCTGGTGTGACACTATTGGCTATTTTATTCAAATCTTCAGGAGTCCAATCCGGAGAATCTGGGAACTGCTGTTTGAACCAAGGTAGAGCTACATGCCAAAAGGATGGAGTACGGCCGATTTGATTTTCCCAGAACCGACTTTGGGATTCGTGGACACCTAAGGAAACTGCATCTCCTCGAGGAGTAAATGAATGTTCTCTGGACAAACCCTGCTCATATAATGCATGACCTGTTTCATGCATAACAGCATACAAGCAAGAGAATGGATCTTTCTCGTCAAATCTGGTAGTGAACCGCGTATCTCCTGGCCACAATCCTGCTGAAAAAGGATGAGTCGAAATATCCATTCTCCCGCCTTCAAAATCAAATCCCATTGCATTGGATACCTTCGTACAGAATTCAGTTTGACCTTCTATTGAAAATGTCATTTCTTCGGGTAAAACTGGGTCAGGGGTTACTTCTTTTGCCTTCATAATTTTATGTAATAGGGGAACTAAACGCTGTTTTAATCCATCGAATAATGGGTCATAATCGTTAACTGTCATACCTACTTCAAATTCATCTAAAAGAACATCATACGGCGTTGTTTCGATACCGTAAAATTCTATTTTTTGCTTAGTCATATCAATCAATTTCTGTAATGTATCCCTAAATAAATCAAAGTTGGATTCACTTCTAGCTTGTTGCCAAGCCAAAAGAGCAGCAGATTTTGTTTTGGCAAATTCTGCAACAAATTCAGATGGCAACTTACTAGCTTTTTCAAATCGCCTTTTGATTTCTTTGACATTAGATTTCTGATCTTGATTCAATCCTTGATTTTTTGATAATTTATCAACCAATTCGCCCAATAATGGGTCAGTTATTCTTAGATGCTGTTCTTTGGCAAGCCAAGATAAAATTTCACCTCTGGATTGAGCACCATTAGGCGGCATAATCGTTTCTTGGTCCCAACCTAAATGTCCCTGTAGTGCACCAATTCTATGAATATCTTTGACTCTTGAAATAAACTCTTGGTAATCATCCATATACCACCCAAATGCTACTCACTCATCAATACTTTCACCGATTTTATTTTCATTAAAATGTAAATTCGGCCACACATTCAAGACTAACTACCTATTCCGGATAGTCATGGGCAAACCATCTGAAGGAAAGGATGGAAAAAAACCCGACTTGGATGATGACGATTTAGTCGATGTTATTGACTCAGTGATTAATAATTCATCCGAGCAAAAAATTAATTCTGAATCTACTGAACATGAAGAAAATAGTGAACAATTACTAGCCACAAGTGCAAAAATGGTTGTCGAAACATGTATGGACATTAGAAGAGGAGAAAATGTACTAATTGTTTGTGACCCAACAACCGGCGCAATAGGGCAGGCATTACATGAAGCGGTCACTGAACGTTCTGAAAGAGTACTATTAATTGTCATGCCAAAAGGTAGGCATCATGGGGAAGAACCACCTACACCAGTAGCCAGTTTGATGAGACAACAGCAAGTGATTTTGGCACCAACTCGATATTCGCTAACACATACACGTGCGATTCGTCAAGCATTACGAGATGGGGCAAGGGTCGCCACAATGCCAGGTATGACTGAAGAAATGTTTACTCACGGCGGAATGTCTGCAAATTTTAATGAGATAAAGAGAAAAATTAGTAATTTAGGACCATATCTAAGGCGAAGAAGAATAATTAATGTAAAATCAGACAATGGAACTGATATTACATTCGAGGTCAATTGGAGAGAGTGGAAATTAGATGATAATGGAATTTGTAATAGACCAAGAATGCTGACAAATCTCCCTGCTGGTAAGGCGTTCATTATGCCTCGTGAAGGAACAATGAACGGCAAAGTGATTATCGATGGTTCGTGGGATGCAACTCTTCTAGATGAAGAAATAGAACTAGAGATAGAAAATGGAATTGTAATCGATGTTAAAGGAGGTACTACTGCGGCAAATATTCGACAAGAGTTTGGAGAAGTTGCTAGAAAACTACGTTCAAAAGATCGGGAAAATGTTTGGACTGTGGCTGAATTTGGATTTGGAGTAAATGAACAGGCAAGATTGGGTGGAAATGTTCTAGAAGATGAGAAGAGATTAGGGACTTGTTATTTCGCAATTGGCGATAATTCAGCGCTAGGAGGAAATTCAGCAGTTGGAATACATATTCCAGGAGTGATAAAATCGCCTAGTGTTTGGTTAGATGATACCCAAATTCTAGACAGTGGAAACTTCATCTTAGATCTTTAATTATCCTAAGTTTTGTCCACCGCAAACAGGACAATAACGCCAATAAGGGTCTAAACCAATTCCACAACCACGGCATAAAACACCGGAACGAATAGTTGGTTGAACTGGCTGGTTCCAGTTATTTTGATTGATCGGTTGGGGTCTTTGAACAGGTTGATTTTGATTCATTGGCCTTGGATAAACCGGTTCTTGATTCAATTGAGGAGCACGATTAATTGGCTGAGATTGCTGCTGAGATTGGGCAATTTTTTGTTCTTGAGGCATAGGTGTTTCCCGTTTGTTAACCGGTCTTCTAACTGGAGATACTGGTCTAGGAAGTGATGCAACCTTTTCAGCAACCGGAGAAGATATGAATTCAGAGAGAGAAACCTTTCCATCTTGATCGGTATCAGCTTGTGAATGTAACTCTTCAGTTTCTTCTATTGAAAGGCCTGTAACCTGTGATAATTCCTCGACAGAAAGGGTTCCATCATTATCAACATCTGCTTCAATAAAATGCTCTGCAGCACTAACAAAAACTTCTGGCTCAGGTTCTGGCTCAGGCTCAGGTTCTGGCTCAGGCTCAGGTTCTGGCTCGGGTTCAGGTTCAGGTTCAGGTTCTGGCTCAGGCTCAGGTTCTGGCTCTGGCTCTGGCTCTGGCTCAAGTTCTGAATTAATTGAGATATCAAAGGCACCATCAAAGGCATCTTGAGTTACCTTAGCAGCTTTCTTTTCAGTAACATTCTCTTCAGCCACTGCTTTTGGTTTGACTTCAACTTCGCTAGGTTTAGAGAAATTTGGTAGTGGAACTGAATCATTAACTTCCGAACCATCTTGGTTTACTGGTAAAACAACATCATTTACTTCAGGTTTGATTTTTTCCTGTGACTTGGGTGTTGGTGGTTTAACAGAAGACGGAACTGAAACATTTGATTGTGCTAAATCTGGTATAGGCAGTGCATGTCCAATAACATCTAATGAGGCATCTAATTGATCTGCAATGTCAATTAATTTTTGTACATTTGATTGAGGATTATCAAGTAAACTCATTAAGCCAAAATAATATTTCAAGACTTCGCTTCCGCCACCTGTTTCTTGAGCGATTGCTAAAATCTTGATAATTTTCATCGGATCCGCTAATTTCTTCAGTGATTCAAAATCTGATTGGGATAAATCCGGTTTCGGGCTTGAGGATTCTTGACCAAGCGAGTCTGGCAGTCCTAAATATGTCAACAGTGGATCAGGAAAGCTCATCAACCCCAAATGTCCTGAAACGAGATAGTATATCTCTCCACCCTCACAATTCATTCTTTCACTTGCCGCTATGAAATCAAAATCTCCGGGCAGTAAGACAATGTCAGATACAGTAGCAAAGAACTTAGTTAACGCATCTGATACCTCCATTTCCATCAACTGATGTACGATGTCTGAAGACTCTGTAATGCCAAAATAGGCTGATGTTTCATCAACCTCTATTCCATCTGGTAGAGAGGCGCCTTCCACTATCTCAGCCGACATATACACACCTCACTAAATATCGCTGATTTCTCTTAATATGAAAATACATGGCTCCAATCACAAACTTTCATCTATTTTTCCCAAGGTTAATGATTGCCCTAGACTGTGGCGCATTCCAACCATTACCTTGTAATTCCATCAGTACTTCTCGTTCAGATTTCTTTTCTCTTAGTGATGTTACAACCCATTCAATTGCAGACTCTCTGTCGGCTGGATCAACTCCTTCAAATATCTCCATATCGACATCTAATTTTGCTTTACGGACTTTCTTTCCATCGATTTCATTAGCCTTCAATCGTTTAGCCTTCTGATTTACATTTCTAGGATTTTCCATTCCACTAGATATTGGTATATTTGGAGCTCTGTTAGGTCCTCTAGGGCTTGTATTTCGAGAACCTCTTGGTGGCCCTCTTTGTGGCCCTCTAGGTGGAATATTTCTTGGAGGGCCTCCGGAAGGTCCTGAAGATGAACTGGCTTGATTAGACCTATTAGAACGCAAATCATTAAGGAAACTTAGAGGCTCATTTTGATATTCTACATAATCATCTTCGTCCTCGTACCAATCTTCGTCATCTTCTCTACCACGTAGCAATGAAATTACGATAATCAATCCGATTAAACTAGAGACACAAACAAGAATGAATACCAAAATGTTCATTCCAAAGATTGTCACACTATCATTTGCACTATCTGATACTTCTAACGGACAACCATCAATATATCCATCAGGGCCTCTTGCTTCAGTTGGACAATTATCCAAACTGTCAACTATTCCGTCTTCATCAGTATCTTTCTCATTAGCCGCACAACCATTCGAATCAACTAAGTCTCTGTATGCAGATTTTGTATTTGGGCATAAATCTGGATTGTTTCCAGATTGATTATCGCCATAACCATCTCCATCAACATCTCTCCACTGAGTAGGATCTGTGATGTTAAAATCTCCTTGCCCATTAGGTGATGCGAACCAATCTATCCCATTAGGGTCTGACCACCCATCGCCATCGCTATCGACACAACCGAGCCTATCTTCGAATGATGTGCCGTTCTCATTAACACAGTCATCGGCATTATTCCCTAGTAAATTATCACCATATCCATCATTATCTGTATCTTGCCATTGCGTTGAATCATTAGGGAATGGATCGTTGTTATCATCGGTACCATCGCCATCAGAATCTACACCTGCCAAAACACATCCTACACTATCTACTGCGGCTCCAAGATTAGTGTTAGGGCATAAATCTACAGAATCAAGAACTCCATCGCCATCAGTATCTGTTTGTGTTGCAGAACAACCTAAGCTGTTGACTGATTCACCAGAGGGAGTACTTGGACACTGGTCTTGGAAATCAAATACTCCATCTCCATCTAAATCTACTTCCTTTTGCGCTTGACTACATCCAGCTGCATCAACCGATTCACCTGTAGGCGTCAAACTACAAATATCTACATCATTGAAGATACCATCACCATCATCATCGATTTGATTTTGAGCACATCCGTTCAAGTCAACGATTAACTCTGTGTCAGTATTTGGACATTGATCTTCATCGTTAATGACATAATCTCCATCATCATCATTATCATCAATAATACGGCATCCTAAGCCAAGAGTTCCATTTACTACTCCAGATTGGTATGGACACTTATCTGCCTGATTTCCGAACTGCTGATCGCCAAATCCATCGCCATCAGTGTCTTTCCATTGTGTATTATCAAAAGGAAATGCATCACCAGACTGATTTTCCCTAAGGCCGGTAGAAGAATTGGTATCAAATGAATAGATGTCCATGAAGCCATCACCATCGCTATCAAGACATCCGAAAAGAGGATCACTGGAATTACCAAATGTCAATGGACATCCATCTAAATAAAACCCTACAGCATTACTTCCGTTATAGAAAGATGTGAAATTATCTGGGAATCCATCACCATCAGTATCATTTACAATAGCAATATTATTAGGGAAGGCATCAGGATTTGTTGCATTAATTGAACTATTGTCACCGAAGCCGTCTCCATCTGAATCAGCCCATTGGGTAGGGTCAAAAGGCCACTTATCTGCACCATCAATCTCTGTCCAACCCGGACTGGGGTCGGAGTATCCATCAAAATCAGAATCTAAACAACCATTACGGTCAAATCTTGAAGTTCCATAGTCAAACCTACAGCGGTCTCCGCCTATCAAATCTGAGGTATTATCTCCAAATCCATCTCCGTCCCAGTCTAAGTATTGTTTCCAATCATAAGGGAATGCATCTCCTGGTTGAGCATTGGTATCATACCATGTGGCACAGCAATCAGGGCCATGATTATCTCCGTAACCATCTCCATCAGAATCAAAAACCTGCTTCCAATTGTCGGTGAAAATATCTCCACTTTGATAGGAAATTTTGTTGTCTGACCAACCATCCTGATCAAAATCTCCACAACCAGTTCTACCTAACCATGAAAAGCCTCTGATATTATTACAAGTGTCAATACTATCAGCATAACCGTCATCATCATAGTCATTACAACCGAATACTAGAAGAGATGAAGTTCTATTTTCTGAAGGGCATGAATCGAATTGTGGCCCGAGAGGGTTGTCACCGTAACCGTCACCATCTGAATCTGTCCATTGACCTGAAAGATGAGGCAGATGATCAATTCTATCGAATATTAAATCTCGGTCGGAATCTAGATAAAGATTTAATGAAATGATTTTATTTTCAAGATTATCAATTACTGCCAAATTAAGAGTGCCATTGCTATCAAAAATAGGATGTAGAGATGCAGATGAACTACTTATTGAATTGAATGACTGACTAAACCAGGGCGCGTTATTTAGATGAATTCCTTGCTTTTCTAAACTACTCCATTGTAATAATCCCGAATCATTATTAGTAGAGAAGAGGATGTAGTGTTCATCAGTTTGAGTTATACCTAGAGAACCTTGGTTCATTGAACTCAACTCAGTAGAAAATGAATTCCAATTGGCGGAGCCCTGTCTAAAATAAATTGAATTTGTTTGGGAATTTACGACCATCACAGGATTTTCTCCTCCAATTAAATCCAAGTTCATATTGGAAACTTGGCTTGTAGGTTGGTCGATTAAAACTCCATCCCAATCTTCATCTTGCCAGTCTTTTTCATAGAGGCTTAACGCTCCAGTGGAAGTTAATGTAGCAAAGATTAGATATCCTGAGTCTGTAATGCTCAATTTTATTTGGCTCTGTAAATCTGTCTCCGAACGAATTACAGAGCTACTAAGCGTAGTTCCATCCCAAGTCCATAAGGATAAATTGTAATCATTACCGTCATAATCAATTAATCCGATTGCCAAATCACCATTTGGTAACCAAATTGCGGAATGTGAGTTTGAAACCGCTCTACCTGCAGAACCTAATGTAATAATATTCCATCCGTTGAGATTGGATGCATATTCAATCTGATCATTATTTGCATTTCTGTAAACCAAATGAGTAGAGTTATTGGTACTGGTAAGTACGTCAATTGGAGAATCAATGAGAATTGAATTTCTAACATTTTCAAATGTCCAACCTGATGAAGTTTCTACATTCAAATAAATCTGAGTATTTCCATTTGTCGAGTAAGCGATGTGCTGCTGATCGTGTGAATCTAGAGAATGCCCGATAAATTCAGGAGATGTGCCTAAAGTTTGAACATCGAATTCCAATGCTGTCATCGACTTAGGAGTTCTAAGAACCACTCCATTGGAAGGGTCTGACATAACAACATAAGGTAGACCAGAAGAAGATACTGCCATAGAAGATGAGGAATTACCAAGATTAAAATCAGTTAATGGATGACTAATCCATTCACCTGATGATGATCCATCATATGCGTTATCGAAAAGTATAGTTTCTATTTTGCCCTGATTAGATGATGAAACTAAAACACTGGTTTTACCATTGTAGGATACTTCTAAATCCAAAGAAACTAACTCACCTGCTATTACAAAATTCTTATTTTCCCAAATATTTCTAGTATGAATATGATAATTCAATAAATGGGAATTGGATTGATTAGGAACTTCTTGGCTGAAAATAAAGTCATTAATTCCATCACCATCAAAATCAGCACCAGAAATTGAATTGATAGCAATATTTCCTCCACCTCCAGATACAGTATAGTGTTGATTTTCTAGACCAGATGAAGAACCCAAGTATAACTCAACGGTACCTGTAACTTGAGAACCTGAATGAGTGATTAAAACGTCATTATAACCATCGGAGTTTGTATCTCCCGCGGATAAAATCTTGAGCCCTATAAGTTGGTTGATTTGACCAGTAACTACCATGTCAGGTTCATCATTTACTCCAGTTGAATTTCCGTAGAAAATCCAAATCATGCCGCTTTGGTAAGCATTTGAACCATTATATGGTTCTGAAATAAATACATCATCAAAGCCATCACCATTTATGTCTGAAACAATTTCTACCTCAAAGCCAAATAGAGTTCCTTGAAGATTAGATTGAAATGATTTATCACATTCAACAGAATAGCCATTTGAATTTCCATAGAATATTTCAACTGCTGAGTAACCTGAAGGACTGTTTAGCGTTCCAGTATTGCTAACAACCAAATCATTGAAACCATCATTATTGATATCCCCTGATGTAGAAATTGAGCGGCCAAAGAAAGCACCTTGAGTAATACTGCTTGGAGATTGTAATTCACCCCATGTATCGTTTTGGGTTGAACCATGGAACAAATATAATTCTCCTAAACCATCGACTCCAAGAGACAAGACTAGTAATTCATCAATCCCATCTCCATCTAGATCCTCTATTTTGTCCACATTAAAACCATAACTTTGATCGATTTCTGGAGGTGTTGAAACACTATCAATAATTTCAGGTTGATTTACAAGTCCAAAGTTTGAACCAAAATGAATATCTAATTTTCCATCATCTTGGTTAAACCCTGGAGAACCGATTACTAAGTCACTAAATCCATCTCCGTTGAAATCTCCAACAGTAATTCCTTGACCCATATGTTGGAAATCTTGTTGGCCGTAAAAAGTCATATTGGGAGTTGTTGACACACCATTCTGTGAACCATGATACACGTTTACCTTACCATTTGAAGTTCCTATCGGAGAATTAGTTGGATCTGTAGATGAAGTCCATGTATCTGCATTAGGATGCGAAATTGCAATATCACTGTACCCGTCATTATTGAAGTCCCCATGAACTAATTCTCCAGAAGTCTCATTCTCAGTGTCCGTAATAATAGAATAAATTGGATTTGGACTAATTTGATTCTTGTTATTTGCTAAACTTCGCTTGATCAGTATTGAAGAATCAGTTCCATCATAGGTAGATGAAGATAACTGAATTAAACCTGTCTCATCAAAATCCAATCCTACTTGTGGGCTTATTTCTTGGTCTGTAGAGATTATCTCACGTGTTATTGTTCCATTTACTGTTGAGTCAATATTCATCAAAATTACATCATTCGATTTAACATACATTACATTTACCACATCATTCTCATCGATATGTAATTCTAAATCTTCTCCAACAGGGCCATTGTCCAAAAGCCTAGTTATCCAAAATGTTCCGGTATAACTAACCTCGAATAATTGTCCAAGGTCATTTCTATAAACACCCCATTCTAGATCTGAAGATGTCACATCTAGTTCAATATGTGTTGGATTAACATTCTCTAAAATTGTTCGAGTATGCCATGAGTCTCCGGCTGAATATAAAGCACTCTGAAGAGCAATCTGAGCTGCTTTGAGATCATTTCCATCCGCATAGAGTAATGTTTTCCTACCGTTTTTCTTAACTGCCAATGCACAATCAACTATATCGTCTACTGAAGGATAATTCGAAATGTCATCAACATGCATCAAGGTTTCAAAACCAGAAATATTCCTAGCCATGGTTCTTACCTGCCCCTCCATTGTAGTCCAACACATCTCTAATTGCTGGTATCCTGTAAATTCAATATCAGGAGTTCCTGGAGTTTGATTATTAGCGTCGAGAATAACATGGCTATTCCACAAGTCAAGCGCAGACTCATAACGAACTGTGGCATCAATTAACCCATCAATCGATATTTGTGAACCTGCAAAATCATGACCATAAAATGTACTATTATGGTCTACAAAAGGGTTACTAAACTGTGAACTCACTTCTTCAAGAGAACTATTGATTTCTTCATGTGAAGTAATAATCGGGTTCATAGATTGGAATAAAAATAATGTGACAATCAATACAGGAACTAACGAGTTTCTGAGTGTTAAGACCCTCGCCATAAACTCTCGACAACATATACACTTGAAAAATACTTGTGTAATTATCCAACTGACCCCCGTAGGGGGTCAAACAATTAAATTCAATACAACCTTTGACAAATAAGTAATCTTTACCATGTATATGTTGCGAGTACTGATAATTGGTAACTCGGAGTTCCCAAAAAAAGAGATTATCGATGATTTGATATTTAATTCTGATAAAATAATTGCTTGTGATGGCGCTATTGAGAGATGTTTTGACGCTTCAATTAAGGTTGACTATGTAATAGGTGATATGGATAGTTTGAATGGAATTACAATTTCAAAATTATCAGAACTAGATATTAAAGTAAAAAAAATAGATGATCAAAATAACAATGATTTACAAAAAGCAATAAATTTTAGTGATGAAATAGGGGCAAAAAGAATAGATATTTTTGGTGTTGAAGGGGGCAGTAATCAACACCAATTTGCATCATACTGGTGTTTGATGGAAACTGAAATAGAATGCTACCTTCATCTAAGTGACTGCATTGTTTCTACTGTTAAAAGTGATGAAGTAAATCTTTCTATAGAAATCGGAAAGCAATTTTCTATCTTTGCAGTTGGTAGTTGTGATGGAGTAAATGTGACTGGTGGCAAATGGCAATTGAATAATGAAAAGTTACATCCCAATTCAAGAGGTCTGCATAACGTATCAGAAACAGAAGAAATTACCATTTCATGTGATAATGGAACCTTATTAGTTTTCAGAAGTAGGTGATTTTTTCTCTGGAAGATGGGATCTTATCATTTCTGAATAATCACCTTCCCCATCCCATAACATTGCTTTCTCATCAATTCTAGCTTTCTCTAGAGTTTTTTCAAAACCGCCCCAATCTTCGATTAATGCTAATTTAAAAGCAACCTTTGGAGTATATCCTGGCAAGAAATTGCGTAGGAAAAATGGAATTCTTCCAGGCGTTACTTTATTCACTAATTTAACAATTGAGGTGTTACATGTGGTAAGAATTGAATGATACCAAATTGGATTTTTCGCCAAAGAATTAACGCTTTTAGCAAGACCAAAGAGCAATTGTTTTTCTTTACCGGGTGGAGTAATTGCCCTAAACATGTAATCTTTATTACCTCTAGCATTGGTTCTTAAGCCTAAAAGATCTCTCTCATGCCCAACTAGTAAAAATAGTTCATAGTTACGCCACATACCATCCCAAGGATGGTATCTTTGTCCTTTGATTCTTCTCGCTTCAAAAGAAAATGATAGACATGTTCCATCATTAAATTCTACAGTTAGAAATGTATGTGCCAAACCATGAATCTTATGGAAATGGTCTACTACAAACCAAACATCTTTGATTTCATTAACATTAACAGTTATTTTTTCGTCCCAATTTTCATCTCTATCTTTTGTTGTTCTCCAAAAGAAATCTCTTACATTGAAGAAGGTCACATTATCTCCATCTATTTCTGCTTTAGATTGAAATTCACAGTCGGAATTCCACTCTACTCCTGTTCTCGGTTTCTTTGGATATACCCTAATCAGCCAAATCAACAAAGATGTTGACAAAAAAACAATGAAAACCGTGAGTGAAATTGTCCAAAAACTTCCAAAGAGATCGATGCCCATTAATTCCAGTGCTTCACCACCTATTCCAGATTCTAAGGTCTTCATCCCACCAATCATGATTTCCATCTGGATGTTGTCTCCAAAGTACACCTTCATCATCAACGGTAGTTGGGAGGCCCTCAGTATCAGGAGACCCGTCTGGTAAAATCATAGGTTTTGGACCTAAGTCTCTCATCTGTAAAACTTCCTTTTCATCTTTAACTCTAACCAAGAAGATGAATGCTAATAATGCAATGACAAAGCAAAGAATTCCTATCGAAATCCAGCCAACTGATTCGGTAGGCGTGTCATCTCCAAAGGAACGGGAGGGAAGTTCTTCTGCTTCTGCTTCAGTTAAATTTAGACCTGGGAGTCTGATTATATTAACAGCATGAATAGTGTGGATCAATTCATTATTTATCACCTCAAGAGAAACTAGGTGAACTCCCGCTGGAAGTACCGAACAATCAAAAACTGAGATATTCGAATTTTCAACAACGACCCCTTGTAGTCTCCAAATTTTTACAAATGGAGTGAAATCGATAAGTTTAGAATCCGGCGTCATAGTAATCGAACAATCGGTATCTGTTGAATTACCATTTCCAGTTGTAGTCAATGAAAATGCAGGTGCAGGACGATTGTAAATTGTCAAGTTAAGCCAATCCTCGGTTGTTTGAGATAAATCATTACGATAGGTTTCTTTCAAGGTATAATCTCCAGCAGGCCACCTAGAGCAATCTAGAACATCTTGAGAATCCAGCACTGTAAATGGAGCGCCAGAGAATGTACGAATTCCTTCTGCTCCATATCTTGGCCCAGTTTCATCATAAAATATCCGATTGATAGTGCACTGATCTCCTGTTTCAATCTTTTCAGGTGCATTGAGAGCAAGCATTATTCTTGGGGTTTTTAGTGCGGGTGTTAATACATATGTAGGTAGTTCAATAGATGTAATTTCTTCACCCGCTTCGTTAATGATTGATAGTTCTAATTCATGTTCTCCATAAGCCCATGAATCATAAGTTAGACTAGCATTGGATTGCCCCGAGAAAGACATTAATTGTGTTTCAACAACTTCCCTGTCTTTGTGTTCCCCAAATAATCTCAACTCAAGGTTGACAAAATCTTCAGTAGACATAACAACAACTATTCTAATTGCATCAATATCGCCATCTTGATTAGTATCTAAAGTATCATTTCTAAGGGCTACTAAAGTCAATCCAGCCTCTGCAAGAGGGTCTTCAGTAACTTCATCTTCCTGTGCTGTAACACTACCT
>MDTA01160295.1_pt1 | contig 13769 bp, 13 predicted proteins | sample 811151 | NCBI WGS metagenome assembly MDTA01 (sample SAMN05326648, study PRJNA326480) | marine metagenome | isolation source: seawater | place: Indian Ocean: South | collected 2010 | reverse complement strand
GATTTTATATTTATCGCTGGTATTAATAGAAGTGGAGGTTCTCTATTAGCTAGACTATTTGACGGTCATAGAGATTTTGCATCATATCCAATGGAAGTAGGATTTAAGTTTGACAATACATCTTATGGTTTTTTAGATAGAATAACTGGAACACCCACTCATATTCCTGATTTTAATGAAAGATTAAATCCAATTGAATATTTTGATGCAGAAAAAGAAGTCATTTCCTACAAATGGGGAAAAGAGACAAGTGGAAAATTTGGCATAAGGAAAAATTATTTAGAGAAAGCTTTTTATGAAAAATCAGTGAAAACAGATTTTAATCATAAACTTTATTTAGAAAAATTAAGTAAATATTGTTCAGGGTGCAAATCAAACCAAGAATTATTTGAAGGCAAACACAAAGCTTATTTTGAAAGTTGGGATGATGGTGCTCATTTTAAAGATCCAAAGTATATTGTTACACATGATAGTAATGGATTATTTTTATCAGATTTTGAGAAGTATTTTAACGAGTTCAAAAATTCCTTTATATTAGTACCTATAAGAGATTGTATTGGTTATGTTGCTGCAGAGAAAACAAGAATTGCAAGACGTTTTTTTGGGACAAAAAGATTTTCTAAACCTCTACCTCCTGATTTTTTAGTAAAAAAATTTGATGCTTACGATTTGAATTCAATTTTGACAACATGGCTAATTTCAATAAGTAGAATTAAACTTCTTCAAGAAACTTCTAACCAAGATAGCAAGTTAATTACTTATAGATTTGAAAAATTAACAGAACAACCTGCTAATGCAATGAAAATACTATCAAAAAAATTAAATGTAAAATATGAAGATAATCTTTTATATCCAACATTATGTGGAAAAAAATGGCTTGGGAACTCTCAACAAGGTAAAAATGATGGAATAAATTCTAAACCAAATCAGTATTATAAAAAAATATTAAGAGAAGACGAGATAGAACACATAAAAAAAAGAGTAAGAGTTATTAATAACTTAATTCAAGATCAAGATTCATTTGAGATTAATTTTAAAGAAGTACAGGATAAATATTTTTTTGATATAGATAATCACAGAAAAGCATCAAAGAATCCTAAAACTTGGTCTTTATATTGTGCATTAGGTTACTCAGGATTTAGAAAATTAAAACTTTCAAAATCAGATCATATTTCTTTAATAGCTTATTTTTTTTCAATATTTGTTATGATTTGCCATTTTCCTAGGTTGCTCAAGCAAAAGTTTTTTCCTGGAATAGGAAAACAAAATTATACTTAATGAAATTAGAATCAAAAGCCGATACTATTATAAAATTAAAACACTTTGATTTAAATTTTCTCATACCAAAAGTCTATATTTTTAAGACCCATGATTGGAAATTTTCAAGAAATAATATTATTGAGACTATCCAAAAAAACTTTAAGTCTAAAATTGTAATTAGATCATCATCTTTTGATGAAGACTTAAAGAATCAATCTCAGGCTGGTAAATATTTATCAGTTTTAGGAGTAAGTCCTAAAAATAAAAGAAAAATAGAAACTTCAATAGATAAAGTAATAAAGAGCTACAAAAAAAAAAATACAAATAATAAAATAATTATTCAAAAACAAATTACAAAAGTTTCTATGAGTGGAGTAATCTTTACTCACGAATTAATAAACGGCTCCCCATATTATATAATAAATTATGATGATAATTCAAAAAAAACAGATACAGTCACATCTGGTTATGGAGAGAATTCTAATAAAAAATTAATAATTTATAGAAAAGGTATTAAGTCACTAAAATCTGAGAGATTTAAAAAATTATTAAGCTGTGTTTTCGATTTAGAAAAAAAATTAAAAAATCAATATCTTGATATAGAATTTGTAGTAGATACAGATTTAAAGATATATTTGTTACAAGTTAGAAATATTTCAACTGCATCAAAATGGAACATAAATAATAATCTTTTAGAGAGAAAAATTAGAATAGATAGAAAAATTTTATATAAACATTTCAAAAAGAAAGATCAAATTTTAGCTCAGATGTCCGACTGGAATCCTGCTGAAATAATTGGCAAGAATCCAAAAAAATTATCATCATCAATTTACTCAAAGTTAGTAACCGATAAAAGTTGGGCAATAGCAAGAGAAAAAATGGGCTATGACAAAATTAATGAAAAAAAATTGATGAGTTTGTATTCCGGCAAACCTTATATTGATGTTAAAAAAAGTTTCTCTTCTTTTCTACCTATCAAATTAAATTCAAAAAAAAAAATTTCCATTATTAATTCATGGATAGAAAAATTAAAAAAGAACCCATTTTTACATGATAAAATTGAGTTTGATATAGCGGTAACAGCATGGGACTTTGAAATAAAAAAAAAATTAGACAAAAGTTTACCTAGAACATTTAGTGATAAATTTAAAAAGAATTTACAATTACTCTATAAAAACATTTTTATAGACAACATTAATAAAGAAAGTGAAGCTAGTTTAGAGAATATTACAAAAAAAATAGAAACTCTTAAAGTTTTACAAAAAAAAATTTTTATTCATAAATCTAGGAAAATAAATTTAAAAACTGTTAGATTGGCTTTGAAACAATGCAAATTTTACGGAATTATACCTTTTGCTCAAGCAGCAAGGCATGGTTTTATATCTAAAGGCTTAATTGACTCGTTAATTAGTAAAAAAATTTTGACAAAAAGAAGATCAATTGAATTACAAAAAGGTGTCAACACAATTACATCTAATTTTCTTGATGACATAAACTTGGTTATTAAAAATAAAAAAACAAAAACATCATTTTTTAAAGTTTATGGCCATCTAAGACCAGGTGCTTATGATATTACTTCTAAGAATTACAGCCAAATGGGCAGCTCATTATTTGATAGATCTTTCAAAATAAACAAACATCCTTTTAAACTAAAAAATAAAGAAAATGCAAAATTGGGCATACTGTTGAAAAGAGAAAATATCAATTTACGTCCTGAAGAATTGATTAAATATATTTTAAAATCAATTGAGCTTAGGGAATACTCTAAGTTTATTTTTTCTAAAAGTATTGATCAAATATTTAAATTAGTAATAAAAATTGTTCCAAAAAAATACAGTAAAAAAGAAATCATATCATATTTTTCTATTGATGAAATTTTAAATAATAAAATAGGAAAAAAACTATTTTTAAAAAGAAAAGAAGAATATGCAAATGATGTAAAGATATTTTTACCAGAAGTAATTAAGGATAGTAGTGCTTACGATGTAATACCATATATGTTTAATATCCCTAATTTTATTACTAATAATAGAGTAATTGGAAAAGTATTAAATTTAGATAAAAAAGTAAAAAATTCACTAGATAGTAAAATCATTTTAATTGAAAATGCAGACCCCGGTTTTGATTGGATATTTACCAAAAAAATTAAAGGTTTTGCAACTCAATATGGTGGTTCCAATTCTCATATGGCAATAAGAGCTGCAGAATTAAATATTCCTGCAGTTATAGGTTGTGGTCAAAAAAAATTTGATGAACTTAAAGATAGTTCAGAAATAGAAATAGATTGTTTGAATAAAAAAATAATAATTCTTAAATGAGTAAAACAAAACATGAGCCTGGATTGTTATGGATTACAGGATTATCAGGATCTGGAAAAACCACTATTTCTAAAATAATCCATAAAAAATTGAAAGATAAATATTCAAATATAATTTTGCTAGATGGTGACGCTTTAAGAAATAGATTAAAAATTAAACCATTGGGTTCTTTTTCTAACAAATACAGATTAAAAGTTGGTTTAAAATATGTTAGCCTATGCAAAAGATATGTTAATAGAGATAAATTTGTTATAATTGCTACAATGGCTTTAATATCAAAAGTTCAGATAGAATATAAAAAAATTAAAAATAGTTTTGATGTTTTTTTAGATGTTCCAGTAAATGAACTTAAAAGAAGAGATCCCAAGGGTCTTTACAAAAAATTCAAAAATAAAGAGATAAACAATATGGTGGGTTTAGATATAAAATTTAATAGACCAAAAAATCCAAGTTTAGATATAAAATGGAAAAAAAATTTTACAGCATCACAAATCAGTAAGAAAATTTTAAAGTTAGTTGAAAATGATTAAAAAAAGTATTGCCGTTACAATGCGTTATGACCACTTTTATAAAGGAAAGGAGACACGTAATGGAATTGATTTCAATTTAATAAACTGGATATACAATCTAGGATATAATCCACATTTAATTCCAAACGATGTTAGATATTTTGATATAATAAAAAAAAGTAAATTTAATGGCTTCATTTTGTCTGGCGGTAATGATTTAAATGTAAAAAAAACTAGAACTATTTTAGAAAAAAAAATTTTAAATTTATCAAAAAAAAAAAAAATTCCAGTGCTGGGTATTTGCCATGGCATGCAAATTATGAATAATCGTGAGGGAGGAAGCCTAAAAAGAATTAAAAATCACGTTGGAAAATATCACAAATTAAAAAATAGTAATTTAAATTACCCAAGTAAAGTTAATAGTTTTCATAATTTTGGAATAAATAAATTAGGTAGAAATTTTGAGATTATTGCATATTCTACTGATAATCAGATTAAAGCAATAAAGCATAAAAAATATAATTGGCTTGGATGGATGTGGCACCCTGAAAGAGAAAAAAAATTTGATAAAAAGCTTATTAATATTGCAAAAAAATTTTTTAATTTAAAAAAATGAAAAAAAAAGTTTTAATTATAGTTGCACATCGTGATGATGAAACAATTGGTTGTGGTGGCGTAATTTACAGGCACTATTTGGATGGAGATCAAGTGTTTTGTTTGTCTTTTACAGATGGTGTTTCAGCAAGAAATAAAGTTAGTAAAAAAAACTTAGTAGACAGAAAGAATTCATCAATTAAAGCGTCAAAAATTTTAAAATTTAAATGGGTGAAAAATGATAGAGATTTTCAAGATAATAAATTGGATAGCTATCCGCTTTTAGACTTAATTAAGGTTATAGAAAAAATTAAAACCAAAATAAATCCAGATGTTGTATATACACATTATTTTAAAGATTTAAATGTTGATCACAAAGCAGTATCTATGGCAACATTGACAGCTTTCAGACCATTAAAAAAAGAAAAATGTAAAGAAATCTTATTTTTTGAGATACCTTCATCAACTGATTATTCACCACATGAATTTGTTCCAAATTATTTTGTTGAAATATCCAAGCAATGGAAATTAAAAAAAAAAGCACTTCTAGCTTATGGTAATGAAATCAAAAATCAAAAAACAAGCAGAGATTTAAATTCGCTAAAATCATTTTATCATTTTAGAGGAAATTCAGTGGGATTAAAAATGTGTGAGTCTTTTATTATATTTAAAAAATTATCTTAAAATTATTTAAATGAGTAAAATATTAATAATCTCAAAAAAAAAATGGGATAAATCAAATTATGACTTTTGCAAAAATAGAAAAGAATTTATTTTTTTAAATAAAATTAACATAAATAGAATCAATAAAATTAAACCAAGAATTATTTTTTTCATATTTTGGTCAAAAAAAATATCTAAAAAAGTTTTCTCGAAATTTTTATGTATACAGTTTCATTCTTCAGATTTACCAAAATTTAAAGGAGGCTCTCCAATTCAAAATCAAATTCTTAATGAAATTAATAGAACGAAACTTACTGCTTTTAAGGTAAGCAATTTAATTGATGGTGGAGATATTTGCATGAAATCAAATATTTTTTTAAACGGTAAAGCGGAAGATATCTATAAAAACATAGAAAAAAAAGCAGTTAAGATGATTAAAAAAATCTCTAAAAAGAAAAAAATTTTTTTTAAAAAACAAGAAGGTACATCTTCATTTTACAAAAGAAGAAAGCCTTTTCAAAGCAATATGTCTAATGTTATTAATAAAAAGTTAAATAAAATTTATGACTTTATTAGGATGCTGGACGCCGAGACATACCCAAGAGCTTACTTTACTTTAGGTAACAAAAAGGTTGAACTGTCTGATGTAATTTTAAAAAATCAGTTTATTACAGGTAAATTTATAATTAAAAGAAATAAAAAAAAATGAAAATTCTAGGAAGAGAAATATCCAACAAAAAAAAACCATTTATTATTGCAGAAATTTCAGCCAATCATAACAATAGCACGACAAGAACATTTAAATTAATAAAGGAAGCTAAGAAAGTTGGTGCAGATGCAATTAAATTGCAAACTTATGATGCGGACTCAATGACATTAAACTCTAATAACAAATATTTTAAAATTACTGATAAAAAAAGCTTATGTTATAAAAAAAACCTATATAATTTATATAAAAAGGCTGCTCTACCTTATAGTTGGTATAAAGATATTTTTAAAGAGGCAAAAAAAAATAATATTATTTGTTTTAGTACTCCATTTGACGAAAAAGCAGTAGACTTTCTTGATAGCTTTAATGTGCCTGCTTACAAAATTGCATCATTTGAAAATAATCACACACCTTTATTAGTTAAAGTAATAAAAAAAAATAAACCGGTGATTATATCTTTGGGTGCTACTACAAAAAAAGAAATTAACTTTTTATATACTTTTCTCAAAAAAAAAAAATTTAACAACTTTGCTCTATTGCAATGTACTAGTTCTTATCCTGCTAAAATACAAGATAGTAACATTAAAACAATTTTTGATTTAAGAAGAAACTATAAAGTTGAAATTGGATTGAGTGATCATACGCCTGGTATTGGTGCAGCAATAGCTGCGATATCTTATGGTGCTACTATAATTGAAAAACATTTTACACTAGATAAAAATGCGGGTGGATTTGATGATATATTTTCTATGGATCCAGATGAATTTAAATTGTTAGTGGATGAGACTAAAAATGCTTGGTTAAGTCTTGGCAAAGTTTGTTATAGTTTATCAAAAGACGAAAAAAGACATAAAATGTTTAAAAGATCAATTTTTGTATCAAGAGATATAAAAAAAAATGAGATATTTACAAAAGACAATATAAAAGTTGTTCGTCCTTCAAATGGTCTAAGTCCATCTTATTATAATGATGTGCTAGGAAAAAAAAGTAAAATAAGTCTAAAGTTTGGCACACCACTTAAAAAAAAACATTATTAGTTTAAAATAGTTTTTTTGACAAATAATTTATTGATTTATCGTCACTATAAATTTTTTTAAAAATTTTAGACGCTTCAATTGGTGCACTCGTAAAAGCTACTCTTAAAATATTCATCCAGTTTACATTATTTCCTCTTCTTATATTTTCAATTTTTCTTATTGCTTCTAAATATTTTTCGTAATCTTTATGATGTACTTTATAAAATGTTAAAATATTTCTCTCTGTTTTTAATAAACTAAATTTATTTTTTTCGAAGAATTTGATTGAATTTTTATTTTGTTTTTTTACTTTTGCTAACAGTAATGAATTTTCTTTAATCTTTCTTTCAAATAATTTAAAGCATTCAGTTGCAATATTTTTTTTTCTAAATTTTTTATTTATTGCAATTGATATATAAATAGAATCGTTAACACAATCTCCACGAATGTAACCAATTTTTTTTTTATTATATAAAGCAGTATAGTAATATTTTTTTTTAAAATTTTTTTCAAACCATTTTTTATGTTCGTTAAATTTGATATATTTTGATTGAAAAAAAAATTTTCTATTTAAAACATTGTTTCTTACTTCGTAGAATAATTTTGAATCCTCCTTAGATGTTTTTTTTATTTTAATGATTGGCATAATTTATTCTATAATAAAATTTTCTCTAATTGGTACTTTTTTTTTTAAAAGATATTTTTTTGCTTTAGCAGGTGTATGTTCCGTAAAATGATAAATACTTGCTGCCGCAAAAGCATCAGCACCATTTTTATAAGCATCATAAAAATGTTCGTAATTCCCAGCACCACCTGATGCAATTATAGGAACATTAACTAATGATGACGTTAGTTTAATTAATTCATTATCATAACCTTTCATTAATCCATCATGATTTATACAATTTATCACTATTTCGCCTGCTCCTCTATCAACGCACTCAATTAATAAATCTTTTAATTTTTTATCTGATTTATTTTTACCTAAATTGTAACAACATTCATATTTTTGATTAACTTTTCTCACATCTATTGATACGGTGATTGCTTGAGAACCAAATCTTTTTGAAGCTTCGTCTATTACATTTGGGTTTTTATAAATAATACTGTTAATTGCAATCTTATCAGCTCCGTACTCAAAAAGGTCATTCATTTGAGATATATTCTCGATTCCACCACCTATAGTAATAGGTACACTCACACAATCAGTAATGCTTATAATAAAATCCTTATCAATTATCTTATTTTTTTTTGAAATATCAAAAAAAAGAATTTCATCAACATCTCTCGAATTATAGATTTTAACAGTTGTAAGAGCTGATCCAGCAGATCTTTTTTCATTCTCGAATTGTTTTCCTTTCACTAGCGTTGAGCCATTCCAAAGCATTGTAGTAATTATTCTTACTTTAAGCATTTATAAAATTATTAAGAATTTGAATCCCTGCTTTAGAACTTTTCTCGGGATGAAATTGTGTTCCAAATATATTTTGTTTATTCACAATTGATGGAAATTTAATATCATAGGTAGTTGTTGCAATTAATTCCTCTGAATTAACAATTTTGAATGAATAACTATTTACAAAATAAAAATTTGCTTCATTAGTCAAATTTTTTGTAATTATATTTTCATTAAGAATTTCCACATTATTCCAACCAATATGCGGAAGTTTCAATTTGCAACCACTTCTAAACATATGTTCTACCTCACCTTCTATTATATTTAGTCCTTTTGATTTTCCATATTCATAGCCAAAAGTACTCAAAATTTGCATACCTACACATATGCCAAATAAACCTTTATTCTTATCAGATGAGTAATTTTTAATAGTTCTATCCCAACCAATTTTTCGTATTTTTTCTATTGCATCTTTGTATGAACCTACTCCTGGTAAAAATACTTTATTAAATGAATAAATTAACTCTGGATCTGAAATTATTTCAGCCTCAACGTTAATTTTTTTTAGACTATTGTAAAGGGATCTTATATTTCCAATTCCATAATTAATAATTGCTACCTTAATTGTCATATTTTATTTTTGTCAATGAACCATAATTATCTTTTATTAATTCTCCACTTTGATTTGTTTTAAATATTTTTTTATTTGTAAAATTATCACATATCTCAATAAATTCTTTTTCTGAAACTCCTATTTTAGATAAAATTTTATTTAAAGATTTTCCCATATACGATTTTGGATATTTACCCTCTAATTTCTGAGCTAATTTTATACCTTTTTCTCGACTAATTTGATCTCTTCTTATCAAATAACACAATTGATCGGTTGCTCTAGCAAAACCAAATTTAAGATATTTAAAATAATCATGAATACCATGTTGATAATTATCAATTTTTTCAAAATTAAAATAACAACCTTCTAAAGTAGGTTCATAAGCTACAAATCCATTTTTTTTGGAAACTTCATAATTTATCAAGGCATCCCATCTTTCATAATAACCTAAAAAAATACCTAAAATTGATTTTTTTTTTAAAATGTCTTTATGAGGATAATTATAAATTTCTAATTCATGTTTTTTAAAGTTATGGTTTTCAATAAGATCTGAAACTCTAAATCCTATTAGCCCACCAAACTCCTCCATCCATTTTTGATCAAGAATACTATTATTTAAAGACTCTTCAGGTCCACCATACTCAAGTTGTGGATTTTCTCCCCATAAAATTAGGGGAATATTATACGCAAGAGCAAATTTTACTGGTGCTGTAAAAATTGAAACATGTTCAGGCCAGGAAATGTCTCCAAGTAACTGCAATCCTATTTTATTTATTTTTGCTCTAACCTTTGCATTGTTAGATATCTCAATAATATCAAATCCAATATTTTTGATGTTCTCCAAATTTTTTCTTCCAATTTCAGATAAGTCACAAGTAGATGCGGTTACAAATACCGGGTTTAGCCCTAATTCCTTTGCTCTAATTATTTGATAGGTGCTATCCTTTCCACCACTTCCAGGAACAACACAATTCCATCTGTCTTTACTTAAATTTTTTCTTTTTATAATTTCTAGTAAATCAGAATTCCTTTTTTTCCAATTAATTTTATTTTGATAATCATAGCTTAAGCATGCATTGCATATACCTTGACTGTTTAAGTACTGGTCTGGCCGAGTATTTGGCATAATGCAACGCTTACAGTAATTCATAGAATTTTATGATATAATAATATACGTAATTCTTATAATGAATTTAAAATATCGTTCAAATAAAATTGTACCAATAATTTTAGCTGCAGGAAGAGGATCAAGAATGGGCAAGCTAACAAATAAAGCGCCTAAATCTTTTGTTAAATTTGGCCCAAAAAAAAAATTGATTGAAAATATAATAGAAAATTTCAAAAAATTTGAATTTCCAAGAATATATACAATAACTGGGTATCAAAGTAAAAAATTTCAAAAATTAAAACATATTAAAATAATTAAAAATAAAAATTGGAAAAATACAAATATAGTTGGGAGTTTATTTTGTGCTGATAAGATATTATCAAATCATGAAGCTATAGTTTCATATGCAGATATTTATTATGAGAAAGAAGCATTAGATATATTAACTCAGGAAAAAAAAAAAAATTGTATAGTTTTACTGAGTTACAAGCACTGGAAAAAGTACTGGAAAAAAAGGTTTAAAAATCCACTAGATGATTTAGAGACTTTTATGTTAGATAAAAAAAAGAAACTAATAGATATTGGAAATAAACCAAATTCATATAACAATATTCATGGTCAATATATGGGTTTATTCAAAATTGATCAGTTAGCCTGGAAGAAAGTAAAATCTTTAATATCAAAAGATAAAAAAAAATTCATGAAAACCGATATCACTAATCTATTTAAAATTATTTTGAGAAAAAAATTATTTAATATTTATGTTAAAGAATATAAAAATAAGTGGTTTGAAATTGATAACATTAATGATTATAAAATTTTAAATAAATCTTTTGAGTAACAACTTAGTAATTTTTCCTGAAAAAGATTTTTTAAATTCTGAATCTAATAATTTATTTATAGATCAATTTTGTTTTGATAGTTTTAAAGACAAATCATTTAAAAATTTCGTAATTAATAATTCAACAAATTTAAAGTCAGAAAGAATGCAATCATATGAATTAGTAAATAAAATTTTCTATAAAATTCTAAATATTTTAAAACCAATTTTAAACGATATAAACGAAGTAAATTATGATACGAAATGTTATGAAATTCTTTTAGGCGCTTGGTTGAGAAAATTTATTCAACAAACTTTACTAAAGTTTAAATTATTAAATCACGCCACAAATGACCATAAAATTGATAGTGTTAAAATTTTTGATACTAAAGATTATTTATTTGTAACTAGTGAAACCCAGACTATACAGAATGCAACTATAGATAAAAACTGGAATGCACAAATGTATTCGGAACTAATTAATTATTTTAATTTTGGTATAAAAGAAATACAAATAAAAAATAATAATAAAAATTTTTTCGAAGATAATAATTTTCTTTTTTATAAAAAAAAAAAATTAAGTATAAAAGAATTTAGTTTTAAAATTTTAACAATAATTTCCAAATTTATTCCTAATAGCTCAAATATTTTAATTTATGACACCGGAATGCCTAAAAAAATTGAGGGTTTACTGGGTTTAAAGTTCTCAAGCATTCCAAGATTATATGTGAAAGGATATGAAATAAAATATTCGAACTATAATTGTGATTTGAGAGAAAAAATTTTAAATTATTTAAAGAAGAATATAAGTAAAAATAAATCGATTGAAAATTTTATTCTTAGTATAATTCATAAATCACTACCAAGATCTTTTTTAGAGGATTTTCAAAATATCAGAAAACTAACTAAAAAGATGTATTTTCCAAAAAATCCGAGTTTTATTTTAACCAGTTATGCTTTTGAAAATAATGAGATCTTCAAATCTTATGTTGCCCAAATGAAAGCTATAAATAAAAACTTAAAATATATAATTTATCAACATGGTGGATCATATATTACAAGAATTGATAATAGATATAACAATGAATTTATTTCAGCTGATAAATTTATTACCTGGGGTAAACAAACTGACAATATTTGGAATAATAATTTTTCATTCAAAAATTTTAAAATTTTAAATAAAAGTAATTATTTATTGAAAAATCCCAAAAAACTTTTAGTTGTTGTTAGATCAAGTGGATATAATGCTGTCCCATATGATAGATATAATGAAGGCAAAAGACAATTATCATCTATTAAATCTTTTCTTAATAATTTAGATGAAGAAATTCAAAAAAAAACAATAATAAGAGGTCATAGTTCAAATAAAACTAAAGATTATGATAATATTTCAAAATATATTAAGATTGATTATGGTAAATTGAATTATTTTGATCTTTTAAGTAATTCAAAAGTAGTTATATTTAATTACGACTCTACAGGAATGCTAGAAACATTATCAAATAATATTCCTACAATGTGTTTAATTCCAAATTATGAGGAGCATTTAAATGATCTTTCTGTAAATCATTACAAATTGCTCTCAAAAGCTAACATACTATTTAAAGATTATAATAAGTTAGTTAATCATTTTAGTTATGTATGGAAGGACATTAATAGCTGGTGGTATGATAATAATGTTCAAAATATTATCAACGAGTTTTGTGAATTATATTCTTCAAAGCCATCTAAAAATTTTACCAAAGAACTAAAAAATATTATACTGAAATAATGAATAATTGGACTTATGAAAATTTTTTTTACTTAACTTCAAAAAAGTTAAGAATTCTTAAAATTTTAGATCACTATGAAATTTATAAGAAAATATTTAATGTTAAAGGAGATGTAGTAGAATGTGGAGTATTTAAAGGCGCAAGTTTAATAAGATTATTAACTTTTAGAGACTTGTATGAAAATTCCAAAAAAAGAAAAGTTTATGGATTTGATGCGTTTGGAAAATTTCCAAGACCTAAAAATAAAAATATTCTTACAAAAAAAACTGATACCAAATTTGCAAAAAATCATGACACTAAAATTGGCATAGGAATAAGCATACAAAAATTAAAACATTATATAAATAAAAAAAATATTTCAAACTATCAATTGATTAAGGGTGACGTAAATAAGACAGTTCCAGAGTTTATAAAAAAAAATAAAAAAATTAAGATAGCATTATTGCATTTGGATTTAGATGTTTATGAACCAACATTTAATGTATTAAATTATTTATATAAATATGTCGTAAGGAATGGGATAATATTGTTAGATGATTACAGCCATATAAAAGGTGCCACTAAAGCAGTAAATGACTTTTTTAAAAATAAAAAAATTAAAATTAACAAAGCTTCAAAATTTGGGCGACCATATTATATTGTAAAGAAATAATTTTTGAAAAATAAAATTTTATTAAGTATTTGTATTCCAACTTATAATCGCGCAAAGAATTTAGAAAATTGTTTAAAGTCTATCTATATTTCGAAAAGAAAATTGTCAAAAAAATTTAACTTTGAAGTAAATGTTTCAGATAATAGCGAGAAAAATTTAAGTCGTCATTCTGCTTTTAAATATAAAAAACTTTTAAATATTAATTATTCAAAAAATAAAAAAAATATTGGTTATGCTCCTAATTATCTAAAACTTCTCTCTAAATCCAAAGGAAAATTTATTTGGTTCTTGGGGGATGATGACATGCTGTTACCAAATTCGCTTAATATTATTCAATCT
>MDTA01228645.1_pt1 | contig 13772 bp, 15 predicted proteins | sample 811151 | NCBI WGS metagenome assembly MDTA01 (sample SAMN05326648, study PRJNA326480) | marine metagenome | isolation source: seawater | place: Indian Ocean: South | collected 2010 | reverse complement strand
TTAACAAAATATTAAGAAATTTTTTTTCAATATTAATTTTAAAAAAAAGAATTTTTTTCCTTGATAAAATCATGGAAAAATTTATTAGTTTAATTTCAATTAGAAAAGGAGAAATATCAGCAAACCTTATTTCATCAAAAAAACTTGATGATAAATTAGTTGCAGATTTAGAAAATGAAATGTCATCAAATATTAATAAAAAAATAAGGTTGAAATGCAAAGTTGACGAAAGTTTAATTGGAGGAATAGTTCTTCAAATTGGCAGTTTAATGATTGACACTTCAGTAAAAAATAAATTACAAAAATATAAAAAATTAATGATAGAGGTATAATATGGACATAAATCCTTCCGAAATTACTAAAATTTTAAAAGAGCAAATAAAAAACTTGGGTGAAAAAACTGAAGTTTCTGAAATTGGAAAAGTTTTATCAGTGGGTGACGGTATAGCTAGAGTTTATGGTCTTGACAACGTACAGGCAGGTGAAATGGTTGAATTTAAAGATGGATCAAAAGGAATGGCTTTAAATTTAGAAAGTGACAATGTTGGAATAGTTATTTTTGGAGATGATAAAGCTATTAAAGAGGGCGATACGGTTAAAAGAACCGGAGCAATAGTTGATGTTCCTGTAGGGAAAGATTTACTCGGAAGGGTAGTTGATGCATTAGGAAATCCTATTGATGGCAAAGATAATCTTAAAAAAGGGATTAAAAGACAAAGAGTGGAAGTAAAAGCTCCCGGGATAATACCTAGAAAATCAGTTAATGAACCAATGCAAACAGGGTTAAAAGCAATCGATAGTTTAATTCCAATTGGAAGAGGTCAACGAGAATTGATTATTGGTGATAGACAAACTGGTAAAACAGCAGTAGCTATCGATACTATAATTAATCAAAAAAAGATTAATGAGTCATCAGATGAGAAGAAAAAACTTTACTGTATTTATGTTGCAATAGGCCAAAAAAGATCCACAGTCGCACAAATTCTAAAAACATTACAAGATGCTGGTGCAATGGATTATACCATTATAGTATCTGCAACAGCATCAGATCCTGCACCATTGCAATTCTTAGCACCTTATACCGGTTGTACTTTTGGTGAATTTTTCAGAGACAACGGTATGCATGCATTAATTATTTATGATGATTTATCTAAACAAGCAGTTGCGTATAGACAAATGTCGCTCTTATTACGAAGACCTCCAGGCAGAGAGGCATATCCAGGAGATGTTTTTTATTTACACAGTAGATTATTAGAGAGAGCAGCAAAACTTAATGACGAAAACGGAGGAGGCTCTCTTACAGCATTACCAATAATAGAGACCCAAGCGGGAGATGTGTCTGCATATATCCCCACTAATGTTATATCAATTACAGATGGCCAGATATTTTTAGGTACAGAGTTATTTAACCAAGGAATAAGACCAGCTGTAAATGTTGGTCTTTCTGTTTCAAGAGTTGGTTCTGCAGCTCAAACAAAGGCTATGAAAAAAGTTGCAGGTTCAATAAAACTTGAGCTCGCGCAGTACCGAGAGATGGCTGCATTTGCTCAGTTTGGATCTGATTTAGATGCCTCAACTCAAAAACTTTTAAACAGAGGGTCTAAGCTTACAGAATTATTAAAACAAGACCAGTACAGCCCAATGACCGTATCAGAACAAGTCGTTACAATATATGCTGGAGTAAAAGGATTCCTTGACAGCATTGATTTATCGCAAATTCGTTCTTTTGAAAAAGGCTTATTAGAATTAGTAAAAAATGAAAAGCCAGAAATATTAGAAGCTATTCAAAAAAGTGGAAAGATTGAAGAAGAGACTGACAAACTTTTATCAGAAGTTATTACAAATTATAAACAATCGAATTTTGAAAAAAAATAATGCCGAGCCTTGATGATTTAAGAAAAAGAATTGCTAGTGTAAAATCCACTCAAAAAATAACAAAAGCCATGAAGATGGTGGCAGCAGCAAAATTAAGAAAGGCACAAGAAATGGCTGAAAAAGGAAGGCCATTCAGTGATAAAATGGATACGATTATACAAAATTTAAGTAAAGCAATTAATGATCCATCAAATGCACCTAAACTTTTAGTTGGAACAGGAAAGGATAGCACCCACCTATGTGTTGTCATGACAGCTGACCGAGGTCTTTGTGGCGGTTTCAACACAAACATAGTCAAACTTGCAAAAAATTATTTTAATATAATTTTAAAAGATTCAAAAAACCTAAAAATTATAACGGTCGGCACAAAAGGCCTTGATCAACTTAAAAGGGATTATGGAAAATTTATTATAAAAAAAATTAACTTTAAAGATAAGAAAAAGCTATCTTTTCAAGATGCTGAAATTATAGGAAATGAAATCGTCAAATTATTCAAAAATAATGAATTTGATAAATGTGTAATTTTCTTTAATAAATTTAAAAATGTCATGACTCAAATTCCACAAAATCAACAGGTTATACCAGCAAAAAAAGACGAAGAGTCAAAAGTTGTGGAGAATTCATCATACGAGTTTGAGCCAGAAGAAGATGAAATTTTAGAAGATCTTCTTCCAAAAAATATTTCTACTCAAATTTATAAGGGCTTTTTGGAAAATTCTGCCAGTGAACAAGGCTCAAGAATGACTGCTATGGATAATGCGACGAGAAATGCTGGTGATTTAGTTGAAAAGTTAACTATTAACTATAACAGAAGTAGACAAGCAGCTATAACAAAAGAATTAATTGAGATAATATCAGGAGCTGAAAGTTTATAGAATGAGTAAAAACGGAAAAATTATTCAAGTTATCGGGGCAGTGGTAGATGTCCAATTCGAGGGAGAATTGCCAGAAATCTTGACAGCACTGGAAGTTGAAAATACAGGAAATAAATTAATTTTAGAAGTTGCGCAGCATCTTGGAGAAAATGGTGTTAGAACTATAGCGATGGATAGCACTGAGGGTCTTAAAAGAGGAGATCAAGTTCATAATACAGGAGCACCTATAAGCGTACCAGTTGGTCCAGAGACATTAGGCCGGATTATTAATGTAATAGGCCAACCAATTGACCAGAAAGGTGAAGTAAAAACTAAAGAAAAATGGCCTATTCATAGAGAAGCACCAAAGTTTACTGATCAATCTACCGAAACAGAGATTTTAGAAACAGGTATAAAAGTCATTGATCTATTAGCTCCATATTCAAAGGGTGGGAAAATAGGTTTATTTGGAGGAGCTGGAGTCGGTAAGACAGTAATAATAATGGAATTGATTAATAATATAGCCAAAGCACATGGTGGTTTTTCAGTTTTTGCTGGAGTTGGTGAAAGAACACGAGAAGGAAATGATCTCTACCACGAAATGATAGAGTCAGGAGTTATCAAACCAGATGGTAAAGGATCAAAAGCAGCACTTGTATATGGACAAATGAACGAACCTCCTGGAGCAAGAGCTAGAGTTGGATTGACAGGACTTACTGTAGCAGAATATTTCAGAGATAAAGAAGGACAAGACGTTCTCTTTTTTGTTGATAATATTTTTAGGTTTACGCAAGCAGGTTCAGAAGTATCTGCTCTTTTGGGAAGAATTCCCTCAGCTGTAGGTTACCAACCAACATTAGCTACTGATATGGGTAATTTGCAAGAGAGAATTACAACTACTGGAAAAGGGTCGATAACATCTGTTCAGGCTATATATGTACCAGCTGACGATCTAACAGATCCAGCACCTGCAACTTCTTTTTCTCACCTTGATGCAACTACGGTTCTTTCAAGACAAATAGCAGAACTTGGGATTTATCCTGCTGTAGACCCTCTTGACTCTACATCTAGAATTTTAGATCCAAGAATACTTGGTGAAGAACATTATCGAGTAGCTAGACAGGTTCAAAAAATTCTGCAAACTTACAAATCTCTTCAAGATATTATTGCAATACTTGGTATGGATGAACTTTCGGAGGAAGATAAACTAACAGTTGCCAGAGCAAGAAAAATTCAAAGATTTTTATCCCAACCTTTTTTTGTGGCAGAGGTATTTACTGGAACTCCTGGAAAATTAGTAAATTTGGACTCTACAATTAAAGGCTTCGATGCTATTTGCAAAGGTGACTATGATCATTTACCGGAGGCAGCCTTTTATATGGTAGGGACAATAGAAGAGGCCGTAGCAAAAGCTGAAAAAATGGCTAAAGAGGCAGCAGCTTAGATGCCTGAAATTTTTAATTTAGAAATTATTTCTCCTGAAAAAAAATTAATTGAAGAAAAAATACAATCCATAACAATACCAGCTTTTGAAGGTGAAATGACTATATTACCTGATCATATTCCTTTAATTACTTTTTTAAGACCTGGAATTATTGAGGTATCAGGAAAAAATAAAATAAAATACTTTATAGAAGAGGGCACCGTAGAATTTTCTAAAAATAATTTAATAATTCTGTCTTCAACTATTGTTGATTTAAATTCTATTTCTAAGGATACTATAAATAAATATATAGATGATTGTAAAACTAAACTAAAAAAAGATGATCTTAGTGACAAGCAACGCTATATAGTTTCACATAAAATGGATTGCTTATCTAAAATTAATTAATAATTTTTTTAATTTTAGGTACCAGTTTTTTATAAACATTTCTTTTAAATTCGACAATTACACCTGTCAACATATCTATATCCAACCATTTCCACTCTATAAATTCAGGTTTAATATTTCCAAGATCAATTTCATTATCATCACCTAGAAATCTCAATATGAACCATTTTTGTTTTTGTCCTCTATATTTGCCCTTCCAAATTTTTCCTAATAAATAATCTGGCAATTCATATTCAAACCAATCATTAATCTCATTTAAAATTTCGAAATTTTTGATCCCAGTTTCCTCTTTCAATTCTCTTCTCATTGCATCTATCAAATTTTCACCATTGTTAACTCCCCCTTGTGGCATCTGCCATTTGTCAATTGGGTTATCCCTTCTTTTGCCAACAAAAACTTTATTTTCTTTATTTAAAACTACAATACCAACACACTTTCTAAGAGGTAGTTTTTTCTTAAAACTCATGCCGATAATAGAGCTAATGCATAATTTAATTGATTATCAGATGGAGTATTTACCTCAAAACCCTCACCTTCTTCCTCAACCATTATATCTGGAGAAACCCCAACTTCAGAAATTGATTTACCTGATGGCAAATAATATTTAGATACAGTTAATCTAATACCTCCACCATCACTTAGGGGAATAATTGATTGAACAGATCCTTTGCCATATGTATTCTCTCCTAATACAATCGCCCTTTTATGATCTTTAAGTGCTCCAGCAACTATTTCAGATGCTGATGCTGAGCCATTGTTTATCAAAACTATTAAGGGTTTGCCATTTACGCTATCACCTTTTTTGGCAAAAAATCGTCTATTTTCAATTTTTTTTCTGCCTTTGGTTGAAACAATTTCGCCATCATCTAAAAAAAAGTCAGTCACACTGATTGCTTGTGTCAAAAGTCCACCAGGATTATTTCTTAAATCTAGAATATATCCTCTTGGTTTATTTTTTTTTTCAAAATTATTAATTTTTTCATTTAATTGTTTGCTGCTGTTACTATTAAAAGATTTCAGCCTAAGATAAGCAATATCTTTTTTTAAAATTTTTCCTTCTACTGAGGCGATTTGTATAATTTCTCTTTTAATTTCTTTTTCTAAAGCCTTTTTCTCACCTTTTCTTCTTATTGTTAATTTTATTTTTGATCCAACAGGACCTCTCATCATTTTTACAGCTTCCATTAATGATTTACCCTGAACCTGTTTTCCATCTATTTTAACAATAAAGTCACCTGCCTTAACCCCTGCTTTTGATGCTGGAGTATCGTCTATTGGTGAAATTACTTTCACTACTCCTGCTTCCATTCCCACTTCAATACCTAAACCACCAAACTCACCTCTAGTATCTGTTTCGATGCTTTTAAAAAGTTCTGGATTCATATATGCAGAATAAGGATCAAGGTAACGAAGAGCACCATTAATAGCAGAGTCAATCATTTCAGATTGATCAACATCCTCAACATAATCTTTTTTAATTCTTTCTAAAACTTCTCCAAATAAGTCAATTTTTTTGTAAAGATTGTCCTTCGTATTTCCATAGGCACTGCTAAACAAAAAAAAAGTAAAAAATATTATTTTTAATACTTTATTCATACTGTTGCTTCTTGTTTATCCGAAGGGTCACACCACATTTTCTCTAAATCATAAAATTTTCTTTTTTCTGGGTGAAAAATATGAACAATAATATCAATTGTATCTATTAATTTCCAGTCAGCGCTTGTTTTACCTTCTATATCGTATTTTCCAAGACCATTTTGTGCAAGTTTTTTTATTATTATTTCTGACATAGATTGTATATGTCTTGATGAGCTACCAGATGCAATAATCATATAATCTGCAATTGAAGATTTACCTTTTAAATCTATAGATATAATATTTTTTGCTTTGTTTTGATTTAAAGTTTTTTCTATGATTTTTTTTAATTTTGAAACTTGCATCAATACCCTTATCTTAAATAATTTTCTCTTATTTTTGAAGAAGAAATATTGATCCTTTTTGACCTAATTATAAGTATTTTTTCTTTTCCTAGATACCTCATTGATTTGCATTTTTCAGCTTTTTTTGTGAATCCCGACCTAGGAAAAACTGCAATAGTACAGTAGTCAGCTATCTTTTTCCATTCGTGCCATTTATGAAAATTTACTAAATTATCTGACCCCATAATAAAAAAAATTTTTGATTTTTTATTATTTTTTCGAATATAATTAATCAATTTAATAGTTTTTGAAGATTTTATTACATTATCAAAACTTTTAACTTTAACTTTGCCAAAACCTCTAGTCATATTTTCACAATGGGTTATCCTTTTTTTAAGTTTAAAAAAAGCTTTCTTTTTAAGGGGATTCCTTTTTGTAACCGCCCAAATAAGTTTGGATAATTTTAATTTTTTTAAAGCTACTTTTGAAATCTCTAGATGACCAATATGCGGAGGATCAAATGTCCCTCCTAAAACCCCAATTTTTCTTACTTCTAATTTTGAGGCTCGCATTAATTATGACCTAATTGCTCCGTTACCCCTTACTACGTATTTATAAGTTGTCAGTTGATTAATTCCTACAGGGCCACGTGGTGGCATCTTATTAGTAGATATTCCAATCTCACCACCAAAGCCAAATTCACCTCCATCAGCAAACTGAGTGGAAGCATTATGCATTGCTATCGAGCTGTTGACATTTTTTAGAAAATATTGGGCGGTTCTTTTATTTTTTGTCACTATACCGTCGGTATGCATTGTTCCATATTTTTGAATATGATTTATAGCTTCTTGAACATTTTTTACGGACTTTACTGAAATTATTGCATCTAAATATTCTGTTTTCCAATCATTTTCGTTAGCCATCTTGAGTTTATTCCCAAAATATTTATTTATTTTACTATCCACTCTTACCTGACAGCCACTTTTAAGTAATGACTTAATTATATCAATTCCATGAGATGATATAATTTGATTATTTATCAGCAAGGTTTCCAAAGCGCCGCAAATACTTGTCCTCCTCATTTTTGCATTAATAACTAATTTTTTTGCCATAGTTAAATCTGCATCTTTATCTACATACAAGTGGCACAATCCCTCAAGATGACCAATAATATTAATTTTCGATATTTTTTTGACTTTACTGACTAAGTTTTTGCCACCTCTAGGAACAACAACATCAATGTAATTCCCCATTTTAGAAAGCAAATAATCAACTATACTATGATCTTTTTTTTCAATAAATTGAACGCAGTTTTCATCAATTTTATTTTTTTTTAAAGCTTTTCTAAACAAATTCGCAAGTATTTTATTTGTGTAATATGCTTCAGATCCTCCTTTCAAAATTACACAATTTCCAGATTTTAAACATAATGCCGCTACGTCAGCAGTAACATTAGGTCTACTTTCATATATAACCGCGATAACACCTATTGGTATTGAAATTTTTTCTATCCACAAATTATTTGATTTTTTCCATTTAGATAAAATTTTCCCGACTGGATTTTCAAATTTTTTTATAATTTGCAATGAATCTCTTATTTGATTAATTCTTTTTTTATTTAACAATAATCTATCAATTAAGTTTCTTCTTTTTGAATTATTTAAATCTTTCAAATTTTCGTTTATAATATTTTTCTGATTTTTTTTAATTAGCTGACTATAATCTGATAATGTTTTTTGAATACTTGAGTGTTTAACACTTTTAAGGTTTTCAAATGCTTTACATGATTTTTTACCTATATTTTTAATATAATTCATATTAGAATTTTACCATATCATCTCTATGAATTATTTCAGATTTACTAGAGTAGCCTAGAATCCTCTCAATTTGGTCAGTTTTAAGTCCTTTTATTTTTTGAATTTCATCTGACGTGAATGAAGTCAAACCTCGCGCATAATCATTTCCATTTTTATCAACTATTAAAATATTTTCGCCTTTTACAAAACTTCCTTGAACTTTTGTAATTCCAGCTGGTAAAAGACTTTTTCCATTTTTAAGGGCCTTAACGGCGCCATCATCAATAAAAATTTTACCATCATTCCCAATTGAACTTACTATCCATTTTTCTCTGGCGTGTAGAGTTGATACTTTTGGAATAAACCATGTACAATTATTTTTTTTTGTAATTTCAGATATTGGTCTTAAATTATTACCATTTGCTATTGCCATATAACATCCAGAAAACATACAAATTTTTGCCGCTTGTAATTTGGTTATCATTCCTCCTGACCCATAATTATTTTTTTTATTTTCAACTAAAGAATAAATCTTTTTATCTAAATTTTTAACTTCTTTAATAATTTTCTTACCTTGTTTTGGATCGTATAGCCCATTTACATCTGATAAATTTATAAGAACATCTGCACCTATTATTTGTGCAACTCTAGCTGCTAAACGATCATTGTCTCCATATTTTATTTCTGATGTTGCTGTAGTATCGTTTTCATTTACTATTGGTATAGCTTTAAGTTTAAATAAGTTTTCAAAAGTTCTTTTTGCGTTTATAGCCCTTCTTCTTTGCTCTGTATCATCTAGTGAAATTAAAATTTGTCCAATTTTAATTTTATTTCTTTCAAATATCTTTCTATATATGTTTGTTAAATGAATTTGTCCAATCGAAGCAACCGCTTGACTCATTTCAACTTTAATTTTCTTTTTCTTTATTTTGAGATAACTTTGTCCTAAAGCTATAGCCCCAGACGATACAATAACAATATTCTTTTTTTTTACAAAATTTTTAATATCTTTTACAAAACTATTGAGCCATTTCTCTTTTAAATTGCCTTTACCATCCACTAGATTCGAAGAACCAATTTTAAAAACAATAGTTTTCGCTTTTTCTATATACATTTTTTAAAAATAATTTTTTTGACTTTTTCAAAATTTTTATTAGATATCAAAGAGATAATTTCAATTTTTTTTTTAACTTTATCTTGAAAATTATTTAATTTATCTCTCATACTATCTATATTAACCAAATCGGACTTATTAAAAATAATTATCTCTCTTTTTTTCAAAATTTTCTTATCATATTTAGATAGTTCATATCTTATTTTTAAGTAATTTCCTAAAATATCCTTTTCAGATATGTCTATCAAATGTATCAAAGTCTTGCATCTTTCTATATGTCTTAAAAATTTATCACCAAGTCCAACACCTTTATGTGAACCTTCAATTAGGCCCGGAATATCCGCTAAAATTATTTCTTTATGATTCATATTTAATGCTCCAAGATTTGGATTAATTGTAGTAAACGGATAATTTGCTATTTTTGGTTTAGCTCTTGTGCATTTTGATAAAAAACTTGATTTTCCTGCGTTTGGTAAACCAATAATCCCAGCATCGGCTATAACTTTCAACTGAAGCCATATCCAAAACTCTTCGCCTTTCTTCCCATCAGTTTTCTTTCTAGGTGCCCTGTTTGTTGAACTTTTAAATCTAGTATTTCCCAATCCACCTTGCCCCCCAGTCGCTAAAACAAATTTTTCTTTATTTTTTGTTAAATCATAAATCAAGGTATTATTGTCCTCTTCGAATATTTGTGTACCGGTTGGGACTTTTAGAACAAGATCTTTGCCGCTCGCCCCAGTTTTATTTTTTTTACTTCCAGACTTTCCTGATTCTGCCTTAAAATGTTGTCTATATCTATAATCAATTAATGTATTAAGATTTCTTTCACCCTCTAAAATTATAGAGCCACCATTTCCCCCATCACCACCATCAGGTCCACCAAACTCAACGTATTTTTCCCTTCTAAAACTTGCAGAACCTGACCCGCCATTACCAGCCTTAATATAAATTTTTGCTTGATCTAAAAATTTCATTTTGAAAAGTAGTTTTATTTGCTACTTAAATTATTTTGGAACTACAGATACTAGTGTTCTGTTAGATTTTGATTTTTTAAATTTTACTTTACCATTAATTAATGAAAAAATTGAGTGATCCTTACCCATTCCTACATTATTACCAGGATGTATCCTAGTGCCTCTCTGACGAACTATTATATTGCCTGGTTTGACTAACTGTTCTCCGTACATTTTAACACCTAGGCGTCTTCCTGCGCTATCTCGACCGTTCCTTGATGATCCACCGGCTTTTTTTGTTGCCATATCTTTTATTTACTACCTTTTTTCTTTGTTTCTTTATTTTTTAAATCAGTTTTTTTAAGTTCTTTATGATCTCTTACAATAGATTTCTTACCCGATTTTTGATTATTTGACAATTTTATTTTATCTAGTTTTACCTCAGAAACAATTTTTCCACCTTTAGATAGAATTTTAGTAATTTGAATTTTCGATAGATGTTGTCTATGACCATATTTTTTACGCGAATTTTGTCGTCTTCTTTTTTTAAAGACTAAAATTTTTCTATCTTTAAAATTATCTAAAACCAAAGCCTCGACTATTGCCCCATCGACAGTAGGGTTACCAACTTCTGTACTTTTATCATCGTTAACCAATAGAACTTTTTTAAACTCAACTTTTTTTCCCTTAAGAATATTCAACTTTTCTACTTTAAGAATATTGCTAGTTGAAACTTTGTATTGTTTTCCACCAGTTTCTATTATTGCAAAAGACATAAAATTAACCTATTTAAATTTAAGGCAATATAACTCCGTACTGGATCAAGTCAAGTTTTATGGTGCTAAAATTTATCTTTTAAATTCCTCAATTTTGTAAAAACTTCGAATTTAGAGGCATTATCCATTTTAAGTTTATTTTTAATTTTATTATCATCACACCTTAAAAAAATATTCGTATTTAATTCATCACTTAAACTCGTTGGTATAGATGGAAAACCCTTTTGAAGATCACTTGAAACTTTTTTAGTTCTTTCAATCAACATTTTATTTTTATCATCGATAGTAATTGCAAACTCTCCATTTTTTTTTGTATATTCATGTCCACAATAGATTAAAGTATTAATCGGTAAATTTTTGATTTTTTCTAGAGAGCTAAACATTTGTTCAAATGATCCTTCAAAAATTCTACCACAACCGAGAGAAAATAAAGTATCTCCAGTAAATACTGCTCTAGATTTTTTTGAGTAAAATGCGATATGGCCAAGTGTATGACCTGGAATATGCAATATGTCGAAATTTATTTCTCCAAAAGAAAATATGTCTCCATCATTTAAAACAACATCTGAACCCACAATATTATTTTTATCCTGCTTTGAACAAACAATTTTAGACCCATATTTTTCTTTTAACTTCAAGTTTCCCCCAACATGATCATCATGGTGATGCGTGTTAAGTATAAAATCTAATTTTTTGTATTTTTTTTGTATTTCTTTATCTACAACTAAAAATTCCGAAGGATCTACAACACCCACTGTATTGGTATTTCTATCTCTTATTAAGTAACTAAAATTGTCTGAAAGGCACTTTATAATAAAAATATCAAGCATTTTACTCCAGTAAAAATATACCTAATTTTGAAAAAAGGTTCTTAATTTCAAGATTACTTTTTTTAATCTCCGATGTTGAATCTTCATTTACTCCAATAATTTTATTAATTTTAATTTTTTTCTCTTCACAAAAATCATAAAGATCTTTGATAGTGCACATATGAAGGTTAGGTGTATTATACCAAGAGTTTGGTAGTGTCTTAGTCACTGGCATTTTTCCGAAAAAAAGTAAGCTTGTTCTTACTTTCCAGTATCCAAAATTTGGTATTGATATGATTACCGACTTACCTATCCTTAATAAATCTTTGAGAACTTTTTCAGGATTATAAAATGCTTGTAATGTTTGACTTAGTATAACAAAATCAAAAGATTTACTTGGAAACTGGTGTAGCTCAGTTTCAGCATTTCCTTCGATTACAGAAAGACCCTTGTAGATACATTTTTTTACGTTATCCTCTTTAATTTCTAAACCCCTGGCTTCTATATTCTTTTCTCTAATTAGATGACTCATTAAGGAACCATCTCCACAACCCACATCTAAAACTCTTATATTTTTAGGTAGTAAATCAGCTATTACTTTAAATTCTTTTTTCATTTTTATATTTTTTGTACATAGAGTCTATAAAACCTTTAACAGTTTTAAGAAACTCAGGTTCATTTACTAGGAAAGAGTCATGCCCTTTATCAGTTTTAATTTCAGCGAAAGAAACGTCGGCACCAGCCGCATTAAGAGCAATTACAGTATCTTTGTTTTCTTTAGTTGTATAAAGCCAATCAGATGAAAAAGAAATGATAAGAAACTTAGTTTTTTGATTTTTAAATGCTTCTGTTAATCCTCCAGCAAATTGTTTTGATAAATCAAAATAATCCATTGCTCTAGTAATATATAAAATTGAATTTGCATCAAATCTTTCTACAAATGCAAAACCTTGATGTCTTAAATAGCTCTCAACTTGAAAATCAGCACTAAAACTGAATTCGTAATCAGATTTTTCTTGAAGTTTTCTACCAAATTTTTCTTGCATACCTTTTTCAGACAAATAGCTTATGTGTCCTACCATTCTTGCAACTGCTAAACCGTTTTTTGGCTGAAGATTTTTTTTTATGTATTTGCCATTATCCCATATTGGATCAGCCATTACAGCTTGTCTTGCTAATTCATTCAGAGCAATATTTTGGGCACTATGACTTGTACTACAAGCTATTGGAATTGCAGAAAAAGTTCTACTAGGAAAAGTTGCACAAAATTGTAAAGCCTGCATTCCTCCCATTGACCCGCCAGTTGCACATAAAAGTTTTTTAATTCCTAAATAATCTAAAAGAGTTTCTTGTGCTTTAACAATATCTCGTATTGTAATAACAGGGAAATTCAAACCGTACGGCTCATTAGTCTTTTTATCTATTTCTTTTGGCCCCCATGAACCCATACATCCGCCTATAACATTGGCACAAATTACAAAATATTTATTGGTATCAATTGCTTTCCCAGGCCCAACTGCTGTAACCCACCAGCCCTCCTTATTTGTTATCGGATTAATTCCAGTGACGAACTGATCTCCTGTAAGGGCGTGAAAAATTAAAATAGCATTGTCTTTATTATCATTTAATTTGCCATATGTTTCATAAGCCAAAGGAAAATCTCTCACTGTTTTTTTACAGTCAAGAAGAAGTGGTTTTGAAATATTTAACTTTTTAATATTTTCCATTTTGTTTTTTCCAAAAAAAAACCCAGCTAGACTGGGCAAAAAAATCCCTGTTTAGCTGCATTTACTCAGCGCTCGCAATTTGGTTAAATCAGCGCTAGGCGAATGTATACTAAATCGC
>MDTA01019077.1_pt1 | contig 13773 bp, 15 predicted proteins | sample 811151 | NCBI WGS metagenome assembly MDTA01 (sample SAMN05326648, study PRJNA326480) | marine metagenome | isolation source: seawater | place: Indian Ocean: South | collected 2010 | reverse complement strand
TTCATGGTATTGAAGAATAGGTATGGCAAAAATACATAAATTTCAAGGCGACATAACAAAAGAAGTGGCTAATTCACTAAAAGAATCTATAGCAATTGATACCGAAGCTACAGGTTTACAAATTCCTGAAAGAGACAAGTTAAGCCTAATTCAAATTTGTGATCAAAATGGTGTTGTCTATATAATACAACCAGACCGGAAAAGTTATAAGGCTCCAAACCTTGTTTCAGTTTTAGAAAATGAAAAGATTCTTAAGATTGGTCATTTTCTTAGATTTGATAAGAGTGCTTTAGAATATTTTTTAAAATGTAAAGTAAAAAATATTTTCGATACAAAAATAGCCAGCAAAGTTGTAAGAACTTATACTGATCAACATGGTCTTAAAAATTTAGTTTACGAATTTTGCAATAAAAATTTAGATAAAAGAGTTAGTAGCAGTGATTGGAATAAAGACATAAATGAATTAAGTGATAAGCAGTTAGAGTATGCAGCAAACGATGTAGTTTTCCTACATAGAATAAAGTCTGAACTTGAAAAAATGTTAAATAGAGAAAATCGAATGGATCTCTATAAAAATTGTATTACTTTTTTGGATACAAGAATTACATTAGACCAATCTGGATTTAAATTTGATATATTTGAACATTGATGGCAAAAATAAATTATATAAAAGTAGCAAAAAAATCTGCAAACATACAAATTAGAGAATTAAAAAAAATTAATAAAATTTTTAATAAAGATTTTATAAGAGCGGTTGAGGCTATACATAAGGCCAAGGGCAAGGTTGTTTGTTCCGGAGTTGGAAAGTCAGGATTAATAGCACGAAAAGTCAGTGCATCTTTTTCATCTGTTGGTATAAGCTCCTTCTTTCTTGATCCCCATTCGGCTATACATGGTGACCTAGGTCAAATCGATAAAAGGGATGTTTTGGTTATTTTTTCATATTCAGGAAATACTTTAGAACTTTCAAATTTATTAAAGTATGCAAATAGATTTGGAATTAAAGTAATTGGGGTTGCTTCATCAAAAGATAGCTTGCTAATTAAAGCAAGTGATATTCCAATAATACTTCCAAAGGTAAAAGAGGCAGATCCAATTGGTATGGTTCCAAGCTCAAGTACATCTATAACTCTTTTGCTAGGCGATTGTTTGATGGCAGCATTATTAAACAAACAAAAATTTACTAAAGAAAGATTCAAAATTTATCATCCGGGAGGAAATATTGGGAAAACACTTTTGCTTGTAAAAGATGTAATGTTAACAGGAAATAAAATTCCACTAATAAATTTTAATAATAATATAGTAAGTGCGGTAAAAATTATTAGTAAAAAAAATTTAGGAATTGGAATTATTGTAAAAAATAAGAAGGTAGTTGGAATAGTAACTGACGGAGATATAAGAAGAGGTGCCAAAAAATATTCAAGAAAAACTAAAATTATATCTTTGATGAGTGAAAAACCTATGCACATTGGAGAGAATTCTTCGGCTGCAAAAGCTCTTTCTGTTATGAATGATAAGAAAATAACTAGTTTAATAGTATCATCAGATTTAGATTATAAAAAAAGAAAGGTTTATTTTAAACCAAAAGGAATACTGCACATTCATTCTTTGCTAAAATATGGTATGAAATAATCTTATGCCTAGTAAAAGAAAATTATTTCAAATAAGTTTATTTTTAATAGGACTTTTAATTATATTTTTCACTTATTTCGGCAATTTACAAAAAGAATCAATTCCCGAAAAAGAAATTGTTAAGGAAGAGTTTTCTGAAGAAGAAATAAACAAATTTGAAAACGTAGAGTATGCTGGAGTAGATAACAGTGGAAATAGATTTGTTATAGGATCTGATTACGCAGAATTTGAGAAAGAAAGACCTGAAATAGTAAATATGGAAAGAATTAAATGTACATTCTATTTTAAAGATAAAACATATTTAACTATAATTGCAGATAACGGAATATTTAATAATATTACAAACGATATGAAATTTTCAGATAATGTTAAAATGAATTATTTGCAGAATGTTTTGTTTTCTGACAGGGCTTTATTCAACAACTATGAAAACCAATTACTGGTTTCTGGAAATGTTAAAGGTGAGGGCCCACAAACAAATTTGAGGGCTGATGAGCTGGATTTTGATTTAAATACTAAAAATTTGAAAATTTCTATGTATAATGAAGATAGAGTAAATATTAAAACAAAATTTTAAATGAAAAAAAGTTTTAGAATAATAAAATTTAAAAAAAATAAGCCAGTTTTACAGGTCAGAAGTGTGAGCAAATCTTTTGGTGGGAGACCAATTTTAAAAAAAATCAATATGGAAGTATATCCTGGTGAGATAATAGGATTGGTTGGTCCAAATGGTTCTGGAAAGTCAACTTTATATGGGACAATTATAGGTCAGTACAGAGTAGACTCTGGCAGCATTTCATTGGGTCAAAAAGATATTACTGAAAAACCTATACATGAAAGAGCAAAACTTGGTATTACCTATTTGAGTCAATATCGAAATGTTTTTAATATGAGTGTGTACGATAACCTTCTTGGTATATGCCAAATTTCAATAAAGCAAAAACAAAAGCAGAGAGAAGTTGTTGAAAAGTTGCTAAATGAATTCAACTTACAACACTTACGAAGTTTAAATAGTTCAGTACTTAGCGGAGGAGAGGTTCGTAGACTTCAAATAGCCAGAACACTTATTAATAATCCAAAGGTAATATTGCTTGACGAACCTATGGCTGCTTTAGATCCAATTATAGTACAAGATATTCAAAAGTTTATTTTGAAACTGCAATCATATGGTTGTGGAATTATAATAACAGACCACCAAGTCCAAAATCTTTTTGCAATTGTAGACCGTGCTTATGTAATTGGAGAACAAACAATCATAGCCGAAGGAAAACCAAAAGATATTTTAAAATCTACTAAAGCTAGGGAATTATATTTTGGTTCTTTTGACAGTTAGCAGAGATGGCAAAAGAAAATTTTTCCGTAATTTTTAATGAAAAAATTAAAAAATTTAGTAAAAGTATAAAAGTTGATTCTGACAAATCAATTTCTCAAAGAAGTTTTATTATAGCTTCGATTTCCGAAGGAATATCAAGAGTTAAAAATGCTCTAGAATCAGAGGATGTTTTCTCAACAATTAATTGTCTGCGTAAATTAAATTGTAAAATTAAAAGAATTAATAAGGGTGAGTACCAAATTTACGGTAAAGGTTTGGGCAGTTTAAGTTGCAAAAAAAATACAAAATTGGATTTTGGTAACTCAGGAACTGCTGTTCGACTATTGGGTTTTGGTGCTTGCAGCACAAGTCCGAATATTCAAATAAGAATTACAGGAGATAAAAGCCTTAGAAAAAGAAATATGTTTAAAATTATTAAAGTAATGGAAAAATTTGGAGCTAAGTTTTTACCGGAAAATAAGTTTTATTTACCTTTAACTTTAATTTCATCTGAAATGCCAATTGGTTTTAAGTTTAATACTGGTATTTCAAGTCAAATTAAATCTGCTGTTATACTTGCTAGTACAAATTCCTACGGCAAAACTCTTGTAAGTGAAAAGATAAAAAGCAGAAATCATACTGAAAATATGCTAGAGCATAATACTCAAGCTATTAAAATAAAAAGAGGCAAAGAAAATACAATTGAAATTAAAGGAAAGAAAAATTTAAAACCATTTAATGTTTTAGTTCCCGGCGACCCATCTTCTGGAAGTTTTTATGCAGGACTCTGTTTATTAAGTAAGAATTCAAAAATTATATTGAGAGGTACACATGTTAACCCTACCCGTATTGGTTTTTTCAATATAATTAAAAAACATGGTGGAAAAATAATTTTTAAAAATAAGAGAAAACAAAGTAATGAAATAGTGGCTGATATACATATTAAAAGTAGTAAAATTAAACCTTTGAACGTTGGGAAAAGTTTTTTTGTAAGTTGTCAAGATGAATACCCCTTGATGATGTCACTAAGTGCTCTTTTACCTGGAACTTCAATTTTCAAAGGGATAGAAGATTTGGCAAACAAAGAAAGTAATCGTATCAAAGAGATGAAAAAAATTTTAAAACAAATTGGAATAAAAACACGTGTATCAAAAAATGAAATGAGAGTTTTTGGAAATCCAAACTTAAGTGTTGTTGGTAAAAGAATTAATGTTTCAGGTGTTTTTGATCATAGGATTTTAATGTCAGCATCAATTTTAAGTTTGTTAACCGGTATTAAAGCAAACCTAAAAAATTTTGAACAAGTCAAAACCAGTTGTCCAAATTTCTTATCTACAATTTCTAACCTTGGAGGAAAATTTGCAACTAAAAGTTAATAACAAACTTGTTATCAGTTGTGATGGAGGTGCAGCGAGCGGTAAGACTACTGGAGGAAAATTAATAGCCAAGAAATATAAATTAAATTTTCTATCTTCAGGTCTTCTGTACAGGTATGCCGCCTATTTATTTATTAAATATAAACCTAAAAACCAAATATATTTTTTGAAAAAAAAAATTAAAAATTTAAATTATAAAAAACTTTCAAAAATTTATTTACATAACGAAAACGTAAATAGATTAGTATCTATTATTGCAAAAAATAAAAGAATCAGATCTGTTCTAAAAAAATATCAAACAAATTTTGCAAAGAAATATAAAAGAGTTTGTATCGAGGGTAGAGATATATCTTACGCAATATTACCCAATGCGGACCTAAAATTTTATTTTGAATGTAATTTAAATACTGCATCTAGAAGACGTTGGAAGGAATTAAAAAAAAGAAATAAAAACATTAAATTAGCTCAAGTAAGAAAATCATTAAAAATCAGGAACTTTAACGACAAAAATCGGAAACATAATCCCTTGATTAAATTACCAGATTCGATAGTAATACGAACCGATATTTTAAATAAATCACAAATGATAAAAAAAATGTCTGAGAAAGTAGAGTTAAAGATAAGAAAAAAAATATGAGTTTAGAAACAGAGACAACAAATAAAAATAAAACAAAAGAATTCGAATCCCTATTAAATGAGGACTTCAAAAAAAGAGACTTCAGAGAAGGAAAAATTATTAAAGCAATAGTTAGTGAGATAGGAAAAAAATATGTTTTTGTCGATCTAAAAGCTAAGAGTGAAGGTACTATTCCAATCGAAGAATTTAAAATCTCAAAAGAATTAGATAACTTAAAAGTTGGATCAAAAATTGATGTCTACTTAGAAAAAATTGAAAGTTATAAAGGAGAGATAATAGTTAGCAGGGAAAAAGCAAGAAGAATGGGATCTTGGAAAAAAATGGAAAAAGCTTTTGAAGATCAAAAAGAAGTGGAAGGAGAAATCCAAAATAAAGTTAAAGGAGGATTCATAGTAAATATAGACTCATGTTTGTGTTTTTTACCTGGATCACAAGTTGATACACGACCTATAAAAAATATAGACCACTTAATGAATAAACCTCAAAAATTTTTATGTGTTAAGCTAGACAAGTTAAGAGGAAATATTGTTGTTTCAAGAAAAGCTGTATTAGCAAAAACTAGAGATAAAGAATTAGAAAATATTTTATCAAAAATTAAAGAGGGAGACATAGTTGACGCCCAAGTAAAATCGGTTCTTGATTGGGGTGCATTTTTGGATTTAAATGGTGCTGATGCTCTCTTACATGTAACAGATTTAAGCTACTCAAGAGTTAACAAACCTGCGGATCTTTTATCAATTGGACAATCTATAAAAGTTAAAATAATAAAAATCGATCCTGAAACAAAAAGAATAAGTTGTGGTGTGAAACAAATGCACCCAGATCCATATAAAGATTTAGAAAAAAAATATAAGATTAATAGTATTTACGACGGAGTGGTAACAAAGATTGTAGATTATGGGGCTTTTGTTAGGTTAGAAGAGGGACTAGAGGGTTTAGTTCATCAATCTTCTTTGTCTTGGACAAAAAAAAATATTCATCCAAGCAAGGTCCTATCTTCTTCCCAGAAAATAAAAGTCAAATTAATCGAGCTTGATACAGAAAAGAGGAGAATCTCTCTAAGCTATAAAGATACTCTGGAAAACCCCTGGGCTGCTTTTACAAAAAAATACCCAGTTGGTTCTACAGTTAAAACTACCGTTAAGAATATAGCTGATTTTGCTTTATTTGTTTCTATAGAAAATTCAGAATTTGATGGAATGATTCATTACAAGGATATTTCTTGGCAAGAAACAGAGGAAAACTTGAAAAAATTCAAAAAGAATGACTCCGTTAAAGCAAAATTGCTAGAAATAGATAAAGATAAAGAAAAAATAAGACTAGGAATAAAACAGCTTGAAAAGGATCCTTTTGACTTCTTTTTAAAGAAAAAAAATAATGAAATTATTACAGCAACCGTTAGAGAAGTTTTAAAAAATGGAATTAAAGTATCCGTTGGAAACGATAAGAATTTACTAATAACAATTAAGAAAAACCAGTTAGCAAAAGAAATAGAAGATTGTAGACCTGAAATTTTTACTAGAGGAAACAAAGTTGACTGTATGATAGTAGATCTTGACCAGTCTAAAAGAAAAGCGGGATTGTCAATAAGAGAGTTAGAAATTCATAACGAAAAAATTGCTATTAAAAAATACGGTAAAGACGGAACAAGCTCAGGACGTGTTTTGGGAGATATATTAGGTAAAGTCTTCAAATCAAAAAAAGATAAGGATAAGAAATAATTCATATGGTGAGATCTGAGATAATTTCAAAATTATCAGATAAAATTCACCGAAAACTCAAAAAATCTGAACTGGAAAAAATTCTCAATATAGTTGTTAATACTATTATTGATGGTGTAAAAGAAAATAAAAGTGTCGAACTCAGAAATTTTGGAAGATTTTCCCCAAAAAAAATCAAACAAAAGTTAAATGCTAGAAATCCCAAAACAGGTGAAAAAATTCAAACTTCAGAAAAAAGATCAATTGCATTTAAAATGTCAAAAGAATTAAGAAGAAAAATTAATAAAAGTGAAGGTAAAGTAAATTGAAAAAAAATATTTTTGTTGCATTAGATTTTAACTCTTTAGATAAAGCACTTGAAACAACGAAAAAACTTAAAGATGAAATTGCTGGAGTTAAAATTGGCAGTGAATTATATGCAATATCGGGTGTGGAGGGTTTAAAAGAGTTTAAAAAACTTGGAGTTGAAATATTTTTAGATCTGAAGCTTCATGATATTCCAAATCAAGTAAAGAAGACTGTATCTGCAATTAATTCATTAAATATTGCAAAATACCTGACTATCCATACTAGTGGAAATTTAGAAATGTTAAAAGCTGCTCAAGACTCTGCTTCGGGAGTAAAGCTACTTGGAGTAACAGTTCTTACTTCACAATCAAATCTGAAAGATGTGGGTATTAAGAATTCTGTCAAAGATCAAACTAAGCTTTTAATTAATCTAGCTATAAAAGCAAACATCAAAGGTGTCATTATTTCGGCACAAGATATTTCATTAGTAAGATCATTGTCAAAAGATCTTATAATTTTTTGCCCTGGGATAAGGGGTGCTGAAGACAAGCAAGATCAAAAAAGGGTTATGAGTTATGCAGATTTCTCAAAAATTGCAGATGATAAATGTTTTGCTGTAATAGGTAGGCCCATAATTGAAGGCGACCCTGTTCAAAACATAAAAAAAATTATACAGTCAGCTAAATAGTAAATTTAATCATATTTAATAATGAAAATTATAAAAGGAATACCTTTAATTGATCAACACGACAAATCAGGTTTTTACGGAGGAAAATTTGGCGGTAATTATGTAGCAGAAACGCTAAAAAAACCTATAGATGATTTAACAAAATTATTCGAAAAATACAGAGATGATAAAAATTTTATAAAAGAAAGAGATGATTTATATGAGAATTATATTGGTACACCTACAAGACTTATCAAGCTTGAAAATTTAACTGATTATTTAGGTGGCGCACAAATATATGCAAAAATGGTATCTGATTGCAAAGGTGGTGCACACAAATGTTTTAATGCAATAACTCATGCAATGCTATGTAAACGAGCAAACAAAAAGTATATCTGTACTGATACTGGCGCTGGATATAATGGAAAAATGTTTTCTATGGTTGCAAAAAAATTTGGTCTTGGTTGTAAAGTTTTTATGGGAACTAGAGATATTGAAAGACAAAAGCCAAACTGTGATGCAATGAAAAAAAATGGTGCAGAGATTGTTCCCGTAGACTCTGGAAGTAAAACACTTGTAGATGCTGTAAGTGAATGTATACGTTACTGGGTTTCAAATTGTGACAAAGTACACATGGGAATAGGAAGTCTTGTGGGACCTAATATCTTCGTGAAAATTTGTGGATGGAGCACTGCTCAAATTTCAAGAGAACTTAAAGTTCAGTTAGGAGATGAGTTTGGAGAAATACCAAAAAAATTAAAATTAATTAACTGTATAGGTGGAGGATCTAGTGCATATGGATTTTGGAGCGAATTTATTGATTATGATAAAAGTCAGGTTGAATTAATTGGTGTAGAAGCAGGTGGTCCAGAAAAAAGTAAACTACATGCTGCACCTCTAAGTAAAGATTCTAAAATAGGAATACTTCATGGTGCTGCTGCTTACTGTATACAAGATTCTGATGGTCAAATTAATGAAACAACATCAATCAGTAGTGGTCTAGATTATCCATCGGTAAGTCCTATACATTGTCTTTTAAAGGATACTCGTAGAGCCAGATATACTTACGCAACAGATGAGGAAGCGCTTAAAGCATTTAAATTAGTCACTGAACTTGAAGAAATTTCTCCCAGTTTAGAACCAGCACACGCTTTTGCCGAAGCAATAAAAATCGCTCCCAAGCTTGATGAGTCTAATATAATAATAGTCAATAGTTGTGGGGATAGTCTGAAAGATAAAGATATTATTAAAAAACGCTTAGGTAGTTACTCGAGATGAAATCTCAAATTAATTTAGCTTTTGAAAAATGCAAAAAAGAAAATAGGCCGGCGCTACTGACATACACGGTGGCTGGAGATAATACGAAGAAAAAATCTTTGGAAATTCTAAAATCGATATCTGAGTATGCTGATATTTTAGAAATTGGTTTTCCACATAATGCCCCAACAGCAGATGGTACTCAAATTCAAAATAGTTCTTATAGAGCATTAAAAAATGGAATTAAACTTAAAGATGTTTTCCAAATAGTTAAGAATTATAAGAAAAGTAAAAATGCTAAGCCATGCATTCTAATGGGATATTATCAGATGGTTTTTAGATATGGAGAAAGAAATTTTGTAAAGAAATGTAAGCAGGTAGGAGTTAATGGACTAATAATCGTTGATCTACCTTGGCCTGATAATAAAAGATTTGCCAGTATATGTAAAAAAAATTCAATTACTTTTGTTCAGCTTTTGTCACCAACCACGTCAAAACAAAGAATGAAAAAAATTATCAGGGACTCTCATGATTTAAATTATTTTATCAGCATGTTGTCTACAACTGGAGGAAAATTAAAAGTTTCACCTAGAAAAATTTTAGAAAATTACTACAGAGTCAAAAGAATAAATAAATCAAAAAATGTAGTGATTGGATTTGGAATCACAACTAAAACTATTGGCTCTTTAAAAAAGGCCGATGGTTTGGTAGTTGGGAGTGCATTATGTAAAATCATTGGAGATTCTATAAAAAATCGTCAAAATCCTGTCATAAAATTAAATAAAATGGTAAAAAGCCTAAGGAACAAAATAAAATGAATTGGATAACAAAATTTATTAAGCCAAAAATAAAGTCTCTTTTTAAAAAAAGATTATCCGACAACAAAGAACCTTTATGGTCTACATGTGAATGTAAGAATTTAATTTATAAAGATGATCTTTTCAATAACTTGAGTGTTTGTCCTTCGTGTGGTTTTCATCATAAATTAACCAGTGAAGAGAGATTCCAAATATTTTTTGATAATAAAGAGTATGAAATTTTACAAACACCTGAACCAAAAGATGATCCCTTAAAATTTCCGAAATACTCAGAAAAGTTAAAACAATCTAGAGAAAAAACAAAACAATCAAATGCAATTTTAATTGCTGATGGAAAACTAAATGGCATCCGTATTACTGTAGGAGCACAAAATTTTAATTTTATTGGCGGGGCTGTTGGTGCAGCCTCAGGTGAAGCTTTTATTCATGGTGTACAACATGCGATAAACAATAAAACACCTTTTATTTTTTTTAGTTGTTCTGGAGGTCAAAAAATGCAGGAAGGAGCAATCGCCTTAATGCAAATGACCCGAACTGTTTTGGCTGTAAATGAACTAAAAAAAAATAACTTACCCTATATTGTGGTGATGACCAACCCAACTACAGGTGGTGTATCCGCAAGTTTTGCAACTTTAGGAGATATTTTGATCGGCGAGCCAAAATCAGTAATCGCTTTTGCTGGAAGAAGAGTGATACAAAATACTGTGAAAGAGGAATTGCCAGAAGATTTTCAAACAGCAGAGTTTGTTAAAGATCATGGCGGGATCGATCTTGTAGTTGAAAGAAAATACCTGGGATCTACTATATCCACTTTATTATCAATTTTATTGAAGAAAAAAGAAGTTCAGAATATATCTCAGATAGAAGATGATACAAACCTCGGCAAAAATTTACAAAAAACTTCAAAGGCAGTATAGCCGACGTATCAATCTTGACCTTAAAAGAATAAAAAAAGTTTTAGAAAAACTAGGAAATCCTGAAAATAAAATTGAAAATGTAATAAATATTATTGGTAGTGATGGTAAAAATAGTGTTTTAACATCTCTAAAATATTTTCTTGAGGCAACTAATAAAAAAGTAAATACATTCACTAGTCCACATCTATATGATGTTAGACATAGGTTTTGGTTAGGAAATAAATTTATTTCTATAAGAGAAATCATTGAGTATAAAAAAGTTATAGAGAAAACAAAACTAAAATTGACTTTATTCGAGTTGCTGACCTGTATTTATATTTTAGCAGCAGTCAAAACAGACCCTGACTCCTATAACTTAATTGAAAGTGGTTTGCTGTTTAGGCTGGATGGAACAAATCTCTGGGAGAATCCATTAGCTCAAGTTATTACTAATATTAATTATCAACATCAAGAGTGGGTTAGCCCTAAAACTATAAATGAAATATGCAAACAAAAAGTTGGCTATCTTAGCAAAAATACAAATATTTATGTTGGAAGACAAAATTTAAAAAATTCTAAAATAATTAAAAGAATTTTAAATAAAAACTCGAGTGAAAAAACATTTTATGGACCTTGGAAAATTTCGAATAAAAAAAATAAGAGATATTATAAAGACAAAAATAACCTTATACCTCTTGAGTCTAAATATATTCATTCAAAAGGTCTTTGGGAAAATGTAGGATTAGCGATAAAAATTGCTTTGGACTTGGGTATAGATCCCAAAATAATAAAAAAAACTCTCCCAAAAATACAATTTGAAGGTAGAGTTCAATTCATAAAGGGCAAGCTAACAAAAAAACTAAAAAAAACTAGGATTCTTGTAGACGGGTGCCATAGTGATGCTTCTACTAAGAATTTAGCAAATTTTTTAAGAGAGTTTAAAATGCCTATTTATAGCATTTGGGGAAGTCTCAAAAACAAAAATCCAGATAAACTTATTAAAAATTTTAAAGGTATTTTTAAAAAGATCATTACCATACGAATTCCAGATGAACCTAATGCAATGAGTTCCTTAGAATTAAGTAAGATAGCTAAAAAAAACGGGTTCAAAACAGCCGAGACCAAAAATATTAAAGATGCTTTGAAAAAAATTTCAACGAAAGAAAAGAAAATCCTAGTTATATTTGGAAGCTTATATCTTGTGGGGCATGCTTTAAGTATGAACTAAATATTTTCTTTTATCCAGGAAACAATATTTGATTTAGTTGTTGCACCAACTTTAGTTGCCTTGAGCTCTCCAGCTTTAAATAAAAGCATTGTTGGGATACCTCTAATTCCATATTTAGTGGGAGTATTAACCTCTTGATCTATATTAAGTTTAGCAATTACAACGTCGTTTGACATTTCATTAGAAATTTCTTCAAGAATTGGAGAAATTTGCTTGCATGGATTACACCATTCAGCCCAGAAATCTACAATAGTAGTTTTTTGAGATTTTATTACATCTTTTTCAAAACTCTCATCAGTAACTTTTTTTGTAGCCATAATTTATAATTAAGGTTTTTTATAATAATGTCAACTACGCATGAGAGTAAAATTTTTCTAGCTCTTCAACGTAGACGTTAATCTCTTCCAGCATTCTAAGTTTTTCTGTCTCCTTACTTTTTTCAAACTTTGCTCTCAAATCATCAATCTCTTTATAAGTTCTAGGAATGGTATTCCATTTTTTTTCATCATTAGTAGAGAGAACTCTTTTAACAATAGTTCCGTGAATTTCATCATAATCTTCTTTTGATAAAAGGTTAGGTTTTTCTTGATAAAGCAATTTTTTTCCAAAGTAGTGAAACCTTTTATCTTTAAATTTATTCAAATATAATAGTCTTTTGTCCCAATCTACCTCATGAAAACCTGGTAAAATTTTATTATCTTCCGCTGGAGGAAAATTATATAGACTTTCTTCTTCACAAAGATCCTCCTGAGATGTAGTTTCTATTTTTTCTTGGGCTTCGTCTCTTAAAATCAACTCTACTTTTTCAGCAAATTTTTTGTTTTTTCTGACCACATTTGCTCTCTCACTTAATTTGTTAACTCCAATCATTTTATATTCGTCAAAATGGTTAGCATATGAAGGGTTCATTATAATAGGGTGTTTGTTATGACGACATGTTCTTAAGATTTTGGGAGACTTTTTTAATTCTTCTTTTAAAGCTTGGATAGGCATATTCATATAAATGTTCGGATCATGTTTTAAATCAAAAGTTTTTGGCCACTGATAAATTGGATGCTGACAAACAAAAGTTTGAACAAAGGGTACGACTTTTCCATAGTAAAATTCATTAGCACAAAAAAGTTTTTCATTTTTAATTATTTTTAGGCTATCCTCTTTATTTGAAGTTAAAAGGCTACTGTTCCATACGCTAGGTGCTTTCTTTTTAATTATTTTTGCAATTTCTAAAGTGGCACTGCAATCTCCTATCGCTGTGTGAGCAGCATGCTTTATTCCATTCAAAGGGGCCATAGTATCAAGTTTATATTCTAAATTTCCCTTGGCATTTATCGCGTTATTTAGAGTTTTTGGATAATAGAGGTTTGCTGCTCTTGCTAAATTAAGTAAATCTCCCTCCTTATTGCCGTTGGTTGTAGATGTAAAAGGGTATTGCAAATTTTGAAATAGTGTATTTCTCCAAAATATTTGATCAAACTCAATATTATTCCATCCAATATAAGTAACTTTCCCCCATTTTTTTAGTTTTTCTACGAACTGACTGACCATTTCGTAATGCGAAAGATTGGTTTCTTTTAATTTTTTTGGAGTAGTATTGCTTACAATTAATGACATAGCCTCTGGAATAATTCCAGGAGAAAGTCTTGATCTGGACTCAAATCTATCTAATTCATTTAACTGATCATCAACTAGGATTGCCCCTACCTCAATAATTTGGCCCCATTGCTTATTGGATGAACTGGTTTCAAAATCGTAAAATACAAAGTTTGACATTTAGGAAATTATTTACTTAAAGACTTTAATTTTATCAGAATTTTCTTCGACTGTCTCTTTAACAGTTCCAGGATCTTTAATATTATTTAAAGTATTCATTATAGAACGTGCATCTCTTCCAAAACTATCGGTTGTAGTCATAGCTTGCTCTAATTTTTTTCTTAAGTCTAA
>MDTA01165987.1_pt1 | contig 13776 bp, 10 predicted proteins | sample 811151 | NCBI WGS metagenome assembly MDTA01 (sample SAMN05326648, study PRJNA326480) | marine metagenome | isolation source: seawater | place: Indian Ocean: South | collected 2010 | reverse complement strand
CAAAGCTTCAGGCGGCTGCACCAAAAGGTTGCTGTCGTTGCAGAACACCAAAGCTTTCAAGCGCTGGTGCGCAGCCGGAGTTGCACTTAACAACAACGACAGGTCACGGTAGGCACCGAGACAAAGACCGATATTGGCCCGCTCCACAATCTGAACCCCTGAAGGCTCCAAAAACCTTCTAGTTGCTGGATCAACAGAGGGCGACGAAAGCACGACCTCCCATCCGGCCTCTTGAATCACCAAAAGCGCCTCACGCCAGCTCTGAGGTAACAGACCACGTCGGTCGTAGTGGTGAAACACCAAAAGCCGTTGCGGGGGCTGGTGACGCCAACGATGGCGCAAATTGACGTAGTCGGGTCCGCGCTGGAGAAAGCCATTACGATCGCTACTAAGTGCCAACACAGCATCGGAATATGCCTGTGTTGAGCGAATCGCCGTCAACAACACGCTTAGCTCATTAACGGAAGACCACTGAGGGCAATTCTTGGCACTACCAAGAGCCAGACATTTCCATAACTGCAACTTGATCTTTCCACCCGTAGGGGCAATACGCAGCAGCGGGCCCAAGACGGACAAACTACGGCGGCGCTGACGCTGCAACCTCACCACCGCTGCTCCAAGGCGTCGCCGATCAGAACGATCAGCGGTAAGGGTCCGCAAAAAGCCCAACAGCCCAACCCGAAGGTTCATCAAGACTCCTCCAACTGTGCAAGCCGCAACCGCAACCAGGGATGGCGTTTCTGCAAAGCACGGGAAAGAGCGTGCCAACTGCGGTTAGTTAAACGATTACTCATTGACTCAGCGTGGCTCCGATATACAGCCAAAATTCGAGGACATTGAAGCCCGTGATAGCCGGCTTCCACGAGCTTGCACCAAAAGTCGTAGTCCTCCCAGCCACCTTCGATATGGGTGTATCCCCCAACATTTTCCCAGGCGCTACGACGAACAAGAGCCATCGCATCAACCACGTTCCCAGACAAAAGCCGCTCACGCTGCCAGCTGGCTGAACTCACCAGAGTGCGCTGCTCATCCAAACGCCCCGGTTCGGCCTCGACTGCCAGCAGAGGATGAACAACTGCCAGGTGAGAATCACTGGAGTCGACCAAGGCCATACAACCAGCAACAGCATCCGGGTAAAGGGCATTATCGGCATCCAGCACAAAACACCACGGCGCTTGGCTGTGACAAAAGGCAGTGTTTCGGGCAACCGCTAAACCCGCATTCTGAGAATGGCGTAGCAGTAATACGCGCACAAAAGGGTGATCATCAAAACACAGACAATTGTCAAACCAGCGCTCCATCACGACTGTGCCGTCATCCGTAGAAGCATCATCGACAACGATCAATTCGAGGCGTTGCTGAGTCTGGTTAGTGATGCTCTGGAGCGCCTTTGAGATGCGATTGGCGTAGTTGTAGTGACTGACCACAACGGAAACTAAGGGCGGCCTTTGGGCTATATCGGCAGCCTCCCACTTGCGCAAAATCTCCAGTGGAGGCATGGGACGGTCTTCCGACAAGGCCATAAGAGGTTTGCCTGAATGGTGAGCCCGGAGATCAGCTGGCGGAGCATCAATGGGATGGACCAGATATGGGGCTTGCAATTTCAGTAAATCAAGATCAGCAGGAGAGTGATCAAGCTCAGGGAAAACCAATCGTGCTGACTGCTGGGCAGCCGACTGCAGCCAACCAGCCCGCAAGAGACCTGAAGCAGGATCGTCGATCACTAACTCAGGCCAACCAGGAAAGTAAGCAATGTCAGGCTTGCCCACATCACCACCGTCTTCAGGGGGCAAGGTCATCTCATGGGCAAGAGCCCGCTCAAAGCAGGCTCCGGCAGGTCCTAGCATCAGTAGTTGACCCTCGGGAGGGGGCATCAACCCAAGACGAGCAGACCACTGACGGGTATCAACCGCCTGGGGAAGGTTCAGCCAACCATTGGAATCGGCATGAGGATCAATCCACCAAGCCGGTAATCCAAGTGCACGCAATAGAAGAACTCGCGAGGGCTCAGGGTCAAGGATCAACTGATGACCTCGAAGATGATCCAACCAATGAGATGCACGATTAGTTGAAGGCAACTCGAGATTGAGCGCAAGCCTGTGTACTAATTCAACCGATGATGATTCTTGGCCTTCAGGAAACCTCAATGCCAGCTGGTGAGGGATCGAGTTGGCAAAATCAACAAAACAAGTTCCCAAATATGGAATGGGCAATACTTGCATAAGCAAGTGTGGCCTTAGCTCTAGCCAAGTTGACCCGCAAACATTAAAAAGGCAATTCGTTGACAGATGGATATTCTGGGTGAGGCGGGGTGCAGGGAAAGAACGATGTTCAAAAATCCAGTCAGACCAAGCCGAAGGATCCTCGGAATTAACGGTAAGCGAGTAAACTGGTGTATTGGCAATTCCGTAAGACGGGAAAGATAGAGGCCATCGATATAACAAGTGCTTCCGAAGAAGACGACGGTGCAGGCGACGAATACCAGATTTAAGTCTTGGTTTCTGTTGAGAGGTGAAACTACGACGATGCTGAGGTTTTATTAAAGACAAAGCCTTTTTTCGTTGACTTGGTGAAGGACACAACTCAGGAAAAGCACGCTCCAAGACATCAATTTGAGTCTCTGGAGAATTAAACCAACAAGCAAAATCAACAACTAAAAGTGGCAAATCAGACGCCTTTGCAATATCTAACACGTCTACATTGTGCCGCCACCACAATTGCTGAGCACGATTAATATCCATACCAACGATGGGACCATCGCGACGAACAAGGGACGTCACAACCTCGACCGGGTCCCTAACAGATAAAAGCAGGCGAAGTGGAATACCAAGATCGCGACAAAGCTTCAACCACAGCGGGAGTAAACGACTGGTACGCGGATCCTTAATTGCCCACAGTCCTTGTTGACGGTTGACAGCAGTTTCTACTAATTCCTTAAGCTGACTATAGGCGCGAAGAGTGGCGGGGTGGTCCAACCATCCAACCGGCAATTTGAGAGTTCCTTCAGCCGATGGCCACCAGCGCTGAAGGTCAATCAATAAACGTTCCTGAAGGTTAACAATCTCATCCCACTCATAATAACCATCTGGGTTATGAATATCTCCAGGAATAGTATTGCCAGGCAAAGCGACGCCTAAAGCATTGAGGATTCCACCAAGAAGCGAAGTACCACTACGATGCATTCCAACGATGAGCAAAAGTGGTGGCTTATTAGAGCTCATAGATTCGGATAATTCAAAGAATTACAAACAGAGAAAAACTGACAGGAAGCAGAATTAGGAGGGGAAAAGCAAAGGACAAGCCAAAATAGAAAAAAGAATGAAAGTACAGGAGAATACTGAAGCCGAAGCAAAGATGGAGCGCAAAGGCTATAATACACAAAAGATGGATAAAATGGCGATCGAAATGTGCGCCAACAGAATGAACGAAGATGGCTTGCTAATGATAATCATTGACTGATGCAGATATGAACATTCAAGAGAGAGCTGAGGAGAAAAAAAATGCCAGATTTAGGCTCGATAAGCAAGACATACAAAGCAAAGTCACCTTCCTATTTCGCGTACGACAGTGATTCAAAATTCTGGATGGGGCTTACTCGAGGAAAGGCAGAACTAAAAAAGAAGTACTTAAATACGAAATACACAAAAAGAAAAAGAGGGTGGATGACCACCCTCATAAAAAAGAGGGTGGATGACCACCCTCATAAAAAAAGAGGGTGATAAATCACCCTCTTGAGAAGAATTCAACTATCAGTTGAATTCGATTGTTGCACCGCTGAGACCCTGGGTATAAGAGAAGTTGCCGTTAAGTGCAGTCAATTGACCGGAGGCGTCCTGAACTTGCTTGGCGAAAGTGGAGTTGTCAACAAATCGGATGACACCCATACCAAGGCGAGAACCGGTAGCAGCAGATGCTGTAGACATCAGGCCTGTACCAGCACCAATCTCGAGGACGATGTCATCACCATCGCGATAGAGAGCGATGTTGTTGGCAGCAGTACCACCAGAGGCGAAGCCAGTGTAGGAGGAGAATGCAGCAGTGTAGAAAGTAGACAGTGATGCGATGTTCGCATCAGCGTTAACTACCTTCATACCTTCAAGCTTGATGATATCGGCAGTGCCCATATCAGCAATGGCAACCTCAAGCTCGACAACTTCGAACGCAGTAATGATCGAAACTGAAGTGCCCAACGAGGTGTTGGAGAAGGTATCAGTGCCGGCACCACCAATAAGGGTGTTAGCACCAGCGCCAGAATTGGTATCGCGACCTGAATCGATACCTTGGTCAATGACAAGACTGTCATTGCCACCACCACCATTGATAGTACCAATGAACTGGTTACCATCAATCTTGATGACGTCAGCACCGAAGCCACCGTCGACCGAGAGCTTGATGTCACCGGTCTCAACCAGAGAACCTGTCAGGAGGATGGTGTCAGCACCACCACCACCGGCGATAGTTCCTGTGATATCAACAGCAGAGATGTTGAAGTCAACAGTAATGATGTCACCAAAGGCAGCTGTATCGGAAGCCTCGGTATCACCGTAAACGCTGAACGAATAGTTACCACCAGCAGTGGTAACAGCTGTCATCGTGAAGGTGAGGGAGTCAGCACCTGAATCGCCACGGTAGATTTGGCCGCCGCTTGAAGCGCCTGTACCACCGATAACAGCGGAAAGGACGTCAGAACCACCGCCGAGGTTGACCTCGAAACCGGAGAACTCAGTCGATGTATTGAAATCGATCTGGAAGGTGTCAGCGCCCTTACCACCATTCAGGGTAAGAGTGTTGATAGCAACAGATGTGGTGCTGACAATGGTTGCTGAGTCGTTGCCTTGACCAAGGCCAACAGAACCAACACCGAGAGTAATTGCAGAGGTGGCAGAGATGTTGAATTGGTCAACACCGCTGTTGAGATTGATGTAAGCGTTGCCAATGTCATTGCCATCAGCAAGGACGAGGCTGTCATTGCCGTCACCACCATTGATGGTGCCACCAATGGAAACAGGGCCGGCTGCAGTTGCAAATTCGAAATAATCGGCGCCTGCGTTGTTACCCTCAACTGCAATGTTCAGGGTACCCAGGGAGGTCAGACCTGAGATACCAACAGTGTCATTACCCTGACCAGGGTTGATGACATAAACACCACCATTACCACCGATAATGTTGATGATGTCGTTACCCTTGGCACCGTTGAGGGTAGTATTTGTGTACTGGCCATCAAGACGGTCAGCGCCTTCAAGAGCGTTAATGAGGGTTGCTTGAGCCGTGCTACCGAACAGGGTGTCGTTCCCTGTGGTGCCGGTCAAAGTAACTGCCATGGTAGTTGCTTTGAGGATAAAGTGACACCCTGCTTGGAGAAAATCCTCGCAGGACGGATCAACTCTAGCATCGCAATAGGAGCAGTCAATCGAAATAGTGTGGAAAACCCGACACTAAAGTTCGGGTGCAAATGATCAACTGGCACATGCTACCAAGGAAGTGACGCTTTAAGAATTGGCCACTGGAGTTGGTCTAACTTTTCAACTATATATGCACCGGAATTAGTATGACTATATAGATTTGATGAAGCTATCGAATTTTTCGAAGGCAATAAGCTGATGGCTTGAGACAATGAATCAACATCGGAACATTCCTCAAGGGTGCGAGCATTCGGTCCTAACTCACGTGAGCGTTGACGGTCACCAATCAAAAGCGCAGGTACGGCTAAGAGAGAACATTCTCTAATAAAAGAGCTACTATTACCAAGAACATATTGAGCATTTTTCAAAACACGTAGATAATCCTCTGGGGTATATGATCGTACAAATCGAACTTTTGAGCTGAATACAGAATTTGAATCTCTCGATGTACGGAGAGTTTTACTAATAACATCTGAGCCTGCGTCAACGTTTGGCCACAACCAGATAAATTGAGAATCGGTTTGAGTGACATAATCGATTATAGATTTTACCGTGGGAGCAGCTTGCTCAAGGTTATCTGTAACTGGATGATAGACGATTAATGAATAATTCTTCGAGAAATCAATAATTGCTCCATTGCCAAGCATGGGATTTTCGATATGATCAATAGATAAGTTTGTAGTACGACACAAATCAAGTGCTGGACAGCCACTATTAAAAACATAATCTGGATTTTCACCCATAGAAATAAGATTATTACGAGCGTTCTCCGTGGCAGGAAAATGAATATTGGACAACTTAGTTATCGAGTGCCTGACTTTATCGTCGATAGAACCGGTTTGCTCACCACCCTGAGTGTGGATGAGAGGAATATTCGAATAACTGGCACAAATAGCCGTCGCCAACGTCTCATGACGGTCAGCTACAGTAAGAACGGCATCAGGTTGCGTAGCCGAGTAATAAGTAGATAACTCTGACATTAAAGATGCTGTTGACTTAACCATGGTGTTATGGTTCTCCCCTTCAACTACAGAATAAATCTTGTGGGAAATATTAAAGCCGTCATTTTCAACTGTTTGTGAGATATCTCCAAAACGGTACAAAACAGCACTAGCAGCAAGTACTAGATCGAGACGGAAAGATGAGTGATTAGATATCGCAGATAATACTGATTTAATACGACCGTAATTAGCACGAGAGGCAACAACTACGGAAATAGTTCTGGTCATTGGAAATCAGATAGAGAAACAGGGGCGTTGGCAACAACAGATGTTGAGAGAACACGATTATGAATTAGATTATAAGAACTAGATGGCAAGTCACCCTCTGTTCCTCTTAGACTTAGAACATCAGAAAATTGTACGGTATCACCTGGGTTTAGAGAGTGTGCATAATGTAGCTTTTTGCTGAACAGACTCCCAACGACAGAATTGGTAGGGGCTAAAGAGGATTGACCAGAGGTAGAACATTCACCAATCTGATTCAATAAAAGAACAAGATCTTTTGCATTCTCAGGGGTTAATGATGAAGAGAGGTCAAAATTGAAAATATGTGGTGATATGGAAAGGTGAAACTCAAATATTTGATATCCATGGGATGCAGAGTAGAGAATTGGAGCAATGCTACCAGAATGATCAGAAAGGCCAACCTGGAAGGAGGGGCCTAATATATCTGAGAGTGCATCCAAACGAGGAAGGGAAAAATCAATAAGAGTGCTTGGGTAGGAGGAATGACAGGATAAAAAAGCAGCTTGCGTTGGTTTAAAAAGGGATGCAACAGCTTCAATTGTAGATACTGTTGCAAGACCGGTAGAAATGATTATTGGCTGCTTAATCTCTGATGCACAAAAGTTAAGAAGGTGAAAGTTGTCAATATCACTACTACCGATTTTCCAAAAATCAATGGAAATGTCATTGGCAAGAAGTTCAGCCACTGACTGATAGGAATTTGGAGTAATACCAAAAAGTAAGTTTTTGGAATGGGCATAATCTACAAGACGCTTCCAAGTAGAAATATCAAAAGAGGTATCGTTCCAATAATCATAACGAGACTTAGATATGATTCGAGAATCAAAAGTACGAAATTGCTCGTTTGGGGAACTCTCGTAAGCTGAATTATGATGCTGAAACTTAATAGAAGTCAGACCAAGTTTCGATACTAGGTCAATATAAGCGCATGCAAGAGTGAAGGATCCTGAATGAGCGAGACCAACCTCGGGTATTAGAAAATGACGAGAAGAGCCAAATAAGGAATCAATTGTATGAATAGTCATGATTTAACAAGTATCCAACGTTCGAACTGAGATGGTGAGCGCTGTATACAGGTCAAGGAAGCATTAGGTGTACTGGCAACAAATTCATTGACTGCAATACGGGGCCCAGGAAATTTAAGGCTGTAATACTCATCTAAAAAAATAAATCCACCGGGAGAAAGACGCGGAAAAGCATGCTCTAAAGTTGTTTTATAAGGTAGATATAGGTCGGCATCTAAAAAGATGGCAGCAATGTTGTCCGGCAAATTATCCGCATTCATGGTTTCAGCAATATCGCCTTCGACAAGGACAGTGTTAGTCAGCGACAAAAAATCAAGTTTAGCTTCAACAAGCTGTCGAGATGTGCCTGAGAAGTTTCCACTGCTACTGGAAGAATGGGAATTTGTATTACGACCAATGATCTCAAGAAGATTACTATTAAGTTGAATTCTCTTGAAATGCTCATCTGAGATTAATCCAGACGAATGCATATCTTGAAAGAGTTCAAAGGAATCATTGGGGTGAGGCTTTGGAGGGAAGCCAGAAAAGCTGTCGAAACCAAATAGACGTAATTCAGGATGTAGATCCCGGAGAAGTGAAGCAGTAGCACATAGGGTACGGCCTCTGTAGACACCAATCTCGAGGAGATCACCCGGTATGTTCTGAAGATTGAGACGTATGAAGTCGTACCAGTACGAGTAGGTAGAATCTTTGGCAAAATTATAAACTTCAAGAACGCTTAGCGCCCAGTCATCAAGCTCAGATACGTTCATGAAGGAAGGAAAGTGAGGATTTTTGCAAGTGAATTTCGCCAAGAGTGATGTGTGGCACCACCAATATGAGGCAAGAAAAGCATACTACCATCACGCACAAACGGTGACAACTCAGATGGACTCAAGTCGGGTGGTTGAAAATCTGAATAGTAGTATTTTAGTTTTCCGGAACGCAGAGAACTAAGAAGGGATTTACTATTAACCATGTAAGGACGAGAAATATTGATTAAGGCATGCAAATGGTGCCTGAGTAGAACATCATTGATTAAATCCTCATTCTGTGGATCATCGGTTGCCGAAAGAAGAATTATATTGGATTTATCAAAGAGATCATCCAGGGAAGAAACACGAGTACCACAATTAGAAACTTTGGATAGCGGTATATAAGGATCAAAGTATGAAAGTGAACCTATATAATCAGGTAGAAAGGATGCTACTGACGTGGCAATACGGCCAGCACCTATAAAACCTAATTTGACGTCATGCCAGGTAAGTCCTAAATAAGACGATCTAGGCAAGAAGATATCAGTGGTTGTGTCGGATTCAGAAAAAGATCTAATAAGACGATGATGACAAGAAAGAACTGGCCTGAGCGATAGAGATATAAGAAGGTGCGCTAATTCGGATGCAGCAGTTAAATCATCACGATCGGAGGGTGAGAGATCGCGCAAAGTATAAACATTAAGAGAATTATTCAAAAAAGCTTCAGACAGGTGCGTTACACCTGTTGTGTCAGAGAGAATTATACGTAAATTAGGAAAAACTTTAATAAATTTATCACTATAGACTTGTGGAGGTCGTATTAAGGCAACAACAACAGAAGGATTGTAAGAAAACGATTCGACGATATCAAATCGTGCAGAAATTCGAGATACGTCATCAGATGCAAGATAGGGAAGACAATCGAGATAAATTGCTTGCACTATTATTTATTCTCCGATGCAGAAGCAAGGAACTTGGCGTAATCGAAATCAAGAGGAGTGTCAATATTGATAGATGATTCACAGGACATAATATAAGGCAACTGAATATCAGTGTAAAGCTTGCCGGACAAGATAGCATCAATAGAAAAACAATAAAAAGCGCCATTCCGATGATATATGTCAGGAAGAAACTGACACTGTAGGTCGGCCATTGATGCATCAAGGGGTCTTAGTTTGTGGTCTGAAATACTGTACATTCTTGCAGGATGAGCATCCTCCACCTTGTAAACACTAAATAGGGTCAAAGGGGATGTGGGGTATTTCTCGAGGGAGGTATGAACTAAAGAAATAAACTCGGAAAGATGAACAGGGGTCCTAAAAGGACTTGTAGGCTGAAGTAAAATAATATACTTGCTGGAATGAAGATTGTAAGAATTAATTAGATCTACAAGGACATCAATTACAGGTGTATCTTTATGTGCAAGCGAAGTTTTACGATGATGGAAGGTAATAGGAGGACTACAAGAATAATTGGCCTCATCAGTAGAAAGAATCACCTGTTGAGTTGACTGACAAGAAAATGCCAAGTCTAAGGTGATATCAACAAGTGATTTGCCTTGGAAGAAATCACGAAAATTCTTTCTAGGTACACGTGATGAATTCGATTTTGCGACAACAACAATAGGAAACATGATCTAAATTCGGAAGATAGTATTAGAAGTAGAAAAACGACCTCGCGAATCGAAGATAAGAAAAGAATTTAATTCCAAAGAGTGATAATCTATAGAATCGTGATCTGTCAAAATAATGGAGATAATCTTTCTTGAATCTGAATTGTCGATAACTTGCTCTACAGTTGAAAAAGCATCCGAAACAAAAGGATCTAGTATAGAATAGGAAGAAAAAAGATGTTTAAGCTCATTAATGATAATGCTAGAGGGTGAAGATCTAGTATCTTCGATATTTTTTTTGTAAGCTAAGCCTACAAAACAAGCATGCAATTCTGAAGGTAGAAGTTTAGAGAGTGCTAACTTTTCGAGTATTGTAGATTTTACGAATCGTGGTAACTCTGCATTTACCTGAGAAGATTGCTCGACAAAATTAAGGGTATGGCCTAACTTCTTAGCTGCCCAACTTAAATAAGTGGGATCAACCGGGATACAATGACCTCCAATGCCAGGACCAGGATAATAGGGTGTAAAACCAAACGGCTTAGTTGATGCAGCGCGGACGACCTCAAATATATCTACGTCCAGTAGAGATACATACTGCTTGAGTTCATTCATTAAACTAATATTTACTGAACGCTGAGTATTTTCCAACAACTTGGACAACTCAGCGATTTCAAGTGAGGAGACAGGAACAACATCATTCACAAATGATGAATAGAAAGCTTGCACTAGAGGCAAATGGGAACTGTTATGTGATGAAATTAGCTTAGGAATAGAACTGATAGTAAAGTTTGGGTTTCCAGGATCCTCACGCTCTGGAGAAAAACAAAGAATACAATTATCTAAATTAAGATATTGGGAACCAATTTCTCTAGTAGCTCCAGGATAAACAGTTGACTCTAGAGAAATTATAGAATTGGCATAGTCAACACGTGAAATCGCACTAAAAGCGGATTCAACAAAGGTAAGATCTGGGACACCCTCAAGAGTAATTGGAGTAGGTACACAAACAATGAAAACGTCAAACTTGGTATTTGTCGGTATGGCAGTAGAAAAAGTGACTCTGTCACCATAGTCGAATATAGATTTATACTTAGATAAAGACTCCGGCAATAGTGCTGAATTTAAACCATCGATTTTGGAAGAAGAAACATCAAAACCATGAATGACAAAAGAAGTTTGCTCAAGTAATGCATGAAGCAAAGGAACGCCAACATAACCGAGGCCAATAATGCAAACTTTTGAAGTCATATAGCTCGTGCGACTGCGGATTCACAACTTAATAATAGCATATCAAGAAATGATAGGTATGACGTCTTGATTGAATCTTGATCACGAGGAGACAGAAGCTGTTGACGAGTAAATTCTAATGTTGCAGTAATAAGTAGTGGGCCTAGTAATCGGAATGCAGGAGAATATGTAAAGTCTCTACTAAGTAAGAAGGATATTTCAGTAATAGTCAGACTGTCCTCTAAGTTTGACAGGTAATCTCTCAAATCACAAAAGCTAAGCTTAGGAGAGAAATCTGGAAATGCTTGAATGCAGTCGGAAATAGAAATTTTGGTCTCGGGCGAAGAAGCAAGAAGACCTGAAAGAATATGTTTCTCAACGTAAGGAAATTTATGTAGGAGGGACTTGCTACGGTTGTAAACTGGTGGTTGATAACTATCAGAGTTATACAGTTGATATATGCGATCTCGAGAAAGACATAGATTTTTGGTTGTAAAAATAGTACCAGTATTACCCCTTTCCACAGTCGAGAACTTATAAGAACCAACACCATGCGCATCACGATGGCGTGAAATCTTTCTAACTGTAGAACCAAGATCGCAGCCAAAAAGAGTGATTGATGATGGCTTTAGTGATAAAGCAAAGGAAAATGATGCGTTCAGAGAGTTTGGGTGTGTAAAGCCTAATACAGAATCATCAGGAAAAGAATTGACAAACAGATTAGATGATCGCTTATACAAGTAAGTAGATTTATAGAATGGAAATATTCGTGAATCAACAGTGGTTGCGGCTATCAAAGGGATACTCCGCATATCATTATGATATTGATCATAGGTGCAATGTTTAGTATAAACAGATTCATTTCTCTCGCAGAGAAGAGCAATATCAGGCTTAATATTATGCTTTAATAATATAGTAAGGGCACTTCCACAAGCAACAACATAAGTAGATGGGTAAGAACATATATTTCTCAATTCATCAATGTTCTCATAAAGACTTGGGCCACTTGCCACTAAGATAACATTTATGCCTGTAGGAGCATCAGGTTTTTTATATAAAAAGCAACTATCTTTGGCTGATAAGCTCCTAGAGGTATTGACATACATATTAAAGTTATCTTCATAAAAACCTTTACCTGTGAGAGCTAGATATGTAATTGGTGAATTAAAATGGGATGATACAAGGCTAAAATTGGAATTACAAACTCTGTCTACATAGTAAAAAAAGTTGGTTGCCAAGTAAAGATTAAAAGTCGAGAGCCACTGGATACCCATGGAGGCGGCTTGAGCGATGGATTCATGGATATGAAAGCTAGTCCTAATATCATGTTTAACAAGCAATGATCGAATGGCTGACCAGTCAATGATAGATAGAGAGGAGACAATACCGTCCATAGAGGTGTCAATGAACGATATATACTTGATATTACGTGAAACAGCCCAATGAATAAGATGAGGAAGAAAATATGGATTCTTTAAACCACATACAATGAGGCCAGAAACGGGCTTAGCCTCATGTGAAATATCCTGGGCCGTAAAACCATCTCGTATAGTACGAACAAGAAGCGAATCTGACTTATTGACAACGGAATAGAGGTAAGAGGATGAGTCTTGTATATATTCAAAAATAGACTTAGGATTAGGACTAGAAGCACATCTTAAGTTAATTTGAACTTTAGGAATGGAGCCCTTAAGCTTAGAAAATTCAGATAGTGAAGAAGATTTATAGAAAGATTGAGTCTCTGAATCTGTACAATCAGAATAGAGCTGGTGAAGATTAGAATCGGGGAAAAAAGAACTAAGAAGATCGACATTGTTATCCAGCAAAGATGAATTATTTAGAGACATATCAAGGGTTGTGAGAAGGCTCAATATTGTCGATCACAGAATAGACATCAGACTCAAGTGCATCGAGATAATTAAGCAGAAAATCCTTCAGGCTCTGATGAAATTTGCCACGGGTATCCTCGTTGACCAGACGATTACTTACATTCATAATTATTGGTGAGGCCTTGCCCAAAGTTCCTCTTACGACACGTGGAACAAATTGATCAGATTTAGTAGCTCTTGGACGCGTTAACGAAATGGCGTGTGAAAAACCTTGAGTAATCTCTATTGCATTATGAGAACTAGAAACAATATTCTCTACACTACGGAAAAAGTCGAAGACTTTCTGCCTTGGATTAGAAACCTTCCAAGAGGTGAAGAGCCTGTCGGGTGTAATTGAGGTCGAAGCATTCCATAGCGTTTCCAATATTTGATTAGTTAGACCTAAATTTGGATTATTATTGTCAATAGAATCAAGCCAAGAAGGAAAATCATCAATATTCTTATATTCGGCCCCATTGATTGACAATCCTGTGCTGAAATTATAGATATTATGCGGCTTATGGACTCTAATTGATGTTGAAAGCGCATCTCTTACAGTTTTGAGTCGATTATTAGTGAAAACTGTTTTGCCCGTTGTTCCTCGCTCCACCTGGTTAAGGACTCTGGGAATATATCCACCAAATGCTCCTTTTGACCT
>MDTA01075925.1_pt1 | contig 13780 bp, 13 predicted proteins | sample 811151 | NCBI WGS metagenome assembly MDTA01 (sample SAMN05326648, study PRJNA326480) | marine metagenome | isolation source: seawater | place: Indian Ocean: South | collected 2010 | reverse complement strand
CTTAGCCTTATCGATTTTTCAGTATAAATGACATTACCATTATGATACTCTCTAATGTAAATATAAATGTCTTTACTAACTAGCCCGGGTGGCGGAATTGGTAGACGCAAGGGACTTAAAATCCCTCGAGAGCAATCTCGTGCCGGTTCGACTCCGGCCCTGGGCATGACAAATGAAAAAAATATATATTGTTCTACTTTGCTTATTAGTAACTTCTTGTGCAAGGGGTATAATACCCATCCCTGAAAAACTACTTCCTGAAAGATACACTGGATCAGTTTCGCCTAATGAGTATGGAGAGTACCCAGAAAATTATCAAAAAATCCTTAAAGATTATTTGGTAAATAATTTATTAAATCACAGCGATGCAAAAGTTGATTTCGTTAATCAGCCATCAAAACTCTCTATTAAGCAATTGGGTACTGTTTATAGTGGATATAGGATGTGTCTATCAATTAATTCACGCAACAGTAAAAATATTTATACGGGCTACAAGACACATCTTTTTGTGATAAAGAATGACAATGTTGTAATGCATCTTTATGATAGTGGCTTACTTAAGATTCCATTTGAATTATGTGTTGAACGAGATGAATCTCGGTCAATTTATCTTGAAGACATACCTGACACAAATAAAGAAATTACAATTGATCAAATGGATCAGATAGAAATTACTCCAAACAAGGAACCCAAAGATATTTCTATGTCTAATACATATATACTCTGTGAGTTTGATGATTATAGTAGGACTTTTGTTTTCAATGAAAATTTAAGGGAATTTTCAGAATCTATTGGCATTAATGAGATCAAATTAGTTAACGTTGAGTATTCATCAACACATATTTTTGGACTTCTAGATGATGAAGAGATTTTAATAAATAGAGTATCTGGTGAAATATCTTCTGTGGTGAACGATGAAAGTCCTAAATTAGGTAATTGTCAACTACTTGACTCAAGAAAATTCTAGAACAATAACGCCCTTATGCTTGCATGTTTGATATTTTGCTATTATATTTATAATTCATGAAATCTGATATTGAAATAGCCCAAGCTGCTAAATTAGAGAAAATATCCACAGTAGCTAAAAAACTTGATATTCCTGAGGATAGCTTGGAACCATACGGTCACTATAAAGCTAAAATTTCAATGGATTTCATTAAATCTCTAGATTCTAAAGAAGATGGTAAGTTAATATTAGTTACTGCTATAAGCCCAACACCTGCTGGTGAGGGGAAAACAACTACATCTGTGGGTTTGGGTGATGCTCTTAATCATATAGGTAAAAACGCTCTCGTAACAATTAGAGAACCATCTCTTGGACCAGTTTTTGGGATGAAGGGAGGCGCTGCTGGTGGTGGGATGGCACAAGTGATTCCTATGGAAGACATCAATCTTCATTTCACTGGTGATTTTAATGCTATTCAATTAGCCAATAACCTTTTAGCTGCAATGCTTGATAACCATATTCATCATGGAAATTCTCTTGAAATAGATGTCCGAAGAATTTCATGGAAACGTGTTTTAGATATGAATGATAGGGCGCTAAGGAAGACTGTTTGTTCGCTTGGTTCAGTAGGCAACGGGTTCCCTCGTGAAGATGGTTTTGATATAGTTGTAGCCTCCGAAATAATGGCGATATTTTGTCTCGCTACATCGATTAATGACTTAAAAGAAAGATTAGGGAACATTGTTGTTGCATATACTAGAAAAAAAGAACCTATTCTTGCAAAACAGCTAAATGCTCATGGCGCTATGACTGTTTTATTAAAAAATGCGCTCAGCCCAAATTTAGTTCAAACATTGGAAAACAATCCTGCAATGATTCACGGTGGTCCATTTGCCAATATTGCACATGGTTGTAATTCAGTAATCGCAACCAAGGCGTCGCTAAAACTTGCAGATTATGTTGTAACTGAAGCTGGATTTGGAGCAGATTTAGGAGCCGAAAAATTTCTTGATATAAAATGTAGGAAAGCGGGCTTAAAACCATCAGTAGTAGTACTTGTTGCGACAATTAGAGCTCTTAAATATCACGGTGGATGTGAGTTAGCTGATTTAAATAAAGAAGGCACAGAATATCTAGAAAAAGGTTTAGTGAATTTAGAAAGACACGTCAATAATTTAAAAAATCACTATGGTCTTCCTGTGGTAGTTGGCATTAATGGTTTTAGTTTTGACACTGACAAAGAGAGAGAAATATTAAAAAATAAATCAAAAGAACTAGATGTACCGATAATATCCTCAACTCATTGGGCTGATGGCGGTCCTGGAGCCAAAGAACTTGCGGAGACAGTAGTTAAGGTGATTGAGGAATCTAAGAATAACTTTAAATATTTATATGAGGATGATATGGATTTATGGTCAAAAATGGAGACCATTGCACAAAAAATTTATGGTGCTAAGAACATCACTGCATCAAGTGCGGTAAAAAAACAAATTGAAGAGCTACAGAAAAATGGATATGGAAAGTATCCTGTTTGCGTTGCGAAAACTCAATATTCATTCTCTACAGATCCTACGCTGAGAGGTGCACCATCTGGTCATGAAATCTCCATTCGTGAAGTAAGATTGGCAGCAGGAGCAGAATTTATTGTTATGGTATGTGGCGATATCATGACGATGCCAGGTTTACCAAAAATACCTGCAGCAGAAAAAATTGATCTAGATGACGAAGGAAACGTTACTGGATTATTCTAATTGTCTCAAAGTATCTTATCTCATTTATTTAACGCTAGACTACTAAGTCTTATAGTGTCGATATTTTTAATTTTCATCTCTATTATAGGCCCTCCTGATACACAAATATTTGCACTTATTATCTCACTAAACTTTACTGAACTTGTTTCAATATATAAAGCATCTGAGTCATTTTTTAGAATGCCAGACTCTATTAACCGCTTAATAGTCTTTAGTCTTGCAATTATCTTTCTAATATTATCTGCTAAATTCCCACCTATAAAAAATAACGAAAATAAACTTGGTAATATTTCTTTTACAATTTTATATAGCATTCTTTTTTTGACCATTCTGCTCACTGATAATTTATATAATATAGTTGTCTTAATTATGTTTGTATTATCAATTCATCATTTTATTTTTTACGCAAAAAATCGTTTTGAAAATAAGGAGATATTTTTATTATTAAGCTTTTTATTGTTTTTTTCTTATCCGTTTTTCCATTCCTATATTTTTATAAGTTCATCTATCACAGAGGCTGATAACTATACTAGATTTTTACTTGGGATCCCCCTTTACTTAATGATCAGAGAGATGAATTATAGGAGAGACTATTTTTTATACATAATCAATATTTCAGCATTGATATTATTCCCTGTTTCTTTTTTCTTTTATATTATTCAAGATTTGGAGAGGGCCAGGATATTCACAAGTTCTTCTTCAATATTTGGAAACATTTCAATAGTATATTTTTTATTTTCAGTTCTCTCCATGTATTATTTTAAAAAATATAAGTTGAAGTACCCAATATTGCCAATTTTAGCATCAATATCGTCATTATTAGCATGGAGTCTCTCAGGTGCAAGATTTAGTATTTTGATAGTTATTTTATTTTTTTTATTGTTAGTTATACATCCAACATACCGTAAAAATATTGCTGATTTTTTCAATCTTAAAGGTTTAATTTATCTATTAGTTATACTACTAGTTTTTATATCTAGTAATTCATTTGAGAGATTATCAAATATCTCTATGTCCTCATTTAGTGATTTTAATAATCCACAAAGCAATTATTGGAAAAAAGATGATGATATAACGCCACGTTTATTAATATGGACAGGTACAATAAATATGATTAAGGAGAATACAATGCAAGGTGTGGGGCTAGATAATTTCAATAATGAGTTATACCAGCAAATAGTAAATAAAAAAATACAGCCTATTAGAAAAGACTTGGATAATCCTACAGCAGGATTTAATCATGCACATAGCCAATACCTAGATATTTTTGCTAAATTAGGTATAGTTGGATTTATGTTATTGATAAATTTAATTATAGCAAATATTTACTTTTTCAAGAGATTAGCGAATGAAACAGATAATAATGTATTTAGTGTATTTGGAATGCTGTTTATAATATTCCATATTTTTATCATGATTAATCATGTGATAATCTCCCATCATCAATCAACAATATTCATGGTAATGTTGTTAATGTTTTTTGCCGGTATGTCGATGTCGTCAAAACAAAGAAAGGTTGATCAATGAAAATTACTATTATAGGAACAGGATATGTTGGCCTAGTTACAGGATCTTGTTTAGCTGATGTAGGTCATAAAGTAATTTGTTTAGACAATAATAAGAATAAAATTAATAACCTCAAAAATGGAAAAATTCCAATATATGAAGAAGGTTTAGAAAAGATTGTTATTAATAATATCAAAAAGAAGAGATTATTATTTACTACTTCTTATCAGAAAGCCTCTGAATTCTCGGATGTTATTTTCATTGCCGTTGATACTCCGCCAAAATCAAACGGTCAAGCCGACTTATCCAGAATTGATAGTTTCTGTAAATCAATATCAAAATATATTAATACTGATAAAGTCTTTGTTGAAAAATCTACAGTACCAGTTGGAACATCTGATTACATTTATGCCAAAATAAATGTTTATCTAAAAAAACACAAAAAAAATTTTAACATACAAATAGCTTCGAACCCTGAATTTCTCAAGGAGGGAACTGCTGTTGAGGATTTCATGAAACCCGACAGAATTATAATAGGAGTTGACAATATGCGGCTGAAATCAATATTTGATGAACTATACGAACCTTTTAATCGCAAATATAACAAAATATGTTATATGAGCATTAAATCTGCAGAATTAACTAAATACGCATCGAATGCTCTTCTTGCAACAAAAATTAGTTTTATTAATGAGATTGCATTATTGGCCGATAAGTTAGATATAAATGTTGATGAAGTAAGAGAGGGAATAGGTCTTGATAGAAGAATAGGTCCAGAATTCTTATATCCAGGGTGCGGATATGGTGGATCTTGTTTTCCTAAAGATGTTAGTGCATTACAATCAATGTTTAAAAAATCTGGAGTAAAATCATTGCTAATAAATGCTACTAGTAAAGTAAATGATAATCAAAAGCTATATCTTCTCGAAAAAATTAACTCTTACTTTAAAAATAATCTTAAGAATAAAATAATAACGGTATGGGGATTAACATTTAAGCCTAAGACAGACGACATTAGATTTGCCCCAAGCATCGATATGATAAGTGCGTTAATAAAAAAAGGAGCTATTATTCAGGCTTATGATCCTATCGGAAGTCTGGCACATCTGTATAAATCACATTATAAAGAATTTGATACCGCTGAGAAAGCTCTCAAGAAATCTGATGCTTTGCTTATATGTACTGAATGGAAAGAATTTTGGTCTTTTGATCCTAAAGTATTTACTACTAATATGAATAATAGTTGTATTTTTGATGGTAGGAACATATATTCTCCAATGAAAATGGCTTCTAATAACATTGAATATTTTGGGATAGGGAAAGGGAAAAATACTGCATAGACTATCTGTATCTCAAAAACTTAATGTTTCTTCACATAAATGGATTTCTAAAAACATCTCTTTCAGGGTTACACGTACACTAGCCTATATAATAAATACATTAAAAAACAATAACATAGAGATATTTTATTCATCTATTATATGAAATAGGCTAATTATTCTAAGTTCTCAATAATTAGTTACTTGTTCAATTACTGAACATATGCTTGATTATTACGATTTATTTAGGTAGATTATATGTTCAAGGGGTGAACATATGTGGGTAATAATTGAAACTAAGCCCAGCCAAGAAAAGCGTGCAAAACTAAATCTTGAAAATCAGGGGTTTAAGGTCTATCTACCTTACCTTTCTCATAAAAAATATATTAAAGGTATATGGCAAAGCCATAAAGAAGTAATGTTTAAAAATTATCTCTTTATCTCGAAAGATACATTGTCGACTAACTTACATAAAATTAAATATACTCTCGGTATAAAAAGACTTCTTATCGATAAATCTACGTTATTACCATTTGAGCTTAGTTCAAGTGAGATGACTAGAATAGTAAATATTGTACAAAACAATAATAACATGACAATTGAGAGCGGAGACCACGTAGTTTATACAAAAGGTAGTAACTCAAAGATTGAGGGTAAGCTAATAAAAAAACTAAATAATAATAGAGCTTTGTTATTACTTAATTTATTAGGTAAACAACAACAAGTGTCTGTTGAATTAAAGAATTTACAGAAAGTTATTTAGTAAAATAATTAATAATATTAGTAGCATTTTTGCTGCTATGGCGGTAGCGTGTCTAAAAAGTCAGTCGTAGTAATAATTCCGTATTTTAATGAATCAGAATCTATTCTCACCACACTAAAGTCAATAGATCAACAAACATTCAAGCCTAATAATGTGATGTTAGTTGATTCAGGAAGTACTGATGCATCCTTCGATTTAGTCAAAGAATGGATTCAAGATAATAAAAAACATAACTTTCAAAATATCTTCTCAGGTGAAATGTCACCAAGTTCATCAATAAATAATGCAATACATAAATCATCAGAAGAAATTATAGCTTACGTGGACTGTGGTCTTGATATACCTAACAATTGGCTTGAAACTTCATTAAATGAAATGGAGATGAATAGCGCTGATATGGTATCACTTAAAATTTATACAACTGGAGTTAACTCCATAGACAAGTCATTCATCGCACAAACGTATGGATATAAAATGAATCGAATATGTCTACCTGGCTCTCTAATAAAAAGAAAAGTATTTAATAAAACTGGATTATTTATAGAGAAAGTAAGAGCAAGCTACGATATTGATTTTATTAATAAATTCCTAAATTATAATTATAAACGCACCCTAAATACGAATATTTGTTTGAAATATATAGATACTAATTATGCGAGTAATTTTTATTACGGAGCTAAAAAAGTTTTTTCATATTCTTTAGATGGTTGGTATGCAAAAGGCGATTATAAACCTTATATTTACTTATCGATATTTGCATTAATTATCTTGAATATGTTCAATAACTTTTTTTCATTACTACATTTTCTTTCTTTTTATATCTTTATAAGAACTTTTTTTATTCCATTGTATAAATCTGTTGAAAGTAAAGAATTAATGAAATCATTTAGAATAATATATTTATTTTATGCTGGATTTATTATCGATATTTCTAGACTACTTGGATATATGAAAAGTTTTTCAAAACATATGACACAACTATGACAATTAAACCTGATAAAAACAATAACGATAATATTAATGATCAAGATTACGCGGTAATGAAGTACCTTGATAACACTCAAAAAACGAGCCAAAGAGAATTGTCTCAATCGCTTAATATCAGTCTTGGCAAGGTTAACTATATCCTTAAAGCTCTTATAAACAAAGGGATAGTGAAGGCAAGAAATTTTACGAATAGCAAAAACAAAAGGGCATATGCATATTATCTTACTTCCAAAGGCATCCAAGAAAAAGCTAAACTTACCATAAGTTTTTTTAACAGAAAGAGCAAAGAATATGATAAACTTAAACAGGAATTATTAGAATTAGAGCAAGAGATAAAAGACTCTAACAATCAAGAAAAAAATGAATGACGACATAAATCTATCAAATCTATTCCAAAAAATTAGAGAAACAAAGAAGACTCTAATATCTATAATATCTTTGAGTATACTTTTTTCACTTATATATGCTTTTACTCAAGAAGAAACTTTTAAAGCTGAAGCCTACTTGATACCTCCAGAGAGTAGATATACACAGCCACTTAATGTTTTTCTAGAGGATGGATATCGCTTAACTAGAGAGGAGATAGAGCCTTCTGATATTTACAGAGTATTTATGCTCAATCTACAATCTAGAAAATATCAAAGGAAATATTTTTTTGACAATAAACTCTATGATACATTTGATGAAAAAGATTATGAAAAATCTTTTACAGAAAACTTCCATAAAAATTTGAACTTTATTATTGAATCAAAAATCACCTCTAGAGATTTTAGGGAGCAGCAATTTCTAACAGTGAGCTTCATTCATAATAATCCTACTCAAGCAGCTGAATGGTTAAATAATTATATAAAAATGGTAAGTAAAATTACTGCAAGAGATTTTGTTGATGGAATTAATATACTAATAAAAAATACAAAAAAGACATTTGAATCAGAGATAACAAGTAAAAAAAATCTAGCATTAAAAATTACACAAGACAGAATTATCCAACTTGAAGAAGCGCTAGATATTGCTATGAAGCTAAATATAATTGATAGAGATGTAGGTTCGTCAAATCAACAAAGCGTTGTCATTTCTGAGGATGAGAGTGTTCATTTAAGATCACCAATATATTTATATGGCGTTAATGCTCTCAAGGCAGAGATAAGTGCGCTAAAAAATAGAAAAAATAAAGATTCATTCATAAATGGTTTAAGGCAATTGGAACAAAAAGTGAAATCACTTGAGTCGATCAGAGTCAATGTATCCGATGTAAAAGCCACACAGATAGACCAAAAAGCTATTCCTCCTGAAGTTAGACATTCGCCAAAACGCAAATTGATCGTTTTATTAGGAACCCTCTTTGGTTTTGTAATTGCTTTCTTTTATATTCTTTTTTCATTTATCATTCGTAGAAATTAACTTAAAAACTTGTTCACAAAAATTATAAAAAATTCTCTCAAAGAGTCATATGGCTTTGGATATTTTAATTTATACAAAAGATATTTTAATAATATAGGAAATAAAACGTTAATTTATCATGCATTTGGCTCTGAATTAAACCATGATACATATGGAATAAGCATTGATATCAAAAAGTTTAGAGAACACATGACATATCTGAATGATAATTATCAGTTTCACTCACTTAAAAATTCTTTTAATGATGAAATGTCAATATCGATTACCATTGATGACGGTTATAAAGATTCTCTAGATGCTATTAATATTCTTAATGATCTAAAAATACCGTTCTCAATATTTATAACTACCGATATGATCAGTAAACCTCTTTACTTAAATGAAGAAGATATTCATGATATTGAAAAGCTTGAAACTGCACAAGTAGGATCACATGGGAAAACCCATACTAAATTAGGTCAATTGACAGAGTCACGTCAACGTATTGAATTATCGAAAAGCAAGGATGTATTAGAGAATATTTGCAGATCAAATATTAATTCAATTTCACTTCCCCACGGGTCATTTAATAATATAACGCTAAATTTAGCAAGTAGTTTAGGATACAAGTTAATAGCTACTAGCATAAAAGGCTTTAATAACACTAGTAATAACTCAATTATAAAGAGAAACGAAATTATTAGGTCAGATAACATTAATGATTTAGAGAAAAAAATTAAAGGGTATTATGATTTTTACTGACTATAAGATAAATTATTTGAATTTATTAAAAATTACGATATCATTTTTATTAGTTGGTATATTAGCTAAAAGTATATCCAAAACACCCTCTGTACTATTAGAAATTGCATTATTGGGGTCACTTCTTTTTTTCTCTCTGATTTATTCTGCTCAGAAATTCAAGATAAAAAAAATACCTACAATAATACTTATATTTTTTTTATTGTATTTATTCATACATACTTTAACAGCTACTTTAATAAGACCATTTATTATCGATTTACCATTTTACGATATACTCCTCTATAATTTACTCGAATTTCGTTTATCTACAATAAGTTATTTCTTACCGTTAATTTTTATTCCACTCTCATCGATGAGCATTACTAAATTTGAAAACTTTTTGATAATAATTCTCAAATTCTCTATTATTTATACTATTCTTGAGCAGATTTTGTCGCTTGGTGGATTTCGCCAATTCTTTGAATATTTTTATTCCAATGCCGGTATAGTAAGTTCTAATCAAATAGGTGTTAAAAGTCTTGGGATGTATAGAGTATGGGGGGTAGTAGGATTTCCCCAATTATTAGGTGTTTTTCATGCATTCGGTATATTCTATATGCTTTATAAACATGAGAAATTATGGACATTTCTCAGTTTAGTTGCATTAATATTCAGTACATCTAAAACAGCTTACTTAATTCTAATGTTGATGAGTCTATTATATTTACTTTATAAAAGGCAGTATGCAATATTACTATTGACGTTAGTATTATTATCAATATTATCCCTAATATCTTTTAATTTTTATTTTTACTTGCAAGATAACCTGTCAGACAATTTCCCTCATTTCCAGAAATTTATGGGCTCAATAGTTGGATTCTTTATTTTAATTTTTTATGTGGCAGAAGAGAGTGCGCCATTACGATTTATTGAAGGTGGTCCTTTATTTCAATTACTAACATATTTTTCAAAAAATCCTCTAGAAATAATTTTTGGAAAAGGTTTGACGTATTCATATATATCCTCAGGTATAGCTGAAACTGAATTATCAAAATATCAATACTTAACTTCTGATTTTTATATTCTAACATTCTTTGAACAGTATGGATTATTTGGAACTATTTTAATTACATATATATTTTTAATATATCCATTGTTTGCACTACTCAAGAATGAATCTGTATTATATTTTGTTCCAATTATATTTTTCTTGTCTATGTTTCATTACCCTCCACACATACCAAAATTAATGATGGTTTTTGCATCTTATCCTATTTATAAATTATATTTTTATGAAAACAAATAATATTATTATTGGTCTTTTATGTGGAGGAAAAGGATTAAGGTTACGACCAATAACAGCTGATATTCCAAAACCATTAGTTGAAATAAAGAACATTCCTATACTGGAATATATTATTAAACATCTCAATAATTATCAATTTAGTGAATATCTAGTAGCAACAGGATATAAATCAAATCAAATATCAAAATTTATGAAAAAAAAATTTAATACTTTAAATTATGACATCATAAATACAGGTGATGTTAACATCATAACAAGAATTAGATCTCTAATAGAGAGGTGTAGTGATTCAGATATTATATTGTGCTATGGTGATACTATTTCAAATGTAAATATCAAAAAACTTATCAAATTCCATCATACTAAGCCAACCACCATGACAGTGACATCTTATCCAATTTCAATACCATTTGGTGTAATGGAAGTAAACAGTGCAAATAATGTAAAATCATATACTGAGAAACCTATCTTGAAAAGTGTAATGAATATTGGCTATTTTTATATACCAAAATCAATATATAGTATCTTTTATAAATATAATTCCTTCGAAAAAGTTTTAATCAATCTAACAAAAAAAAATAAATTAAAATGTTATCAGCATAATGGAATTCATATAACAATAAATACTATTGCTGAATTAGAGTATGCTAATAAGAATATCAATGAAATACTTAAATAAGAAATTTTGGAGTAATAAAACTGTTCTAATTACTGGAATAAATGGTTTTATTGCAGGTAATCTAGCTAAGCAACTTCACCATCTAGGGGCTAACATAATTGGAATTACTAACAATAAAATAAAGAATAAGTTTCTCACGTATGAAAATGTGAGCGATAAGATTAAAATGCACAATATTAACATTAAAGATTTTAAAAAACTTAAAACGGTGATTAGTAAATATAAGGTAAATATCTGTATTCATCTTGCCGCACAAGTTGATGTTAATATAGCCAGAGATAACCCACATGAAACATTTGAGACTAACATAAGAGGTACATATAATTTACTTGAAGTATTGCGATCACATCCTACTATTAAATCAATTATAATTGCATCATCAGATAAGGCATATGGTGATTATCCAGTCTCAAAACTACCATATAAAGAATCTTATGACCTAAGACCATTGTATCCATATGATGTATCAAAAGCATCTGCAGACATGATAGCAAAATCATATTCTTCTGGATTATTTAAACTACCAATAATAATAACGCGCTTTGCAAACATTTATGGTCCTGGTCAACTAAATTTTACTGCCTTAATTCCAGATTGTATCCTAGCAAACGAAGGATATCGAAATTTCATACCTCGTGGTGATGGAAAGAATAAAAGAGATTATTTATTTGTAAATGATGTATGTGATTTATATTTATGCTTATCATATCATTTATATCATGATGTCAAATATAGTGGTGAAATATTTAATGCTGGTACAGACAAGGGTTACACAGTAAATGAAATTGTTAAAAAAATATGTCTATTAAACGATAATCCATCTTTGTATAAGAATATCCAAAAAAAATTCAAGAATAATAAACTTAAAGGCGAAATTATTCATCAATATATGACATATAAAAAACTCTATAAATATTTCAAGTGGAAACCCTCTTTCGATATTGAAACTGGCTTAAAAATAACTTTAGAATGGTACAAAAAATTCCTAAAAACTAATCATTTTAAGAAATTTATAACAAAAAAATGAAGATATTAATACTGGGTGCAGATGGTTACTTAGGGTGGTCTACCACTCTAGGCTTGTCGCAAGACAATCATAAATTAATATTAGTAGATAACTATTCTAAAAGAGAATACATGAAAAAACTTAAGAGAAAATTATTAAATAATAATCTTAGAGTTGAAACAAAACTGAAATATCTCAAGAGTAAAATTAGTTTTCATAATATCGATTGCTCAGATATAAAAAAACTTAGCAATATTATTAAAAAACATAAACCAGATGCAATCATCCATTTTGCTGAGCTACCTTCTGCACCGTTTTCGATGCTCAATCACCATTATTCCTGGGAAACGTTGAAAAATAATCTACAATCAACTTTTAATCTACTAGAATGCACTAAAGATCTAGTTCCAGATTCCCACATAATTAAATTAGGAACGATGGGAGAATACGGAACACCAAATATAGATATTGAAGAAGGTTGGTTGAATATTAAACATAATAATCGTTCTGATAAATTTCTTTATCCAAGACAAGGCTCTAGCTTGTACCATACTTCTAAAATCATGGATACAGATTTAATTTGGTTTTATACGAGAATCCATCAATTACGATGTACAGATTTAATGCAAGGTCCTGTTTATGGCATTTATCCAGATTTAGAAAATAAAGATGATAGACTTGTTCCTTCATTTGCATATGATGATATATTTGGCACTGTTCTCAATAGATTTATCGTTCAAGCTATAGCTAAGGAACCATTGACAATATATGGTAGTGGAAACCAAATAAGAGGATACATAAATGTTATAGATACAATTAAATGTATAAAAATTGCACTGGAAAATATTCCACAAAAAGGCGAGCTTAAAATATATAATCAATTTACTGAACAGTTTTCAGTATTAGAATTAGCCAAGCTTGTGAAAAACTCACTTAAACATATAAATGTTGAAGTAGAAGTTAAAAAGATAACCAACCCAAGAATAGAAAAAGAGAAACATTATTATAATGCGAAGCATTCTAATTTACGCAGACTTGGATTAAGCCCACTTAAATTAAATAAAAATATAATTATTGAGATGGCACAATATTGTCAAAAATTCTCTCATAATATCGATAGAGATATTATTCAACCGCGAGTTAATTGGAAATGAAAATTCTTATTACTGGTGGGTTAGGATTCATTGGAAGCAATCTATTAAATCTATTAATTAAAAAAAAGGATATTAGTAAAATTATCATCATTGATAATCAATCAAAATCAGATTTAAGCTATATCAATACGATAACTAAATATAAATACTACAAAAATAAAAATGAATATCAAATCTCCAATCATAGGGTTGTTGTTATTAAGGCAGATATTATAGATTTTAAATTTGCTCAAACTATT
>MDTA01158196.1_pt1 | contig 13781 bp, 10 predicted proteins | sample 811151 | NCBI WGS metagenome assembly MDTA01 (sample SAMN05326648, study PRJNA326480) | marine metagenome | isolation source: seawater | place: Indian Ocean: South | collected 2010 | reverse complement strand
GTTACAATGGTTTGTGTAAAAGTAATTGGAAATCACAATGGGATTACAATGGCGGGTTCTCATGGTCATTTTGAACTAAACGTTTTTAAACCACTTATCATCCACAACATTTTACAGTCAATTGAAATTATGAGTGACTCAGCTAAAACTTTTGCACTTTATTGCGTTAAAGGAATTAAAGCTGATAAAAAAAGAATTAAACACTTATTAGATAATTCTTTGATGCTTGTAACTGCTCTTGCTCCAAAGATAGGTTATGACAAAGCTGCTAGTATAGCGAAAGCAGCTTTCAAGAATGGGACAACTTTAAAGCAAGAAGTTATTAAGGCAGGTCTTATTAAAGAAAAAGAATATGAAAGAATTATGAGTCCTATAAAAATGACAAAACCAAAATAATCTATAATATTTCTAAAAGAAATTTTTTTATTTTTTCCTGATTAAATATATCCAAGAATCTTTTATCAAATAAAATATTTTCAAAACTGGTTTTAAAATATTTCAAATCCTCATTTGTTGCTTTGTAAGTTTTATTCATTTCAATATTATCGAAATTAATTTTTTTATTAAAAATGTTGATATTTCCTTGGACAATTAAATCTATTTTTTCTTTTTTCTCTTTGATATCGATATAAAATCTTTTTAGGAGATCTTTTTTGTTAGGCGAGTTTAAATTACAATTAAAATAAAAAATTGGATTTTCATCTAATAGATTTATATTGTTACGACAATTAAATTTACTATTAGATATGTTTAAATCTTTTAATATAAATAAATTTCCATAAGCTAATTTAATATTTAGACTTAGGTCCTCTATTAAATTTCTGCTAAATTTTTTAGACTTCATAAAAATATTATTTTCACTATTTAATCTTTTTATTAAATCTTTAAAATTTAATATTCTTTCTATATCTAAATTCTTCAAAATATCCGTATTGATACTATTAATTTCAGAATTAAAATTAGCTTTAAAAAAAGGCTTTAATTTTATATTACCGTTGCTATTGAAAGAAAGGTTTTTATCTCTAAAATAAAAGTTTTTGATTTCAAGTAATTTTTTGTCGTAAATAAAGTTAAATTTAAAATTTGATTTTAAAATTTTACCTTCAACTTGACCTTCATTTTTTAAAATTGAAGAATCAGTCACTTTTAATTTTGTTATTATACCTGTATCTATAATCTCAAATTTTAAATTTTGTAAACTATTTTCAAAATTTATTTTAAATTTTCTATTAAAAATCTCTCCTATTATAGTATTTTTTTTATATCCATAATTGATGAAATTAATTTTTTCTAAGTCAATTAAACTATTTTCGCCTTGTTTTATTTTTGTATTAAAATTTTTAAAGCTAATTTTTTTTTTTAAAGATAAAATTTTTTTTAATAAAAATTTAACGTCTTTAAAGTTTATGTTAATATTTCCATCGTCTACTTTTATTTTTTTTACTCTGAAATTTTCATAATTATAAATACTTAATAACTCAGGGTAGAGAATTAAATTTTTTGCTTCTATGTTTATCTTTTCAGAAAAAATATTCGCCTTAAAATTCTTAATTTGTAAATAGGGTGTTGGAAAAAAACCATATTTTATGTTTTCGATTTTTTTAATTTCAATACTGTAATTATTATTCAAATATTCTTTAATAATATGCTCTTTTTGTGCATAGTTAAAAAATTGGGGTATGATTAAAAAAAGGCTGATTGCGACAAAAAAAATTAAGAATAAGTATCTAATTAAAAAAACAAATTTAAAAAATCCTGAAAATTTGTTGTTAATTAATTTGTAAATTCTATTTATCATTTTTTTATTTTTTACAACTAGTATATAAATGAAAATTCCGATTTATGAGTAACATAGATAAATTAATTAGTAATCTTAATAAGGAGCAAAAGGATGCGGTGCTTAGTACTGAAGGACCTAACTTAATAGTAGCTGGAGCTGGCTCAGGTAAAACAAGAGTTTTGACAACCAGACTAATTCACATAATAAATCAAAAAAAGGCTTTTCCAAATCAAATTCTTTGTGTGACCTTCACTAACAAGGCAGCCAAAGAGATGCAAAACAGAGTGATAAATTATATTAAGGGTAGCTCAAACGCTATTCCATGGCTGGGTACTTTCCACTCAATAAGTGTTAAATTACTTAGAAGACACGCTGAAGCCTTAGGGTACAAAAGTAATTTTACAATTTTGGATACAGATGATCAAAAAAAATTAATAAGAAATATAGTAAAGGCAGAAGATTTAGATGCAAAAAAATTTTCCCCTCAATTAATCATGTATCATATAGATCAATGGAAAAATAAAGGTCTTTTACCTAAAGATGTAATTTTAAAAAAAACAGGTTCTATAGTGAAGTCAATTTTAAAAGTCTATGAAATTTATCAAAATAAGACTAAAGATTTAAATGCATTTGACTTTGGAGATTTAATTTTATTTTGTGTTAAACTTTTTGAAGAGCATGAGGATATTAAACAGATATATCACAATAATTTTAAATATATTTTAGTTGATGAGTTTCAGGACACTAATTTCATTCAAAATAAATGGTTGAACTTATTAGTTAATAAAAATCAAAATATATGCTGCGTGGGAGATGATGACCAGTCAATTTATAGTTGGAGAGGTGCAGAAATTAAAAACTTTCTTACATTTGATCAAATTTATAAAAACTGTAAAGTTTTTAAATTAGAACAAAACTATAGATCTACAAAAAATATTTTAGAAACTGCGTCAAATCTAATTTCTAATAATTCTAATAGAGTCGGTAAAAAGTTATGGTCATCTGCAAGTCAGGGTGAGCTAGTAAAACTTAATTGTTATAGGACTGGCAAAGAAGAAGCTCAAGGTATAAGTGATATAATTGAAAACAAAGTAAAAAAAAAATACTCTTTAAACGATGTTTCAATATTAGTTAGAGCTATTTATCAAACCAGAGAGTTTGAAGAGAGATTTCTTCAAGTTGGTATTGGTTATAGAGTGCTAGGTGGGATAAAGTTTTACGAGAGATCAGAGATAAAAGATGCTGTTTCTTATTTAAGAATTATTAATCAAAAATTTGATGATCTTGCTTTAGAGAGAGTAATTGGATCGCCAAAACGCGGGATTGGTGAAAGCACACTAAATCAAATTTATACTTTTGGTAAAAATAACAAATTGTGTTTGGAGGACTCAATTGTAAAGTTGTTAGAAAAAGGTGATTTTAAACCAAAAATAAAAACCTCATTAAGTCAATTGATCAGTATGATAAAAAAATGGCGCAGAGAGTCTTTAGAAATCAAACATTTCGACTTATTAAAACTTGTTCTTGATGAGTCTGGTTATTCAGCAATGTTAAAAAATAAAAAAGATTTAGAAAATGAAAACAGATTAGAAAATTTAAAAGAATTGTTAAGAGCAATGCAGGACTACGATAATTTACAGAGTTTTTTAGAACATGTTGCGTTAGCAACTTCGATAGATCAAGAGTGGGAGGGAGCAAAAATTAATTTAATGACTATGCATGCTGCTAAAGGTTTAGAGTTTGATGTTGTTTTCTTACCGGGCTGGGAAGAAGGTTTATTTCCTCATCAAAAATCTTTGGAGGAAAAAGGAGATTTTGCTTTGGAAGAAGAAAGAAGATTGGCATACGTGGGTATCACAAGGGCAAAGAAAGAGGCTTATTTATCTTTTGCGATGAAAAGGGCATATCACGGCGATTGGATGGATACTCTGCCTTCAAGATTTATAAACGAGATACCTGATGAGAGTGTGGAAAGAAATGAGAATATTATTAATGACTCAAATGATTTTGAATTTAATCAAGACAACTCTATTGAATTTGATGAAGAATATAGAAGTCCAGGTTGGGATAGATATAAAAAAAATAAAATACTTAGATGGAAAAAATAAGAAGATTAAGAAAACTATTTGAGAAGGAAAATGTTGATGGATATTTAGTATCTAAAAATGATGAGTTTTTTAGTGAGTATGTTCCTTATCATAATGATAGATTAAAACATATTTCTAATTTTTCTGGTTCTTACGGATTTTCTCTTATTCTTAAAAATAAAAGTTTTTTGTTTGTAGATGGTAGATATACACTTCAAGCCAACAAACAAAGTGGAAAATTTTTTAAAATCATAACTGTTCCAAATTTAATGCCAAGTGATATTTTAGAAAATAAAAAATTAACAATTGGTTTTGATCCAAGGATGTTTACAAAAAAAAGTCTAAGAAGTTTTTTTTATATTAAACATCTTAAATTTAAACCTATTAACGATAATTTAATTGATAAAATTTGGAAAAGGAAAACTAAAGCTAAAATTAAAAAGTTTTATATTTTACCTACTCATTCTATAGGAAAAGATTTTAAGACAAAGATTAACTCGATATCATCCTTAATTAAAAAAAATCGTGCTGACTATCAATTTATTACTTCTAGTGAAAATAATGCATGGTTATTAAATATAAGAGGTTTTGATAATAAGTACGCTCCTATTCCAAACAGCTATATTTTAATTGATAAGAATAAAAATATTATTTTTTTTTGTGATTTAAAAAAAGTTTCTAAATCTTTGAGAAAACATTTAAATCACATTAAGTTTATTGAAATTAATTTAGTAGGAGAAATTTTATCTAAAATTACTAAAAAAAAATTTATAATCGACCAGAGTACTTGTTCTTTTTATTTTGAAAATATAATTTTAAAAAATAATAAAATAGTTGAAAACAACGATCCAATATATAATTTAAAGGCAATAAAAAATAAAATTGAAATCCAGAATATCAAAAAAGCTCATATTTATGATGGTGCGGCATTAACCAAATATTTGTTCTGGCTTAAAAAAAATTATTCAAAAAAAAAAATTACTGAGATAACAGCTGCAAATAAATTATATCAATTTAGAAGAAAAAATAAAAAATTTAAATATTCAAGTTTTCCCACAATTTCTGGAACAGGTCCTAACGGAGCAATAATTCATTATCAAGCTAATAAAAAAAGTAATAGAGTTATAAAAAAGGGCGATATTTATTTGGTAGATTCTGGTGGGCAATATGAATTCGGAACAACCGATGTAACTCGTACTATTTCGCTTCAAAATAAAAATAAAAGAATAAAAAATATATTTACAAGAATTTTAAAAGGACACATTGCAGTAAGCAATTATAAATTAAGAAGAGATACCTCTGGTAATAAAATCGATGCTGTTGCTAGAAAATATTTGAAACAAATTAATTTAGACTATGCTCACGGAACAGGACATGGTGTAGGTTATTTTTTAAACGTTCATGAAGGGCCACAGGCAATATCGAAAAATAATAAAATATTTCTTAAAGAAGGAATGATAGTTTCAAATGAACCTGGTTATTATGAGAAAGATAAATTTGGAATAAGAATAGAAAATTTAATATACGTTAAAAAAAATAAGTACAAATTATTCTTTGATAATTTAACAATGGCGCCGATAGATAAAAGTTTGATAGAGGGATCTATCTTAAATAGTAAAGAAAAAAATTGGGTAAATAATTACCATAAAGAAGTTTTTAAAAATTTAAAGAATTTTATGAGTATGAGTGAAAAAAAAGAACTCAAAAAAGCCTGCTCAACTATTTAAGATTTCATTCCACTCTTTTTCTCTAATTATCTTGATCTTAAGCTGTTTTGCTTGATCAATTTTTTTTTTTGTTGGTTTGCTATCTCCAACTATCAAAAGATCAAGTTTTTTAGATATTGATCCCAAAACTTTACCACCATTATTTTCTGTAATTAATTTTGCTTCAGATCTACTCATATTTTGAAAACCTCCCGTAAACATAACTTTCTTATTTGAAAATTTGCCATCTTTTGCTTTAATTGAATAATTTTTTATTTTAAGTCTTTGAATTAAATTTTTGGTTATTTTGATATTCTTTGTATTTGAGAAAAAGTTATTAATAGCTTCAGTTTGAGTTTCTCCTATTCCATCTAATTCTACTAGGCCTCTCAAAAGTTTTTTTCTTTCATTTATTTCAAATAATTTTGAAAATTCATCAATTGAAAAAAAGAAATTAGCAAGTATTTTGGCATTTTCTTGACCTATATGACGTATGCCTATTGAAAATATAAATCTTTCTAAACTTATTTCTTTTGAATTATTTATAGCTTTTTTCAAATTTTCAATAGATAAATTTCCCCATCCCTCAAGGTTTTTAATTTTTTCATAATCAAGTTTAAAAATATCTGCTGGCTCTTTGATAAAGTTTAAATTCCAAAACTGATCAACTACTTTTTTTCCTAATCCATCAATATTGAAAGCCTCTTTAGAAACTATATGCTTCAGTCTCTCTTTTGCAATATATTTGCAGTCGTATCCTTTGCTACATCTTCTTACTGCATCTTTTTTATTGGTCGTTTTATTAATTTCTTTTTTTGTAATTGATCCACATAAGCATTTTAATGGAAAAATGAATTTTTTACTTTCTTTACTTCTTTTTGAAATATCTACCGAGACAACCTGGGGAATAACATCGCCAGCTCTTTGTATTTGAATTGTGTCGCCAATTCTTATGTCTTTTCTCAAAATTTCATCTTCATTATGTAACGTTGCATTTGAAACCACAACCCCACCAACAGTAACTGGTTCGACTTTTGCTACCGGAGTGATGGCTCCAGTTCTTCCAACTTGAATACTGATATTTTTAATTTTAGTCACTGCCTTTTCTGCTGAAAATTTATAAGCAATTGCCCATCTCGGTGAATTTGATGTATTTCCCAATCTATTTTGTAAATTTAAATCATTAACTTTAAAAACAAGACCATCAATATCGTAATCTAGAGAGGATCGTAAAATATCTATTTTTTTATGTTGTTTTTCTATTTCTTCAATTCCATTTAACTTTTCAGACAAAGGATTCGTGGAAAATCCCCATCCTTTTATAATTTTAAGAAATTCTGATTGAGTTGAAAACTTCATTGGTTCAATTGACCCGAAACCATATGCAAAATATTTTAATGGTATTTTTGATGTCTCTTTTGGGTCTTTTTGACGTAAAGACCCTCCCGCAGCATTTCTAGGATTTGCAAAATTGTTTTTAATAGCTTCAAAATCTTTTTTGCTAATGAACACTTCACATCTTATTTCTAATATATCCGGCACTTTAATATTCTCAATTCTAAGTGGAATATTCGAGATTGTTTTTAGATTTTCTAATATGTCCTCTCCTATCAAACCGTCGCCCCTTGATAAACCTTTAACAAGAATACCTTTTTCATAAACTAACGTAGCAGAAATTCCATCAATTTTTGGTTCACAAAATAAATCGATATTTATATTACTTAAATTTAAAAAATTTTTTATTTTTTTTAAAAAGTCCTCCATATCATGTTTGTCGAAAGCATTAGATAACGACAACATTGGTTTTAAATGTTTAATTTTTTTAAATTTGTTTGTTGGAGGGTAACCAATTATTCTGTCTATGGAGCCTTTCTTTTTTAAAAAAGGGAATTTTTTTTCTAATTCAAGGATTTCTCTTTTTAGACTGTCGTACTTTAAGTCAGAAATTACTGGCTTATCCTCATCATAATAAAGCCTATTATGATTTTTAAGATCTTTTATTTTTTTATTATATTGATTGGTAATCTTTTTCTTATCTTTCATTAACTATTTTATTATTTTTAAGATTCTACTCAAAAAACTTTTTTTATCTTCATAATCATCTTTGTTTACTTTAAAACTTTTGTTTAAATCATAGTCTTTATTTAAAATCTTATAAGACTGCTTGTACCACTCGCTAGAATTATAATTATATCCTAAAATTTTCGCATACTTTTTTGCCTCATCCTCTAAGCCTAAATGATAATGAATTTCTACTAAACGATGAAGTGCCTCTTCAACAAATATTGTCTTGTCATATTCATTTATTATAATTTTCAGTCTATTAATGGCTGGTATCCATTTTTTTATCGAAATATAATATTTTGCAATAAATAACTCTTTTGCTGCTATTTGATTTTGTATTAAATCTTTTTTAAATTTTAAATCAATTGCGTATTCCGTATTTGGGTATTTCTTTATAAAAAAATCTATTTTTTTATTTGCTTGCAAAAGAGGTTTTAAATCTTTTTTTTCATCGCTTATTTGTTCAAAATAAATTACTGCTTGAAGAAAATGTGCATATTGAATATTTTTATCAGCGGGGTAAGTTTTAAAATACCTTTCTAAATTTTCATTGGCTTCGTCATAAAAATTCATTCCATACAAAGAGAAAATTGACATTATAGCAGATTTTGCGGCTAATTCAGAAATTGCAAAGTTTAATTCTGCTTCCGAAAATTTTTTATTTGCCAGAAAAAAGTCATTTTTTTCAAAAGCATCTAGACCATCTTTATATAACTCATATGGATTTTCTTTATCTATAGGTTGATAGACCAAATCTTTATCTGGTTTAGAGCAAGAGTTTAATGTTATCAAAAAAAATAATATTAAAATGAGTTTTTGAAACATTTCAAATTATTAACAGATTAAAATTTAAATTATACGCTAAAAATTTAACTTAAGCAGTGACTGCGAGTTTAATTGATTGATTGGGACTTATCTTTTTCGATATTATTGCATCTTTTAGTTCAAATACTGAAATAGCTGATTTTGTATCAAGTAGTTTTCTTAAGAACTTATTGGTTAAAGCATGTCCTCCTTGTTTGCAGTTTACGCTACCTAAAACTCGATAGCCGGATAAAAGAAAATCTCCAGCTAAATCTAATATCTTATGATTTACAAACTCTTTTTTATTTCTTAAACCTTCTTTATTCAAAACTTTATCTTTATCAACAACAATGGCATTATCTAAAGACCCGCCTTTAGCTAAACCAATTTTTTTAATTTTTTCTATATCTTCAAATAAACAAAAAGTTCTTGAGTTGTAAACGTCTTCTAAATTATCGGAATGAAAATTTACTGTATTCGTCTGATTTCCAATTATATTATTTTCATAATTTAATGCAAATGTAACCTCGAAAGATTGATTGCTCGGACTAATTGAGATATTTCTTTCACCATCATTTAATTCTACGACATTGTTAATTTTAAGATATCTTCTTTTTTCATTTAAAATCTTTATTTCAGATCTTTTTAAGACTTTTATAAAATCTTTTGCTGAACCGTCCATGATTGGGATTTCTTCATTATCTATTTCTATTAAAGCGTTATCAATCTCAGAAATATAAAGAGCCGCGAGAAGATGTTCTACTGTAGAAACTTTAACACCAAATTTATTCTCTAAAGTAGTGCATAGTTTCGCTGAAGTAACATTCTTATGATCAGCTAGTATTAAATTGTTCTCTTTTAAATCAATTCTTTTAAAAATTATGCCTTGATTGTTTTTTCCTGGTAAAATTCTAATTGTTGACTTCTTTCCTGAATGAAGACCTGTACCAGTAAAAGTAACTGGCTCTGTAATTGTTTGTTGATAAATATTTAACATCGGATACTTATACATGACTGGGTGAACTCTATTAAAACAACTAATGTTTCTAAAAAATACAATTTTTAACTAAATAGAAAGTTGAAGAATCTTGCAATTATTGACTTTTTTTCGTGAACTACTGGCACTGCTTCTTTTTTCCACCCATATTGAACTAGTTTTAAAGCATTCTCAAATAGCTTTTGGCTCTCCATGTTTTCGTGAAAGTAAGTTTTAAAACTATTTTTATTTGAAAAAATATATTGAAATTTTTCTTTTAAACACTCAAATTGCGCTAAATCACTTAAAGAAATAAATATCTTTAAATTGTTGGGTAAAAGATTTAGCAAATTTACATTTTTATTAATCATCAATTCTAATATTTCCTCTATCCTAGCACTGGCAATATCTAAAATTAATTTTTTTTTTATCTTTCTATAGTTTTGATTATAAAAAAAAGTTTCCTCTATAAATTCATTTTTTGAGTCTTCACTGATTAACTTAGTATTTAATAAAATATTTTTCACATTATTAATATTTAGCCCAGTCACTTTAGAAATATCTTTTAAGATTATATCAGAACCAAAATTAAATTCTTGAATAAATTTTGGGGCTGAATTTTCAAAAAAAATAATTTTGCAAGTTTGCATTTCAAATTTTATGATGAGAAAAGTTTCTAAATTTATATTTTGATTAATTAAATTAGTACCCAGTAAATAGTTTTTTGAAATGATCTTTTTTATCTTTAAATTACAATTATTAAAAATATTATACAAATTTTTAATGTAATTATTATCAATTAAAAAAAAAGATAGTTCCTGTGAATAAAAGTTTCCAAACAATCCTATAGGTAAATTATCGATTTTTTTTCCATCTAATAGATATTTAGAATTAAAAATATGAAGTATTTTTTTTTCTTTTTCAATTTCATTAACTTTTGATTTAAGTGAGTTTAAAATATAAGTAATGTTTTCTTTAGTTAGTTGTGAACCATTTAATCTTTTATAACCTGAAAAATTTATAAGAGAAGTATTACAATCATCTAAAACTAGAATTGCTTCCCCAAAAACTTTTTTAAGTTTTTGTTCAATGTTATGGATAGTTGATTTTATAGAATTAAAGACTAAATCAAAATTTATAATTTTGTTATCACTTATACCTTCAAATAAAAAAGCGTTTTTAAAAATTAATTTAAAATTTTCTTCATTGTCAATTTCGCCTACTATAAACTTAAACTTATTATCATTTATTTCTATTAAAAGAATCGGGGATTTTATATCCATTACCTACTTTAGAATAAGTTGGTCTTTTATTCTATAATCAAAAATTTTATATTTACTAAAATTTGCCTTATCTTTTACCTCCATAAAGTTTTTTAAGCTTTCTTCAAAATTTTGATTAGGTAATTTAATAATTTGATTTTTTTCTGTAGATAAATCCCACCTTTTTGACTCAAAAAAATAAAAATTTTTGATAGTTTCAATAGGGAAATTAATTTTTTTCAATTTTTTAAAAAAGATTTTAAAATTTTCCCTGTCTCCAAATACTACGGGTAAATTTTCGAAATCTTTCAAAAATAAGTAATCTATCGTCTCTGCTTTGTTTGTGAAATAGTATTTAATCTTTTTATCTTGAATAATTGCAATTGGTTCTTTTTCAAAAATTTTGATTTTTATTATCTCTGGGTATATTTTTTTAATTTCAAAACTTTCAACAAAAGTGTTTTTAGCTAGGTTTTTTTCTAAATCTTTGGTTTTCAAAAGAAATAAATTTTTATCGTATAAATAATAAAGATCTTTTTTTATTTCAGCCTCAGTAAGAATTTTATTATTTTCTATGATTATCTTTTTAATACTTAATCTTGAAATATTTGCTGAGTTTTCTTTATTGAATGTTGTAAATAGGATAATAATTACAAATGCATAAAAAAAATTTTTTATCATTTATTAATGTTAGCATCTAAAAGAATCTTTTCGACTAAATCTTTAAAACTTATACCACAATAATTAGCAATTTCTGGAACCAATGATAAATCAGTCATCCCGGGTTGAGTATTTATTTCAAGAAGATAAAACTTATTATTTTCAAATTTAAAATCCGCTCTGGTTACTCCTCTGCAACCTAAAGCAAGATGGGCTTTTTTTGCTATCTTCAAAACTTCATTGTATTTATTTTTTTTTAAATTTGCAGGCATAATATGTTTTGTTTTAGCTGACTTTGTATATTTTGCTTTGTAATCATAAAAAAATCTTTTTGGTATTAATTCTATGGCTCCAAGAGATTTATTGTTTAAAACTGCAACCTGAATTTCTTGGCCGCTTATGTAATTTTCAAAGATTAATTTTTCATAACTCTTAAACAGAGTTTTAGAGGAAATAATTAATTCATTAAAATTTTTAGTAATTTTTACTCCGAGACTTGATCCCTCATTTAAAGGTTTAATAACTACTGGAAATTTAATCTTATTATTGCTTAGTAAAAATTTTATTTTTTTCTTTTTAAAATCTGCTTTACTTAAAGAAAAGTACTTTGGAGTTAAAATTTTTTTTTTTTTAAATATCTCTTTCGAAACTTCTTTGTTCATTGCGTTATAAGAGCTTACAACTCCAGAATGAGTATAAGGTACCCTGAGATATTCAAAATAACTTTGAGCAATACCGTCCTCCCCTCCTTTTCCATGTAATGCATTAAAAATAACATCTATTTTTTGTCTATTTATTAAGTTAAGACTTTTAAATTTAGGATCAAATTTGGTTACTGAGTAATTTTTTTTTTTCAACGCATTTATACAAGCTTTACCGCTTTCTAAGCTTACTTCCCTCTCTCCAGAACTCCCGCCAAGTACTACTAGCACTTTTTTAAAATTTTTTTTATTCACCTACTATCTTAATCTCTAACTCAAGATTTATCCCTGTTTTATCACTAATTGTTTTTTTTACTTTATTAATTAGTTTTTCTATATCGGCTGCATTTGCTTTTCCATTATTTACAAAAAAATTACAATGTTTTGTCGAAATAGTTGCGTCACCTTCGCTAAATTGATCACATCCAGTTTTTTTAATTAATTGCCAAGCCTTCAATTCATCACTAAAATTTTTAAAAGTGCTTCCGCAAGTTTTAATTTGACTAGGTTGTGATAATTTTTTTAGCTCTATTAATTGATTTTGTTTTTTTTCAATTTCGGATACTGAGTTTAAACTTCCTTTTAATTTTACTGAGGTAATAATAAATTCTTTTGATAGATTGGTGCCCCTATACAAAAATTCTATTTCTTCCCGTTTAATCTCCTTTTCTATACACTCATTTATATCTATAACTTTAATAGAAATTAAAACTTTAGAAATATCATTTCCATAGCATCCACTATTCATAATAACCGCACCACCTATTGAACCAGGTATACATGATAAAAATTCAAAACCACCTATTCCATTATCTTTTGCAAAGTTAGAAATTTTGCGATCAAGTGTTGCGGCTCCAATTTCCAACGTATTTTTTTCAATTAATTTGATACTAGAAAAATTTTGTCCTAATTTAATAACAGCACCTTTGATACCTTTATCTCTGATAAGAGTATTTGAACCTGCGCCTAGTACAGTTAATTTTAGTTTATTTTTTTTATTTTCTCTTAAAAATTCAATAAGTTGGTACTTATCCTTAGGTTTAAAGAAATATTCTGCAGGACCACCTAAATTAAACCAACTATAATTAGCAAGTTGTGTATTATTGGAAATATTTTCGTTAAATTTTTTAGTTAATTCTTCATTTAAACTCATAAACTACTTTTTAGTTCCTGCATCCATTTTGAAATTGATCCTGCTCCCATACCTATAATTATTTCACTAGTAGTCAAATTTTTTTTTAAAAATTTAGCAAGTTCAAAATGATTTTTTATAATAATAACTTGAGTTTTTGACATTTTTGAAATTAATTTTGCAAATTGAATATGATTATATTTGAGATTTTTCTTCTCTCCTGCAGCGTAAAGTGGGCAAAGAAGTACTATACTAGAATGCTGAAAAGATTTAGCAAACTCTTTTTTTAAAGATAATACTCTTGAGTATCGGTGTGGTTCAAAAACAGAGATAATTTTTCTGTTTTTGGAAACATTTTTCACGCTTTCTAAAATTGACCTGATCTCAGTGGGGTGGTGAGCATAATCATCATAAAAATCATTTTCATTTTTGGAAAATATTTTTGTCATCCTTCTTTGCACGCCCGAAAATTTTTTTAAAGATCTTTTAATAATATTTTGATTAACCCCTAAATTTAAACATATAGCGATTGCAGCAGCAGCATTTAATACATTATGTTTACCTAATAATTTTAACTGAATATTTTTTATGTTAAATATTTTTTTTTCT
>MDTA01053136.1_pt1 | contig 13787 bp, 9 predicted proteins | sample 811151 | NCBI WGS metagenome assembly MDTA01 (sample SAMN05326648, study PRJNA326480) | marine metagenome | isolation source: seawater | place: Indian Ocean: South | collected 2010 | reverse complement strand
CTTGGCTAGAGGATGGAACATGTGAGTACACATCGTGCGCAGGCTGCATTATTCCTGAAGCTTGTAACTACCAAGAAGAGATGACGATTGACGATGGGTCTTGTATCCTACCTGGCGATCCATGTGACGATGGCGAAGAGTACACATACGACGACTTTATACAAGATGACTGTTCTTGCACAGGGTACGGCTGCGATGATTCCGACGCCTGTAATTACAACCCTAATGCGATACCTAACAATAGCATCTGCAACTACATCACCCTGTATAGCATTATAGGTGAGATAAATCCTAATGCCATAATGCTGTTAACATACAGTTACCCAAACACTCCTGGCTCTACTTATGAGTGGGTAACAACTTTTGGAGATGTAGAAGATGGTGAGGGAACAAGTGAAGTTGAAGTTGCATGGTGGGGTGATGACCAAGGAACAATCTGTGTCACTGAAACAAACGGTGGTGGCTGTTCTGGAGAGCAGGTTTGCTTAGATGTAGATATCATTCCTGTGAATATTGATGAACTGGGAGAAGTGCCGTTTATCGTGTACCCATCTCCTGCTACATCGACACTTAATATCAGAACAATTAACCAAGTTGACCAGGCGATAATCCAAATTAGAGATACTTCAGGCAGGTTAGTTTACACATCTTCTATGAATAGAATGTCTACAGTAGATGTGAGCTCTCTAGCACGAGGAACATATTTAGTAAAGTTAATTTCTGGCGACTCTCAGAGTCAGTTTAGAAGAGTAGTTCTACATTAAGATTTACACGAAAAGAAGTTGCTCATGAGACATGTTACCGCGCTAACATTAGTTATTGTTCTGGCCAGCTTTAATTGTATTGCACAGGGAGCACCTCACTCAGATTACCTGGGTGCTGGGCATATTACTGGGGTTACTGTTACAACTAGCGGTACCGGATTTTTTGGGGAGGGTGTAAACACAATTAATGCATCTGGGCTTGATCAGCACCTGAGGGATGCTGCGAGGTTTTTAGGCCAAAGCACAACAGGTGCTAATTACGAGGCTATTGAGTCCCTCTCCACTGAGAGCTATGAAACATGGATTGATAATCAGATGGTCATGCCGGAGATGACTTATCTGGACTCTTCGAAGATGGTTTGGGACCACTTTGTGCAGGCGTATTTCGATGAGTGGGGTCAGATTGTAATTGAGGGGAATGAAGATGTTTTTCCTGCGAGTTTTTATTGGAGGATGGCTTGGTGGCATAACGCAATGCACGGAGAAGACTTACTAAGACAGAAGGTAGCACTCGCATTAAGTGAGCTATTAGTTGTGTCTGAGGATTCAAGGTTAGATTCGGACGCGTTTGGGCTAGCTTCTTATTATGATGTGTTATATAGCAATGCATTTGGCAATTATCGAGACCTTTTGGAGGAGGTTACTTATCATCCAGCGATGGGATATTATCTCAGTTCGATTAATAATGAGCCTACGAATGAGGAGATGAATATCCACCCTGATGAGAATTATGCGAGGGAGATAATGCAGCTTTTTACAATTGGACTTTATGAGCTCAATCAAGATGGCACGCTTATTCTTGATTCGGGAGGAATGCCTATTGAGACTTATGATAACAGTGATATTGGTGAGTTTGCAAGGGTGTTTACGGGGCTAGGTCCAGCTGGATATTGGGCGCCTTGGGAGGATTATTCTGAGGAGGAGCCTATTTGGGGAGTTTGGTATAATACCATTCCTTTTATCGATGCTACTCAGCCCATGTTGATGTTCGAGGACTATCACGAGGGAGGTGTAAAGCACTTGCTAAATGGAGCTGCAACATTAGATGGTGCATCTGGCGAGGAGGATATTGATGTAGCTCTGGACAACCTGTTTTATCATCAGAACACTGCTCCTTTTGTGAGCAAGAATTTAATTATGCGACTCGTCAAGAGTAACCCTACTCCTGAATATGTTGCCAGGGTTGCTTCCGTGTTTAACGACAACGGTGCAGGAGTAAAGGGCGATTTAGGAGCTGTAGTGAAGGCGATTTTGCTTGATGTCGAAGCAAGGGATTGTGAGTGGATTTCAGATCCATATAGCGGAAAGATGAGAGAGCCTATGATTAGGTACATCCAACTTTTGAAGGCATTCGATGCTCAAAATGAAAGCGGAAAGATGTTTTCTGTAGGATGGAACACAAGTGATATACAGCACCCTTTAAACTCCCCTTCCGTTTTTAATTTTTTTCTTCCAACTTATGCCCCTTCAGGACCTATTATGGACTCGTCTTTAGTAGCTCCTGAGTTTGAGCTTTTAAATTCTACAATAGCCATAGAATATATTAACATGAGCTTTGATATTATTTGGAGTGAAAATTATATGGAATCGATAACTTTAGCTAGCCCAGAAAATGTCGGATATCCGTGGTGGGAAATTGGCTTTTCCAACCCGGAAGACCATGTTGAATTAGACTTTAATGAGGAGATTTCTTTGGCCGCCTATGACCCTGCAGCTATGATAGAACGATTAAATTTACTTCTAGGTGGAGGTACAATTTCAAGCGCCACAATGCAGACAATAGTTAATATTATAGATGTAGATTATTTGGAACCCTCAGATAGAGTAAAATTAGCTCTGTACTTTATTCTTATTTCACCTGATTACGTTATCCAAAAGTAATACCCATGGGACATCATCATCACGACAAAAAGTCTTCTTCTAGGAGGGAAATGAGTAGAAGAAAATTCTTAGGCACTGCTTCTTGTGCTGCTCTAGGATCAACAACATTCCTTTCATCATTCACGTCACTGGGAATGATAAATTCTCTTGCTGGAGCTCGGCCGCTTGCTTCAGGTGCTCAACCACCTACGGGATATAAGGCTCTAGTTTGTATTCTTCTTGCTGGCGGTAACGATTCGTTCAACATGATCGTACCTACAACTTCAGAACAGTATACAGATTACTCGGCTTCAAGGTCAACAGTCGCTCTTCCTTCAGGCGATTTATTGCCATTAAACTATACAGACCCTCAGGGTATAAGCTACGGTCTTCACCCATCTATGCCTGAAGTTGCAAACATGTTTAACGACGGTAAAGCGGCAATTCTAGCAAACATAGGAACGCTAATTGAACCTGTGAATAAGACGCAAGTACTCAATGGCACGGCTCCATTACCATTAGGCCTTCAGTCTCACGCAGATCAAGCTAGACATTGGCAGACGTCAATTCCTCAAAACCGACATGCTAAAGGCTGGGGCGGTAAGGTTGCAGATATGCTTGCAGCGGGTAATAGCAATCAGGACATTTCGATGAATCTATCGCTTAGCGGAACAAATCTTTGGCAAGCTGGTAATACAGTTGATGAGTTTTCGATTACTCCTCAGGGGAGTGTAGGTGTTAACATATTGGCTGAAACAGATCCTTTTGATGTGATTATGGGTCAAGGATTACAAAACATACTAGACCAAACTTACTCGGATGTTCTCAAGCAGACATATTCGACTAAAGTAAAGGATTCCCAAACACAGCATGAAGTGTTTACTGCTGCCTTAGAAAACCTTAACCCACTTTCAACACAATTCTCTCAGACTTCGATTTCTCGTCAAATGAGAATGGTTGCTGAGAGCATTGCCATTGCTGGTGGACTGGGTATGCAGAAACAGACGTTCTATATTAAGTTTGGTGGTTTCGATAACCACGGAGAGCTTTTAAATAACCACGCTGGAAGGCTAAGTTTACTGAGTTCTGCCATAGGAGAGTTCTATACTGCGATGGACGAGCTGGGGATGTCAGATAGCGTAACGACGTTTACCGTTTCTGATTTCGCAAGGACTTTGACGCCAAACGGATTTGGAACTGATCACGCTTGGGGCGGTAACGCCATGGTGTTTGGTGGCGCAGTTAACGGTAGTACGATATACGGTAACTATCCATCACTTGCTCTAGGGAATGACCTAGACCTAGGTAACGGAGTTTTAATTCCCGAGCTATGCACGGATCAGTATTTCGCTGAGCTAGCATTATGGTTGGGAGTAGCTCCGACAGAACTAACAGATTTATTCCCCAACATAGAAAACTTCTATACGCTGGGTACTGGCAACCCTATTGGATTCTTAAGTCTATAACGCTATGAAAAATTTACTTTTTGCAATACTAGCGTTCGTGTCAGCCGGACTATTGAGCGCTCAATGTGAGGGAGCTCATGAAGCAATGGACGATCAAAGTTGGTTGTCGTGCACGGGAACGGAGAACCCCAATACTTCGAGGACTGAGGGGCACTGGATTCTTTACGATTTTGGGAGCTATTACTTTTTAAATGAGAGTCATTTCTGGAATTATAATCAAGCTGGCGAAACTGCTAACGGGATGGCAACGGTAGCTTTAGACTATTCAGTTGATGGCGATACCTGGTACTGGTGGGGTGACTTGAATCTAGACGAGGCGCCGGGATCGGATGAGTACTACGGCGAAGTGGGGCCGGATTTTGAAGGTCTACTAGCGAGGTACTTATTGCTGACAGTTGTGTCAAACCACGGGGGGCCTTGTTATGGGTTTTCAGAAATGAAAATCGACGTGGACCCCGGAGCACTTGATGTTGAGGAGCCAAGTTTACAGGCCTTCCAGTTTGGTGTATATCCCAATCCGGCTTCTGATTTCGCAAGGTTTCAACTTAAGGGTGGAGTGGGTTCAATGGTAGATGTTTACAGCCCAACAGGTAAGCTCGTTTTGAGCTTGGTGATGGCGTCAGAGACTACCAGAATTGATGTTAGCGATTTCGTCCCAGGTCTTTACTTGGTAGAAGTCGAAACCACAGACGGCTCAAGGGCAACCCAGAGACTAACAGTAGTAAAGTAGAGTAAACGTCTTTTAGACGCCTATGGCTACGACGTCTTCTACGGCGTCAAGCTTGGACTTGAGGAGGGATTCTATTCCTCCTTTGAGGGTTTGGGTTGAAGAAGGGCAGCCAGAGCATGCACCGCGTAGGTGTACGTAAACGGTGCCTTCTTTAAACGCAACGTAGTCGATGGCCCCACCGTCTTGTTCTACGGCAGGCTTAACGAATTCATCTAATAAGCGTTTGATCTCATCGTCATGCTCAGACGGACTTATGTCCTCTTCTTTGATGAAATTCTGAGGGGCAAATCCAGGCGCGTCATCTATGTCCGAAGACGAAGATTCTCCTAAGATGGCTAGAGCGGATTCAACCTTTTCAGGGTCTACGGCTAGTTCGTTATCCATAAGCCACTCACGAATGTATTCTCTAAGTTGGTTTACGATCATTTCCCAGCCGAGGCTCTCATCCTTAGTTACAGAAACGAAACTTCCGCTGATGAAAACGCCTTTAACAAACGGAAAATGGAACAGCTCTACTGCTAAGGGTGAACAAAGAGCAGCTTGTTCGGGGCTCAAAAATTCTAATTGGCGCCCATCATTTGTGAGCTTCCTATCCGCTACGAATTTCATCGTAGTAGGGTTAGGAGTCATCTCAGCGTAAATGTTTGTAGGAATTTTCTTAGTTGACATCATAGCACAAAGATACCGCAGGCGTTAACTTGTGACACCACTTTTAAACGATATGAGGAATTATTCTATTTCAAGGGTTTTCCTGATGCTAATCACTACGACTTTCAACACCGTTGTTTCTTTAGCACAAACCCCTGCTCAGCACTCTTCCACCTTTCCTGTAAACGGAACGGTAGATAAACATTTAGTTAGAACTGTGCTTGAAAACGCAACGGTACACGTTGATGAGAATACAGTAATTGTAAATGGGACAGTAGTTCTATTCCGTGGCTTAATTGAATCTGTTGGCAGTCCTGAAGAAGTAGTGGTAAATGGTCCTGCTATTAGATTAGACATGAGTGGATATCACTTGTACCCCTCGTTTGTGGATTTGCATAGCTCGTATGGCTTGCCTAAAGTAAAACCAGCTGAGTGGTCAAGAAAACCTCAGTATGAAAGTGATAAAAAGGGAGCATACGGATGGAATCAGGCAATCAGACCAGAGATAAATTCGGCGGAAGCTTTCACTGTAGATGCTAAAAAATCAAAGGAGTACAGGACAGCAGGAATAGGCGCTATGCTTATCCATATCCCAGACGGAATATCAAGAGGAACAGGTTCTTTAGTGATGCCTGTAGATAACCCTCGAGACGCGATGTTGCGCCCAGAGGCGTCAGCGCATTTTAGTTTCAGGAAGGGTTCTTCTAAGCAGAATTACCCTAGCTCACTTATGGGTTCGATTGCCCTTTTACGCCAAACCTACTACGATGCACTTTGGTACTCAGAAGCTTCACCACTAGGCCTAGCAGGCGGCACTAATCTCAGCCTTGAGGCATTTAACAGCAATGCCTCACTACCCCAAATCTTCAGCGCAGGTTCATGGAAAGACATACTGAGAGCGACAACTGTTGGTGATGAATTCGAAGTTAACTACATAGTATTAGGCGGAGGAGACAGCTATCAACGAGCTGAAGCAATTTATTCCACTGGAACAACGGTAATAGTGCCTGTAAACTATCCAGCAGCATATGACCTCAGCGACCCATTCCTTTCGCGCTTTGTATCTCTAACTGAGCTAAAGCACTGGGAGCTCGCCCCGAGCAATGCTGCATACTTGAACGATGCGGGAGTGACTATCTGCTTCACATCAGAAGGCCTTAAATCACCGTCTGACCTTCTGCCTGCTGTGAGAAAATCGGTAGAGCGCGGCCTACCCGTAGATGTCGCCCTTGCCTCACTCACATCTACCCCTGCCTCAACGATCAAGGCCTCAAACCTCGTCGGTTCAATCAATCCTGGCCTTATTGCAAACGTCATAGTCATGGACGGCCCCATCTTCGACTCCGAAAGCAAAATAATAGAACACTGGGTTAGCGGAGACCCAACAATTCTCGTTGACAGGCAAGCCCTAGATTTAAGCGGCAACTACAACGTTACTGTGGGCGCAAACTCGTTTGAACTTGAAGTAAAAGGCAGCACGGGCAAGTGGAAGGCAACTGAACTGGTTAACGACACTACCACAAAAAAGCTCGACCTTAAACTCGACGATAGAACCGTAGTCATGGGCCTTAAGCGCGATGAAGGTCTAATCAGAATGACGGGTAACGTCTGGATGGACAGTAGGATATGGGAAGGGACCGCGATGGACGCAAAGGGCAACTCCCTTGAATGGAGCGCAGTGAAAACAGAGGTACTAACTGAGCCAGTTGACGAGAAAGCTGACACAACTGAAGTAGCGCATCTAGAGCTCGGCGCAATCACTTATCCGTTTACCGCATACGGATCCACTGAGAGCCCCGTAAAGGAGAATGTGCTGATTGAGAGCGCTACGGTTTGGACTTGCGAAGAAGAAGGAATTTTAGAGGAAACAGACGTTTTAATCAGCGACGGAAAAATCATCGCTGTGGGTATGAGACTGCAACCTCAAGAATGGATTGGAGCAAATGCGGAATACACAACAGTAAGCGGAAGGGGCAAGCACATCACTCCCGGCATTATCGACGAGCACTCACATATCATGATCGAAAGGGGAGTTAATGAAGGAACCCAAGCGAGTAGTGCTGAAGTTTGGATAGGCTCATCGCTCAACAGCGAGGACGTGAATATCTACAGACAGCTTGCAGGTGGTGTGACGTGTGCTCAACTGCTCCATGGATCAGCGAATCCAATTGGAGGGCAGAGTGCAATTGTCAAATTTCGCTGGGGACTCCTGCCAAACGATTTATTGTACCAGGACGCCTCACCATTTATCAAATTCGCTCTGGGCGAAAACGTGAAGCAAAGCAACTGGGGCGACTTGCAGACCACAAGATTCCCTCAAACTAGGATGGGAGTTGAGCAGGTCTTTTACGACAACTTTATCAGGGCCCGCGAATATGGCCAGGCGCAGTTCGACTACCGCCAAGCAATGAGGAAGGTGAAGAGAAGGGATATTCTTAAGGGGAATTTTCCGCTTGCGCCTAGAAGAGATTTAGAACTGGATGCCTTAAACGAAATCCTAAACGAGGAGCGCTTTATTACATGTCACAGTTATAGGCAGGACGAGATAAACATGCTCATGCACGTTGCCGATTCTATGGGCTTTAGGCTAAACACCTTCACACACATACTTGAGGGATATAAGGTTGCTGATAAAATGAAGGCTCACGGAGTGGGTGGGTCAACCTTCAGCGATTGGTGGGCATACAAATACGAGGTTAAGGACGCCATCCCATACAATGCCGCAGTTTTGTATAACATGGGCATAACTACGGCCATAAACAGTGACGACGCAGAGATGGGAAGAAGGCTTAACCAAGAAGCAGCTAAGGCTGTGAAGTACGGCCAGGTTCCACAAGAAGAGGCCTTGAAGATGGTCACTCTTAATCCTGCGAAACTTCTTCACATCGACCATAAAACTGGGTCAATTAAAAAGGGTAAGGATGCAGATGTTGTGATTTGGGATGCGAACCCTTTGAGTATGGATGCTCAGGTTGTGGCAACTTATGTCGATGGCATGTGCTTTTTCAGCCTAGAGAAGGATAAGGAGCTCAGGAAAAACATCAGACTCGAAAGGGCTCGACTAACTGAGAAGATGATGACCTCTGCTGAGCCTGGAGAGAAATTGAAAAAGCCTTCTGAGCGAGTTAGACCTCATTACCACTGTGATACATTAACTGAAGAAAACAGATAAGATGAAGAATTTTAAGATTATAATTTCGCTTCTAAGTCTTTGCCTGTTTTTAGCTTTTACTGGTCAGGCACAACAAACTCCTGCTCCTGAACAAAGTAGATCCGTTTTAATAGTTGGCGGTACAGCTCACCTTGGTACTGGGGATGTTATTGCTGATGCAGCTATAGGATTTAAAGATGGGAAGATTGACTATGTTGGAAGAGCTTTCCAGGTTGATAAAAGCACGTATGACGATCTGGTTGACGCTTCAGGGAAGCATATATACCCAGGGTTTATCGTATCGAATTCTACCATAGGCCTTCAGGAGATAGGGGCTGTTAGAGCTTCAAGAGACCAATATGAAGTTGGGACGTTTCGCCCAAATGTTAGATCAGTAATCGCATTTAATACAGATTCAGAGATAACTCCTACCGTTAGAACCAATGGTGTTTTGATGGGGCAAATTACTCCACGCGGTGGTGTCATCAGCGGCTCTAGTTGCGTCGTTCATTTCGACGGATGGAACTGGGAAGATGCAGCGGTTAAAATGGTGGACGGCGTTCATTTGAATTGGCCTACGACACATCACAAGCATAATAAGGATGGTGTAATTGATATTAGAAAAAGCAAGTCATACGATCAGAGTAAGCAGGAAATCAAATCCTACTTTACCGAGGCAAAAGCTTACGCTGAAGCATATCCTAATCACTCCTTAGGCACCATGGATGTGAGGCATGAAGGTATGAGAGGATTATTTGATGGATCGTTAACTCTTTACGTTCACGCGGATGATGCTCGAGCTATCTCAGAGGCCATTCACTTCAAGCGCGAGATGAGTATTTCTAGAATGGCAATTATTGGAGGTTACGATTCTTATTTGGTTGCTGACCTTCTAAGAGAAAACGGCGTAAGCGTCTTACTCAACAGCGTGCACCGACTGCCAAGATTTAAGGAGGACGATGTAGATCTGCCATATAAATTGCCCAAACTGTTAGCGGATGAGGGCGTGTTGTTTGGCCTACAAGTAGACGCTCAAATGACTGAGATGAATACTAGAAATCTTCCTTTTTATGCCGGAACTGCTAGAAAATATGGCTTGACGGAAGAGCAGGCTGTTATGGCCTTAACGAGGAATGTTGCAACGATTCTGGGGATAGAGGATAGATGTGGTTCGATTGAAAGAGGGAAGGATGCTACTCTGTTTATTTCGTCTGGTGATGCTCTTGATATCATATCAAACAACCTTACTCATGCCTACATTTTAGGAAAGAGCATTGACCTAGATAACAGACAGAGGGAACTATACAGAAAGTTTCAAACGAAGTATGGATTTGAGTGTCTAGACTAGGTTTATTAGCTAAACTTAGTAACCTACCTTAGAGCGAGTCCTATCAAGCACCTCTCTAGCAATTTTTCTTGCTTTTTCTGCGCCGATTTTTAGAGCGGCGTTTATCTCAGCTGGGTTAGCCATAAGATGGTTAAACCTAGCTCTTTCCTCAGCGAATCCATCTACGATAGCTTCAAGTAAATCCTTCTTTGCATGCCCCCAACCGAAGCCTCCAGCTCTAAGAGAAGAAGCCATTTGCTCAGCATCACTTTCAGATGCTACTAGCTTATAAAGTTGGTATACAACTGATGTGTCTGGGTCCTTAGGACCTTCGAGAGGAGTAGCATCAGTAATGATCTTCTTATTGATAACCTTTTTAATGGCAGATGGTTCTGCGAAGATGTCAATAGTGTTGTCTTGAGACTTTGACATCTTGCCTCCATTAGTTCCAGGAACATACATGGTGTTTTCATTAACCATTACTTCAGGTAAAACAAAGGTCTCACCAAAGAAATGATTAAATCTGCTTGCAACATCTCGAGTCATTTCGAGATGTTGCATTTGGTCTTTACCTACGGGCACCTTTTCAGCATCGTACAGAAGAATATCTGCAGCCATCAGCATGGGGTAGGAGAAAAGCCCAGCATTTACATCTTCCAGCCTGTCGGCTTTATCCTTGAAGCTATGCGCTAGGGTAAGTCTGGAGTAGGGGAAGAAGCATTGCAGATACCAAGAGAGTTCAGTAACCTCTGGGATGTCGCTTTGGCGGTAGAAAACCGTTTTCTCTGGGTCTAGCCCAAAAGCAAGCCAAGCCGCAGCAACCTTATATGTGTTGTCTCTAAGAGTTGATCCATCCTTAATTTGGGTCAAGGAGTGGAGGTCAGCGATAAATAGAAACGACTCGTTATGCGGGTCATTTGCTAGTTCAATGGCAGGCTTAATAGCACCTAGAATATTCCCTAGATGTGGTGTCCCTGTGCTTTGTATTCCTGTTAGGATGCGTGCCATTTCTCAAATATCAACAGAATTCGTTGAATGCTAACCTCAGGTGGGCAGCAATTGCTTCAGCAGTATTTCCTTCGATGTGATGACGCTCTACCATCATAGCAATCTTGCCATCCTTAAATAGTGCGATACTAGGTGAAGATGGAGGGTATGGAAGCATGAATTTACGAGCGTGTGCCACAGCATCCGTATCTACGCCAGCAAAGGCAGTTGTGATGTTGTCAGGAGTCTTTTCATTATCCAAGGCCTGAATTACAGCAGGCCTCATTGATCCAGCAGAACAACCACACACGCTGTTGATAGCAACAAGAGTAGTGCCTGGTTTGTCCAATGCATCGTTTACATCGTCAACAGTAATTAGTTCTTTAAAGCCAGCATCAGAAAGCTGAGCCTTCATTGGGGCAACTAGTTCAGGAGGGTACATATGTAGATTTTAAAAATAGTTCGTCGTATTGTTCATTATCGATAGGCGACGGAGCGTCTATCATAATATCTCTTCCAGAGTTGTTTTTAGGGAATGCGATAAAGTCTCGGATTGATTCTGACCCGCCAAACATTGAGCAAAGCCTATCAAATCCTAATGCTAAACCACCGTGTGGAGGAGCTCCGTATTGGAATGCATCCATTAAGAAGCCAAACTGAGCTTGAGCCTCTTCTGGAGCAAATCCAAGTAGGTCAAACATTCTAGATTGTAATTCTCTATCGTGGATTCTAATAGATCCACCGCCTATCTCAACACCATTAATCACCATATCGTAGGCGTTTGCTTTTACCTTACCAGGATCAGTGTCGATGAGCGCAAGCTGATCTGGCTTAGGAGAAGTGAACGGGTGGTGCATAGCGTGGTAACGCTCAGTATCCTCATCCCACTCAAGAAGAGGGAAGTCCATTACCCAAAGAGGCTTAAATACTTTAGGATCGCGCAAACCAAGCTCAGAACCCATATGCAGCCTAAGCTCACCTAATTGCTTTCTTGTTTTATCTAGATCTCCTGAAAGGATTAGTATAAGATCGCCTTTTTCAGCTCCAGCTTTTTTAGCCCAAGCAGACCTATCAGCTTCATCGAAAAACTTGTCGACGCTACTCTTTGTAGTTCCATCTTCGTTCATTTTGCAATAGACAAGGCCCTTAGCTCCTATCTGTGGACGCTTCACCCATTCAGTTAATTTATCGAGTTGCTTTCTAGTGTATTCAGCTGCTCCTGGAACAACAACTCCTAGAACGGATTCTGCTGAATCAAATACGCCAAACCCTTTCCCCTGGCTCACCTCTGCCATATCAACAAACTCCATCCCAAACCTTGTATCAGGCTTGTCAGATCCGTAAAGTCTCATTGCTTCGTCGTAATCCATGCGAGGAAAATCTTCAATATCAACGTCGAGGACAACCTTGAAAAGATGACGAACCATGCCTTCAAAAGTGTTCAGGATATCTTCCTGCTCAACAAATGCCATCTCGCAGTCAATCTGCGTGAACTCTGGCTGACGGTCAGCCCTTAGGTCCTCATCGCGGAAGCACTTTACAATTTGGTAATACCTGTCAAACCCACTAACCATGAGTAGCTGCTTAAACGTTTGAGGGCTCTGTGGAAGAGCGTAAAACTGGCCTGGGTTCATCCTAGAAGGCACGATGAAATCACGCGCTCCTTCCGGAGTAGATTTAATCAGATACGGAGTCTCTACATCGATAAATCCGATAGAGTCTAAATACTTTCGTGTCTCAATACCTACTCTGTGGCGCAACATAATGTTTTGCTGTACGGTGTTACGACGCAAATCGAGGTAGCGGTACTGCATTCTTAAGTCGTCACCGCCATCAGTATTGTCTTCAATAGTAAATGGAGGAGTCTTTGATGCGTTAAGCACATCAAGAGTCTTCACATCGATTTCAATATCACCAGTGGGGTTGTTTGGGTTTTTACTTTCCCTTTCAACAACATCTCCTGAGATTTTTATGACAAACTCACGACCTAATTTTCTCGCTTGAGCGCAAAGGTCTGCGTCAGTATCCATGTTAAACACGAGCTGCGTAATTCCGTAACGGTCACGCAGGTCAACAAAGGTCATACCTCCAAGGTCTCTAGTCTTTTGAACCCAACCTGAAAGGGTAACGTTTATTCCCTTTTTTTCTTGGTTTAGGTCTCCGCATGTATGTGATCTATGCATGGCGCAAAGTTAGAATTTATCTGCCGTAGATTCGCATTATGCAAAACCAGTTTAATAGTCCGGTGGAACGCCTCGAAAACATGCGCGAAGAAGCGCTGAAAGGCGGAGGTGAAAAACGCATTAAAGCCCAGCACTCTAAGGGCAAACTAACGGCACGTGAGCGCATTAGCCTTCTTTTAGATCCTGGCACTTTCGAGGAGCTTGGAATGCTAGTGACGCATAGGTCGACGAATTTTGGCTTAGACAAGCAGAAATTTTTAGGTGACGGAGTAGTAACTGGGTACGGAAAAGTGAATGGAAGACTGGTTTATGTCTTCTCTCAGGACTTTACAGTTCTTGGTGGTTCACTTGCTGAAGCGCACGCGGAGAAGATCTGTAAAATCATGGATCTTGCCCTTGAAAATGGCGCGCCGGTTGTGGGTCTTAATGACTCGGGAGGTGCAAGGATTCAAGAGGGGGTTGTGAGTCTTGGTGGTTATGCAGACATCTTTTACAGGAATGTTCAGGCAAGCGGAGTTGTGCCACAACTATCATTAATTCTGGGGCCGTGCGCTGGTGGAGCCGTTTACTCTCCAGCATTGACTGATTTTACCTTTATGGTTGAGGGGTCGTCGTACATGTTTGTGACTGGTCCTAACGTAGTCAAGACCGTAACTCACGAGGAGGTAACT
>MDTA01208731.1_pt1 | contig 13788 bp, 13 predicted proteins | sample 811151 | NCBI WGS metagenome assembly MDTA01 (sample SAMN05326648, study PRJNA326480) | marine metagenome | isolation source: seawater | place: Indian Ocean: South | collected 2010 | reverse complement strand
CTTTTGCTCTTACATCTAATGCACCTCTAAAAATATAAGGAAATCCGATCAAATTATTAACTTGGTTTGGATAATCTGATCTTCCTGTTGCTATTATTGCATCTGATCTAACTTCATTAATAGCTTCTGGTTTAATTTCTGGATCAGGATTTGCACATGCAAATATAATAGGATTATCCGCCATTGATTTTATCATTTCTTTTGAAACTACATCTTTAGCTGATAAACCTAAAAAAACATCAGCATTTTTCATAGCTTCCATCAATGTCCTTAATTTAGTTTCTTTTGCGAAAGCAGATTTGAACTGGTCTAAATTTTTTCTTTCTTTGTGAATCACTCCTTTACTATCGCACATGATAATATTTTCTTTTTTTACTCCAGAACTTATAAACAAATTTGTACAAGCTTGAGCAGAAGCTCCCGCTCCATTAACTACAACTTTAACATTTTCAACTTTTTTTCCAGACACATCTAGTGCATTAATTAAAGCTGCCAAAGTAATAATTGCAGTTCCATGTTGATCATCATGAAATATAGGAATATCTAAAACTTCTTTAAGCTTTTGTTCAATGATAAAACAATCTGGAGCAGCAATGTCTTCAAGATTTATTCCTCCAAAAGTACCACCAATATTCTTAATTGTTTCAACGATTGAGTTTACATTGTTACTGTTTATTTCGATATCAATTGAGTCAATATCAGCAAATCTTTTAAATAAAACTGATTTACCTTCCATTACAGGCTTCGACGCTAATGAACCAAGATTACCAAGACCTAATATTGCTGAACCATTACTAATTACTGCTACTAGATTTCCTTTACTTGTGTAGTCATATGCAAGATCTGGATTTTTTGCTATTTCTTTAACTGGAGCCGCAACACCAGGGGAATAAGCCAGAGATAAATCTCTTTTCGTTGTTAATGGTTTGGAGGAAGAAATCTCAATTTTGCCCGACTTTCCTTTTATATGAAAATCAAGTGCTTCTTTATCTGAATAATGATCAATTTTAGATTTTTTTGTCATCTGATTATGTGTATGTAATATAATTTATGTTATCGCATTATTTATTTATTATTTGTGGCTTAATTTAGAACTTATATGAATTTATTGTCATCAACCTATGTTTTTAGTTTTTTTACTTTGATTAGCAGAATATTAGGTTATCTCAGAGATATATTAATTGCAATATTTCTTGGTGCATCTATTTTTGCTGACGCATTTTTTGTGGCTTTTAGATTGCCAAATACCTTTAGGAGATTATTTGCAGAAGGTACATTTAATGCAGCTTTTATACCTAGCTATACTTCTGAAAAAGAAATTAATAACAGGAAAGCTAAAAAGTTTGCAGACGATGTTCTTAATTTTTTGATTTTAACTCTTCTTTCAATAGTTTTATTAGTTGAAATATTCACTCCTTATATAGTTTATCTAATAGCACCAGGGTTTTATGAAAATATTCAAAAATTTGACTTGGCGGTTGAGTTTACAAGGATTACTTTTCCATTTTTACTTTTTGTAAGTCTTTCATCTTTTTTTGCAGGAATTTTAAATTCGAATAATAAATTTGCTGCAGCAGCTTCAGCTCCAATAATATTAAATGTAGTCTTAATATTAAGTCTATTAATTTCTTTCTTTTTAGAATTAAATTTTGCTAAACAATTGTCTTATGGTGTTACTTTAGCAGGAGTTATTCAATTAATATATTTGATATTTTTTTCACTTAAATATTACAAACCATCACTTAAATTAAAAATTAGATTAAGTAAACAAGTTAAATTTTTTTTTAATAAATTAATGCCAAGTATTTTTTCATCAGGTGTAACACAGATCAATATTTTAGTTGGTACAATTATTGCTTCATTTCAAGCAAGCGCAGTATCTTACTTGTATTATGCCGATAGAATTTATCAAATTAATTTAGCAATAGCAGGAATTGCAGTTGGAACTGTTTCTTTACCAGTTCTATCAAAAGCGTTTAAGCAAAAAAATTTATCAAAAATCTCAAGTATCCAAAATAAATCTATTGAATTATCTTTACTTTTATCTGTACCGGCAAGTATTGGATTAATTCTTTCATCTCAAGAAATTGTTAGCGCACTGTTTGGATACGGATCTTTTACAAAAGAAGATGTTAAAATGACTGCATCTGCTTTAACATATTTTGGTTACGGAATTCCCGCTTTTGCATTAGTAAAAATTTTATCAAATTTTTTCTTTGCTAGGGACAATACAAAAACACCATTCTATATTTCAACACTTATCGTTTTTTTGAATATAAGTATCAGTATATTATTTTTTAGTAAAATTGGATTTATTATAATTCCTATTGCTACTTCTATATCTACTTGGATAGGAGTTTTTACCTACATATATTTTCTTAATATTAAAAATTACCTTTTAATAAAAAAATATATTTTTGGAGGTATTCTAAAAATTATATTTTGCACAATTTTAATGTCTTTTTTACTAATTTTCTTTTTAGATTTTTATTCCAATTATTTAGATTATAATTATAAATATAAATCAATTTATTTAATTATGATTGTAAGTTTTGTTGCGGCTATTTATTTGATATCATGTAATTTGGTTGGAATTTTAAAAACCAAAAATTTTAAGGCAAATTAAAATGAGTAATAAAAAATTAGCATTTTCTGGAGTTCAACCCTCTGGTAATCTTCATCTAGGAAATTATCTAGGAGCTATTAAAAATTTTGTAACACTTCAAAAAGAAATGGAATGTATCTATTGTGTGGTAGATTTGCATGCGATTACTGTTTTTCAGAAACCTGAATTATTAAGTAACAATATTCTAGAAACCACCGCAAGTTTTTTAGCTTCAGGATTAAATCCAAATAAAAGTATAATTTTCAATCAATCTTCAGTTTCAGGACATGCTGAACTAGCTTGGATACTAAACTGTGTTTCAAGAGTTGGTTGGTTAAATAGAATGACTCAATTTAAAGACAAAGCTGGGTCAGATAAGGAAAAAGCTAGTGTGGGTCTCTACATATACCCAAATTTAATGGCAGCAGATATTTTGTTATATAAAGCGACTCATGTTCCAGTTGGAGCTGACCAGAAACAGCATCTTGAACTGTCAAGAGATATAGCTCAAAAATTTAACAAGGATTTTAATTGTCCTTGTTTCTTTCCACTACCAGATCCATTAATCCCAAAAAATATTTCTAGAGTTATGAGTTTAAGAGATGGAACAAAAAAAATGAGCAAATCAGAAGAATCGGATTATTCTAGAATTAACATCAAAGACAGTCCCGATGAAATAATAAAGAAAATTAAAAAAGCGAAATCAGACTCAGATCCTATTCCAGATAATCTTAAATTTTTAGAAAAAAAACCTGAAGCATTAAATATCTTAAATATATATTCTGAAGTTTCTAAAAATAGTTTAGAAAAAACTTTAAAAGAAATGGCAGGTAAAGAATATTCGTATGTCAAAAATAAACTCGCCGAAGTTTTAGTCAACGAAATTTGCCCAGTCGGAAAAGAAATTAAAAAATTGATGAATGATAGGACATATTTGCTTGAAATATTGAAAAAAGGTAGCGAAAAAGCCAAAATAAAAGCTGATGAAAACTTAAAAAATATACGTGAAAAAGTAGGTTTGATATAATATAAAAAACTTATGATACAAATAGAATCTACACCTAATCCCGAGTCGCTCAAGTTTTTGTCTGAAAAAACCATTTCAGCTATCGGGAATGAAGAATTCCAAAAAAGTGATATTAAAAAAATTGATAATCATTTTATTAAAGAATTATTAAGTTTTAATGGAGTAGAATTAGTCTTTCTTTCAAAAGATTTCATATCCGTAAAAAAAACAAAAAATATTTCATGGGACGAACTCAAACCAATGATTATTTCTCATCTCAATCACTATTTTGAAAATAACAAAGAACCAATTTTGGCTAAAAAAGAATCAGACAAAAAAGAGGAAAATATTAATAAGGAAATGAACGAAACAGTTGAAAAAATAATTGAAGTTTTAGACTCTAAAATCAGGCCAGCAGTAGCTAAAGATGGTGGTGATATAAAGTTTAAGTCTTTTGAAAATGGTATTGTGAAAGTAGAATTACAAGGAAGTTGTTCAGGCTGTCCTAGTTCAATAATGACTTTAAAACAAGGGGTGCAAAATCTTCTCAAACACTATGTTAAAGAAGTAAATTCTGTAGAGGCAATTTAATATGAAAAAAAATTTAAGTTATAGAGATAAATTGATTGAGTTAGCTCAAATTTACAATGTAAAAGAAATACAAGAATACATAAGAAGAAGAAAAAATCTAACAACAGGTCAATTAGAATTAATTTTAAAGAAAAATAAGATTATTATTCCAAAAGAATTCAACACAAATTTTTTTAAAGAAAATATTTCAAAACCTCTAACCAAAGCTTCGAAACAAATAGATGATTTTAAAGAAGATAGCTCCAAGGCGGTCTCAAGATTATAGAGAAAAATTAATTATCTAAAAGAGGATAGCACAAGATCAATAAATCGTTTTTTTATTAATTTATGGAGAAATGTTGGTAAGATTGGATTAAGTTTTTTAGAAATTCTTCCAAAATTAGGCAAAACTGTTTCCTCATTTTTTGGCGAACTGCTTACTAATTTATTTCACGGAGTTTATAATCAGAATATTTCAGCTAAAAGTGCAAGAAGAGCAGTTCTTGGATTCTTTATAATAGTTGGTGCATCTTTAACCATACTTGCGGGCATTACAACAGTAAAAAACTTAGAAGGTTTTAAAAATAATGAAGTGGTAAAAAAACTTCCAGATAATGAAAAGCCTAAAAAAGAGACAAAAAAACCAGAAATAAAACAAAAAAAACCAGAAATAAAACAAAAAAAACAAGATAAAAAAGAAGAAAAAAAATTAGTAAAAAAACCAAAAGAAAAAGTAAAAAAAGATGTTAAAAAAAAGGAAAAAGTTACTGAATTAATTTTACCAGATTTAAATTTAAAAACTGAAACAGTTTTAAGCCTTTTCGAAGATGTTGATTATGACTTAAATACTGTCAGATATGAAAAAACAGTAAAACCAATCTATTTTACTCAATTTCCAAAAGATTTAGATGAAATTCAAAGTGTGCAATTAAAAAAAGAAACTTTTATAAAAATCGTTCTTCCCTTGATAGTAGCTGAAAATGAGAAAATATTGGATGATAGATACAAGTTAAACAAAATTGCATCCAAAAAAATGACAAGTGATGAAGAAAAACAATGGTTAAGACAAAAGTTTTTAGAATATAAAGTAAAAAAAGGGAATATAGGTGAGTTAAAATTAAGAATGGATATTATCCCAGCATCAATTGCACTAGCTCAAGCAGCTAAAGAAAGTGGATGGGGGACATCTAGATTTGCTTTAGAGGGTAACGCTATTTTTGGACAGTGGACATGGACAGGAAGAGGGATAGAGCCTCTAATGAAAGATAAATCTAAAAGTCACAAAATTTTAAGATTTCCAATTTTAAGAGCTTCAGTAAAAGCTTACAAAAATAATTTAAACACTCATAAAAGTTATAAGAAGTTTAGAGATAAACGAGGAGAATTAAGATCTAAAAATAAAAAAATTAATGGTTTAGTGCTTACAAAAACTCTAGATAATTATGCTCAAACTGGGAGTGAATATACAAAAATTTTAGCTCAAATCATAACTCAAAATAGATTAATGGATTTTGAACCTGTTAGGCTAGCAAATTCAGTTCAAAAAAGAGAGTTAAACTTATAAAAATTATTTATCAGCAATAACAAATTGAATTCCTAACCAACGCCAAAACCCTCCATTTTCTCTCAAAGAACAATTAATACGACCACGTTCTCCAACAAATTTTTCAGAAATATTTATAATAAGAGTGTTTTTATTTTCAAAATTCAATTTTGAGGATCTCCAAACATTTCCCTCATTTGAAAAACAATTTATGTTTTTAAGGTCTTTTATACCTTCAAAAAATTTGATTTTTACTAGAGGTGGATTTTTAGAATTTAATAAATATTTTTCTTCAGGGTAAATTTTTTTATATTTAAATGGAAGTGTTTTTACTAAAGTTTTAAATCTTTTAATATCTCCATATTTTTCGTTAATTGGAAAACGAGGTAATTCAAACAAATCTTTTGTTTCATCTATTACACCCGAATGTTGACCAAATGCATATTGAAAACCAAGTTCTTGAATTATTTCTTTAAATTTTAAGCTGTATTCACCAAAAGGATAGGAAAAAAATTTTGAATTTTTTCCTAATTTTTCTTCAAATATGTTGATAGATTTCAAAATATCATTCTTAATAAAATCAGGTTCTTCCTCTACAAGGTACTCATGAGAATGGCTGTGATTCCCTATTTCTACAAAATCTTCATTAAACAGTTCTTTTATTTGATCCCAATTCATGTAGTTGTAGGCTCCAACTTCTCTAGTGTTTACAAATAATATAAAAGGAATTTTTTTTGATTTGAGTAAAGGCCAAGCATTATTATAAAAAGACAGAAGTCCATCATCTATAGTTAATAAAAGTTTTCTTTCATGTTTGTTTTTAAATATATGTTCTTTAATTTTTGATGGGTCTATAAATTTAATACCTTCTTCCTCTATAACTTTTAATTGTTCTTGAAATACATCCATTTGAATGTTTGTAGAAGGATACTTATTTTCATTAAATCTGTGATACATTATTGAGATTAAACCATAATCCTCTATTTTTGGTTCATTAGAGCTTGCAAAAGTTTTGATCTGATGAAATAAAATTATTAAGATCAAATATATAATTATGATTAAAGATTTTTTAATAATTAGTTGCACAGGCAAAAAAGATAAAATTGGTTTGAGGATAAATAATAATTTTTTTATTCATAAATTTCAAACTAAAATTCAAAATAACGAAAAACTTGTAATGACAATATTAAATTTTATTGAAGAGCACAAAGCAAAAATAGATGAAAATTTTTCAATTCTGGTAAATTATGGTCCGGGTAGCTTCTCTACCTTGAGAGTAGCGTTATCAGTAGCAAAAGGAATAAGAATATCAAATAAAGTGAAATTATTTGGTTTCAAAGATCAAGATTTATCTCAATTTAACCTCAAAAATATTGAAGTTTTAATAAAAAAAGATTTAATGGAAAAAAAATTGATTAAACCGATATATTTAAGTTAAATTATTAAAATTAATTATGAATAGTATTGAAAAAAAATGTAAAGCGAAAGGTGTTAGACTTACTGACCAGAGAAAAATTATTGCCCAGGTAATGTCTGACTCAAAAGAAAAATATGGCTCAAAAGACCATCCTGATGTTGATGAATTACACAAAAGAGTTAGTGAGGTAGATAAAAAAATTAGTATCGCAACTGTTTATAGAACAGTTAAATTATTTGAAGAGTCAGGTATTGTAGAAAAACACGATTTTAAAGGCGGAAAAGCAAGATACGAACAATCTCCAGATGAACATCACGATCATTTAATAGATATTAATAGCGGAGAAATTATAGAGTTTGTTGATAAAGATATTGAAAAACTTCAAATTGAAGTAGCTAAAAAGTTAGGTTATAAACTTGTCGACCATAAACTAGAACTCTACGGATCTAAAACGAAAAAATAAATTGTCAAAAAAAATATTTATCAAAACTTTAGGTTGCCAAATGAATGAATACGACAGTAATCGTATTTTAGATCTAACAAAAAAAATTGATTATAAAATCACTAATAACATCGAAGATGCAAATTGCTATGTACTAAACACATGTCATATTAGGGAGAAAGCAACTGATAAAGTCTATCATGATATTGGAAGAGTAAAAAAGGAATTTAAGAATAAGGAAAAACCAATTGTTCTAATTGCTGGTTGCGTTGCCCAAGCTGAAGGAGAAATATTATTAAAAAAAGAAAAATATATCGATGCTGTTGTAGGTCCACAGTCTTACCAAAATATAAATGAAATTATACTAGAAATTGAGAGTAGAAAAAAAAGAATTAATATTACAGAGTTTGATGTAGTCAAAAAATTTGATCAACTAAATGTAATTAAAAATTCAGACAGTCAGGTCTCAACTTTTTTGACTATACAAGAGGGTTGCGATAAATTTTGTAAGTTTTGTGTGGTTCCTTATACAAGAGGCCCTGAACATTCGAGATCAATATCCGAAATCATAGCTGAAGCTAACCAATTAGTCGATAACGGAGCGAGAGAGATAATATTATTGGGTCAAAACGTAAACGCCTATAAATTTGAAAATAAAAAGCTTTCAGATTTATTATTTCTTTTGGATAAAATTAAAGACTTAAAAAGAATTAGATATAACACCTCACATCCAAAGGATTTCTCCGAAGATTTAATAAATGCACATCAAAAATGTAAAAAATTGATGCCACTGTTACATTTACCAGTTCAAAGCGGGTCAAATAAAATTTTGGATAGTATGAACAGGAATCATACAATAGAAGACTATTTAAAACTCATAAAAAAACTTAAAGAAAAAAAACCTAATTTAAAGTTCTCAAGTGATTTTATAATTGCTTATCCCGGAGAAACAGATGAAGATTTTAAAAAAACAGTGATGTTAATGGAAAAAATGGAGTTTATAAATTCGTACTCATTTATATTTAGCCCAAGACCTGGTACACCTGCAGCTAATCTAGAAAAAGTGGACTTAAATATTGCTAAAAATCGACTAAAGATTTTTCAAAAAATTGCCAATAATAAAAAGTCAGATTACAGAAAAAATCTTTTAGATTCTACAATTAAAGTTTTGTTTGAAAATAAATTAAAAAATGAGAATAAATATTTTGGAAGAGATGAACATTTTAATTCAGTAGTTGTTAGTAGTAACTATGAATTAACTGGGACGATAAAAAAGGTTAAAGTAGTTGATTGCAATCAAAATACTTTGTTTGGTAAAGTCGTTACAGAAAAAAATAAAGGATTTGCAGCATAAATATTATGTCAGGTATTAGTAAATTAGATCAAAGAATAAATATTAAAAAACTAGACTCCGAAACCATAAACATAAAAATTTCAAATAATGAGATATTAATGTCAATAGTAGGTCAATTTAATCAAAATTTAAAGGAATTAGAAAAGCTTACGAATACTATAATTTTTTTTAGGGGCAACTCTATTACTTGTAAGGGTAAAAAACATAATTTAGAAAATTTATCAGAAGCAATAAAATTTTTAGTAAATAAATATCTCATAACAAATTTTATTGAAAAAGAGGATATAATGTTATCTGTAAATAACGATATTAGTCCTCAACAATCTAATGTAAAGTCATTCAAACAATTGATAAAAACTCCAAGAAAATCAGTTATTGCTAGATCAGAAAAACAGTCTGATTATATTAAGGCATTAAAAGAATACGATATAATCATGTCTCTTGGACCAGCTGGAACGGGAAAAACTTTTTTAGCAGCTTCAGTAGCAGTAACTCTACTTATGGAAAAAAAAGTTGAAAGAGTAATATTATCTAGGCCAGCGGTTGAGGCTGGTGAAAAACTAGGTTTTTTGCCAGGCGATATGAAAGAAAAAGTCGATCCTTATTTAAGACCTCTTTATGATGCTTTATACGAATTGTTTGGAGCAGAAAAAGTCGATAAAAAAATTGAGTCAGGTGAAATTGAAATCGCACCACTTGCATTTATGAGAGGAAGAACTTTAAAAAATTGTTTTGCAATATTAGATGAAGCTCAAAATGCTACAGAAACTCAAATTAAAATGTTTTTAACTAGAATTGGTGAAAATTCAAAACTTGTTGTAAACGGAGATCCTTCTCAAATAGACTTAATAAATAAATCTCAATCAGGCCTCATTAAATCTAAAAATATTGTAAAAGATTTGAAAGAAATAAAAATAATTGAATTTGATCATACAGACGTTATAAGACATCCTCTGGTTTCAAAAATCATTAGGGCATATCAAAAAAAAAGCACTGATGATAAAAATTAATGTTATTTTAAACAATAATAGTTGGAAGAAATATTTAAAAAATCCAATAAATTTTTTTAATAAGAAAATAAGATTAATTAATAATAAAAATAAAATATACAGAAAGAAAAAATTGATATTCACCTTGATGTTATCAGGTACATCAGAAATTAAAAGACTAAATAAACAATTTAGAAATAAAAATAAATCTACAGATATTTTATCTTTTCCATTTTATGAAAAAAAATTTTTAAAAAAAGTTATTTTAAAAAATAAAGAACTTTATTTAGGTGATGTTATAATAAATTTAAATAAAATTAAACATAAACACAATCACGAAAAATTTAGAAATGAACTAAACAAAATCTGGATACACGGGCTTGTTCATTTATTTGGTTACACACATAAAAAAGAGAAAAACTTCATTTCTATGAGTAAAATAGAAAAAAGATATTTAAAATTTATTAATTAGATGATGCCAAAAATTTTAGATAAACGATTGATAATATTATATATTGCGCCTTTTTTTTTGGGATTATTGACAGTATTTACTTTCCAACCTTTCAATTTTTCATTCATTAATTTTATAACGCTTCCATTAATTTTCTATTTAACGATATACGTTAAAAAAAGATCTAAAAGTATTTACAGAAAAAAACCTTATATGAAAAATTTATTCCTAGTAGGTTTTATGTTTGGATTTGGATTTTATTTAAGTGGAATTTTTTGGATTTCATATTCTTTAACTTTTGACGAAAATTTTAAGTTTTTAATTCCTTTTGCAATCATTATAATCCCTTTATTTTTGGCTTTATTTTTAGGCTTAACAACTCTAATAGTCGGTCAGTTTTTAAATTATAACTTTTCATCAATCTTACTGTTTTCTGGATCTTTTGGTCTTTCTGATTATTTGAGATCAAAAATATTGACTGGTTTTCCATGGAATTTATGGGGTTACAGTTGGTCGTGGGTTTCAGAAATTTTACAGACTTTAAATATATTTGGACTCTTTGCTTTCAACTTAATTGTAATTACAATTTTTGTTATGCCTGCAGCAATTTTTTTTAGAGAAAGTAGTTTTAAAAAAATAACTATATTTAGTATTCTGTTTTTATTTATTTTTATAATTTATATTTTTGGAACTTTTTCTATCAATAAAAACAAAGCTTTAACTAATTATTTGAGTGAATTTGATACAGTACATGTAAAAGTGATCTCACCTAATTTTAAATTAGAATACAACTCATCTTTAGAAGAAATAAAAAAAAAATTAGAAAAATTAATTAGATATAGTAATCCAGATCCTATAAAAAATACTTTTTTTATTTGGCCAGAAGGTGTTTTTGCCGGATACTCATTTGAAGAAATTTCTGAATTTAAAAAATTGATTAGAAATAAATTTTCTCCAAACCATAGAATTATATTCGGGGTAAATACATTAAATACGAAGTCAGGTAATTATTTTAATAGTTTGCTAATAGTAAATCATAATTTTGAAATTTTATATAAATATAATAAAGAAAAATTAGTGCCTTTTGGTGAATTTCTTCCTTTCGAATATTTTTTAAATAAATTTGGTTTAAAAAAAATCACTCAAGGACATGGTTCTTTTTCAAAAGGGTCAAAACAAAAAAGTATATCAATTGATAACTTAAATATTCTTCCTTTAATTTGTTATGAAATAATTTTTCCTGAATTAACCCAGAAAGCAGATTTAAAAACTAATTTAATAGTTAACATATCTGAAGATGGATGGTTTGGAAATTCTATAGGACCCCATCAACATTTTGCTAAAGCGATATTCAGATCAATTGAAAAAAACACATTTCTTGTAAGATCGGCTAATAAAGGAATTAGCGCGATTATAAACAACAAGGGTGAAGTAATTAAAAAGTTAAACAATAATGAGGTTGGAAACATTGAAATGGATATTCCTCTTATAAAAACTGCTAATAAAAATAAAAATGATTTGATATTTTTTATTCTTTTATTTACATATTTAATTATCTTTTTATTTTTTAAAAAAACTAATGACAAAAAATAATTATTTATTTACTAGTGAGTCGGTTTCAGAAGGACATCCTGACAAAGTATGTGACAGAATATCTGATATGGTTGTAGACTCATATTTATCTAAAGATCCTTTTTCTAGAGTAGCTTGTGAAACTCTCACCACAACTAACAAAGTTGTGTTAGCTGGAGAGATTAGAGGTCCTAAAATTGAAAAAGATGAAATAGTAAATAAAGTTAGAGAATGTATCAAAGACATTGGATACGACCAAGAAGGTTTTAGTTGGAAAAATGCAAATATAGAAACTTTTTTGCACGAACAATCAAAAGATATTGCCATGGGTGTGGATTCAAAAAATAATAAAGATGAAGGTGCAGGTGATCAAGGTATTATGTTTGGATATGCCTGCAAAGAAACAGAAGATTTAATGCCAGCACCCATATACTTTTCTCATAAGATCTTAAGATTAATGGCTGAAGACAGAAAAAAAGGGATTTTAAAAGGTATTGAGCCAGATTCTAAAAGCCAAGTTACAATGTTATACGAAAACAATAAACCAACAAAAGTTACTTCAGTTGTTATTTCAACCCAACATTCAAAAAATTTAAATCAAGAAAATGTCAAAGAAGCAGTAATGCCATATATTAAAAAATCAATGCCTGGAGAGTTTTTAAAAGATTTAGACCCCAAAGAAATTTATATTAATCCAACTGGTCAATTTATAATAGGTGGTCCTGATGGAGACACAGGTTTAACAGGGAGAAAAATTATTGTTGATACATATGGTGGTGCAGCACCGCATGGAGGAGGAGCATTTTCTGGTAAAGATCCAACAAAAGTAGACAGATCAGCTGCATATGCTGCCAGATATTTAGCCAAAAACATTGTTTCAGCCGGGGTTTCCGATAAATGTTTAATTCAATTAGCTTATGCAATTGGAGTTTCAAAACCTTTATCAGTTTTTATAAAACTTGCAGAAGGAGATGAGGCTAAAACACAGGATGTAAAAAAAATTATTGATCAAAATTTTAATTTATCTCCTAGAGGTATTAGAGAAATGTTACAGCTTAATAATCCTATATATCAAATTACCTCTGCATATGGACATTTTGGTAGAAAACCAACTGATAAAGGTGAATTTTCTTGGGAAAAAACTGATAAGTCAAATTTATTTAAATAGAAATCTTGAAAAAAAAATAATTTTCACTAAAATAACTATAAATCTGTAAGTATCAAAATGGGCTTCAGCCCATTTTTTTTTAGGAGATGTTAAAATGCTAAATAGAGGACTTGATAAGTTAGAACTTTTAAGAATTGTAGACGCTGTAGCCAATGAGAAATCAATTGATAAAGAATTAGTTATTGGTTCCATGGAAAGTGCGATACAAAAAGCTGCTTTAACTAAATTTGGTAACGATAATAATATTGAAGTAATTATAGATCGAGAAAACGGCGAGATTAAAATACAAAAAATTTTAGAGATAGTTGAAACAGTTGAAGACTCAGCAAGAGAAATAACTTTAAAAGAAGCACAGAAAAATAATCCAAATAATGAAAAACTTAAAATTGGTGATAAAATTTTTGAAGAATTACCTCAAGTTGATTTTGGAAGAATAGCCGCTCAAAGTGCAAAACAAGTAATTAGTTCAAGAGTTCGCGAAGCAGAGAAAAACAGACAGTATGAAGAATTTATAGATAAACAAGGACAAATTTTAAGTGGTATAATTAAAAGACTAGAGTACGGAAATATTATTATTGATCTTGGAAAAGCAGAAGGAGTAATTAAAAAAGACGAATTAATACCAAGAGAAATATTAAAAACTGGTGATAGAGTTAAAGCTTACTGCTATG
>MDTA01035322.1_pt1 | contig 13790 bp, 12 predicted proteins | sample 811151 | NCBI WGS metagenome assembly MDTA01 (sample SAMN05326648, study PRJNA326480) | marine metagenome | isolation source: seawater | place: Indian Ocean: South | collected 2010 | reverse complement strand
AAATCTAGCTGATAAAACTCTCCGGGACTTCTATCCGATCTTGCGTCTTCATCTCTAAAACAAGGAGCAATTTGAAAATACTTATCAAAACCAGAAACCATTATTAATTGTTTAAATTGTTGTGGAGCTTGTGGTAAAGCATAAAACTTGCCTTGATTTAGTCTACTTGGAACAAGAAAATCTCTAGCTCCCTCTGGGCTAGAGGAAGTCAATATAGGGGTTTGATATTCAAGAAATCCCATTTTTGTCATTTCTGACCTTATTGTTGAGATAACTTCAGACCTTAAAATAATATTTTCATGCATTTCATCTCTACGTAGATCCAAAAATCTATACTTCAATCTTATATCCTCTGGATAATCTTGCTCACCAAAAACTGGTATTGGCAATTCCTTTGCCTCCGACAAAACTTCAACCAGATTTATTTGAACTTCTATTTTACCAGTTTTTAAATCTTCATTTTCAGTCCCATTAGCTCTTTTCGCTACTTTGCCTTTTATCATTAAAACCGACTCTGGTTTAATTTTTTCTAAAATTTTAAAATTTTTGTTATTATTTTCTATAACGCATTGTGTAATTCCGTAATGATCTCTTAAGTCAATAAATAATAAGTTACCATGGTCTCTTTTTCTATGAAGCCATCCAGATAGAGTAACTTGATTATTTATCTGCTTTTCAGATAACTCCGAACAATTATGTGTTCTATATTTATTCATTAATTTAATGCTTTTTTTATTAAATTAATATTTATTGATTTTCCAGTAGATAAAGATAGATCATCAACATCTTTAAGCAATTTAAACATTTTTTCATAAGAACGCTCAACATTTTTTATAATATATTCGGTTATTTTAGGGTTAGGTTCTATTTGTTTATCGGAAAAATATTTTGAAATAATCACCATAAGCAAGTCATCAGTTGGAAGTTCGATACCAACATAAACAAAACTATTAATCCGTGATTTTAAGTCCTGTAAACTTATTCCTATTTTATTTATAGGTAATGTACTATTAATAACTATATAGTTTTCAAGCTGCTTGGATTGATTAAAGATAGAATATAATAGATTTTGGTTAATATTATTTTTAAAATTATCAATTATTAAACATTCTAATTCGTTTAGATATTCTAAGGTTTTATTTGTTATTTGATTTTCGTTAATAACTAGAAGCTTATCTATTTTTTTTTCAAGAATTTTTGAAAGATGGGTTTTACCAGAGCCTTTAGCTCCATATACATTTACCCACTTACCTGGCCAATTTGGCCATCCCTCAACTAATCTATAGGCTGAAAAATTATTACTTGAAACATAAAAATCTTGCTCATAATATTTTTTTTTGAAAGGAAATTTAAATACTAACTGACTCATTATAAAATTTTTATTTGCCACTCCTCGTTTGATAGTTTTAGAATTATTTTTTGAGTCTCAAGTTGATTTATCATTTTATCAAGTTTGCCTAGATACTTTAGTTTAATTAACATATAGTTTTTATTAAATTCTTGAATATATATACTATCTACCAATTCATTATTTTTTAACCTTTTTTTTAATTCAAATAAATTATTTCTTTTAGAAATTGTTAATCTAGCATTTAAAAATGATGGAGTTCTTACATCAATTAAATTTTGAGATTTTATAATATTTATTACCTCTTTACTAACTCTATCTATTAAATTTGAATAAAATATCTCCTCCTTTGGATCCTCTCTTTTTATACTTATAGTTTTATCAATATTTTTTGACATAATCTTCATCTTAAGATAAACTTTACCCTCTTTTGGAATGTTATTATCAATTATTATTAAGGCTATATTTTTTTTAGGATATTCTGCAAATAATGAGTTTAATTCTAAATCTAAAAGATTTTCTTTATTAAGATTAATACTTTGTAAAATCTCGATACTTTCTAAAGGTAAAGCAAAATCAATTAGATCATTTTCAGCTTTATCTAGCCAATTATTATAAAAATAATTTTTATTAAAAATAAATAGTTGTCCTTTGCTTAAAAATAGAGGAAGAATAAAGATTTCTTTATCTAAAATTTCTGAATACGAAATATTTTTTGTAAAAAATAAATTATGTAATTTTTCTCTATCAAAGGATATTTTGTATAAAATTTTATTATTTTTTTTATAATCGATATCTTCTGAACTAACTTGATAGTATGATACTAGATCTTTAATTTCATTTAGTTGCAAGTTGGATATTTTTTTAATATCTTCAGCAAGTAGTATCTTATTAATTAATTTTCCAAATCCTTTTTTTAATGCCTGATTAGCAAGTTGTTCAGAGGATAAGTTTGACTTTTTAACAATATCAATATTATTAATATTGAATATACTTTCATCTGATAATACATTTTCATCTTTAATAAAAATGAAAAAAAAAATTATTAATAAAGACTTATAAATTTTCATAAATGCTTAAATATCATTTTTATTAATGAAAAAAATGCAAAATAGTTACAAAAAAAGTGGCGTAAATATTTCATTAGCTAACCAATTAGTTAAATATATATCTTTTCTATCTAAAAAAAATGTCAAAACAAAGAGCGAGTATAATAACCAATTAATTGGGGGATTTGGCTCATTATTTGATATAAGCAAAATTAATATTAAAGATCCTGTAATTGTATCTTGCACAGATGGCGTTGGAACGAAAATAGAAATAGCAAATAAATTCAAAAAATATAACACGATTGGTATTGATTTAGTTGCAATGTGTGTGAATGACCTAATAGTACAAGGAGCAAAGCCATTATTTTTTTTAGATTATATTGCAGTTGGAAAATTAAATCTCAAAAAAAGCAAATCTTTAATAAATGGTATCTTTAAAGGGTGTCGATTAGCAGATTGTAAACTTATTGGTGGTGAGACAGCTGAAATGCCTGGGGTATACTCAAAAAATAAATTTGACTTAGCAGGTTTCAGTGTTGGCATCGTTTCAAAAAAAAAAATTTTAGATAAGAAAAAAGTTAAAGATAGGGATATAATTTTGGCTATACCATCTAATGGAATTCATTCAAATGGATATTCTTTGGTAAGATCAGTATTGAAAAAAAATAAAATAGATCAAAATTTGAAAAAAGAGTTGTTAAGACCTACAAAAATTTATGTAAAAGAGATCTTGAAATTGAGTGAAAAAAATCTATTAAACTCTACAGCACATATTACGGGTGGAGGGCTAATAGAAAATTTAACTAGATCGGTTCCTAATAACTTATCAATTAATGTAGACCTGTCAAAAATAAAACCTTTAAAAATATTTCGCTGGTTGAAAAATAAAAAAATATCTGATCAAGAAATGTTAAAAACTTTTAATTGCGGCATAGGGTTTTGTTTAATAGTCTCAAAAAAAAACGCGAGAAAAATTAATAAATATTTTTCAAGAGAATTTTGTCCATATGAAATAGGATTTATTTCTAAAAGTAAAAAAAGGATTAATGTAATAAATAAAATTAAATGGTAAAAAAAAATGCTTGTATCTTTATATCCGGTGAAGGAACGAATTTAAAAAATCTAATTTTAAAATCTCGAATTTATAATTTTCCTATTAATATAAGATTAGTAGTTTGTGATAAAAGTACTGCTAAAGGTATAAAATATGCGAAAATTAATTCAATACCTCTATTAATTATAAACACTCATCACAGACTATTTGAGAACAAAGTGCTTTTATTGTTAAAGAAATATAATATTAGTATCATTTGTTTGGCAGGTTATATGAAAATTATATCTAAGAGATTTCTAGAACAGTTCAAAAAAAATGTTATAAATATACATCCATCTTTATTACCTAAATTTAAAGGGTTGGATACTTTTAATAGAGTTTTAAAAAATAAAGAAATTAAAACTGGATGCTCAGTGCATTATGTGAATGAAAAACTTGATGCAGGTAAAATAATAATACGTAAAAGCTTTTTTATTCATAAAGATGATACAAAGGAAACCTTAAGAGCTAATACTCAAAAACTTGAATATATTTCATATCCGGAGGCAATAATAAATATTTTTAAATATAATTAAGATTTGAAAAAAAAATCAATTTCTTTTTTTGCATTTGCAATTGAGTCTGATCCGTGAACTGAGTTTTTATCAATCGATATACCGTATAACTTTCTAATAGTATCGTTATCTGCTTCCTTAGGATTTGTTGCTCCCATAATTTTTCTGTTTTGTAAAACGGCATTTTCGCCCTCCAAAATCATCACCATTATTGGTCCAGAAGACAAGTAGTTGCATAAAGAATCGTAGAATGGTTTTGATTGATGAACTTTATAAAATTCAGCTGCTTCCTCCTTGGTTATGTGAATTTTTTTGTTTTCTTTTACACTGAGTTTATTTTTTTTAAAAATTGAAATTATCTCATCCTCTAAGTTTCTTTCAACAGCATCTGGTTTAATAATCGAAAGTGTCTGTTCAATTTCACTCATAGTTATCTTCTACTAATTGATTTAAAAGACGAACACCGAATCCAGTTGCCCCACTAGAGTTTAGAGCTCCTCCATATTTTGAAAAAGCCATACCGGCAATATCTAAATGCGCCCAAGGGGTTTTATCTAAAATGAATCTCTGAAGAAATTGAGCTGCGGTTGTAGATCCTGCCCCTCCAACGTAATTTATATTTTGTACATCCGCATTTTTTGAATTCATAAGCTTATCGTAATTTTTGTGTAAAGGCATTCTCCATACTTTTTCCTCTACTTTTTTGCCAGCATCAAAAATTTGTTTTGATAATTTATCATCATTAGAAAAAAGTCCGGCATATTCAGATCCTAAACAAACTATAATTGCTCCTGTTAATGTAGCTAAATCAACTATAAATTTTGGTTTAAATTTTTTTTCTGTAAAAGTTAATGCATCAGCTAAAACAAGACGTCCTTCTGCATCTGTATTTAAAATCTCAACTGTTTTTCCGCTATACGATTTAACTATATCACCCGGTCTTTGAGCATTTCCGCTTACCATGTTCTCAACTAACCCTACTACACCTACTGCATTTATTTTTGCTTTTCTTAATGCAAAATTTTTCATTAAACCAACTACTGTTGCAGAACCGGCCATATCATAAGTCATGTCTTCCATAAATTTAGCAGGTTTCAGAGAATATCCACCTGTGTCAAAACAAACTCCTTTCCCAACAAATGCTAATGGTTTTGAATTATTTTTAAGGCCCTTCCATTCCATTGTAACTAGATAAGAGCCTCTTATACTACCTTGCCCAACACCAAGTAAGGCATGCATGCCAAGTTTTTTTAATTTTTTCTCATCGTAGATATTTATTTTTAATCCAGTTTTTCTTAAAGCACTCAACCTTTTTGCATATTCATCAGGATGCAAAACATTTCCAGGCTCAGAAACTAAATCTCTTGCATAAAAAGTTCCTTCTTCTAATGCTTTGAATTTTAATTTATTTTGGTTTGTTGGGATATTCCTCTTTCCAACAACATTAATAGAAATAAATCTTTTTTCGTTTTTTGTTTTATACTTTTTGAATTCGTATGACTTTAGTTTTAATCCATGTAAAAAATAACCTAAAAAATTTTCAAACTTAGTCAATAATGTATCGGCGAATATAAAATATTCACTATTTTTTCCGTGGTTTATTCTACCATAAAATTCAGCTCCTAAATTTTCAATATTTGAAGTTTTTAAATCTTTTTTTACAGATATTAAAACTAGTTTTTTTTTGGAAGTTAATTCGTAAACGAATAAATTTTTTTTTAAATCGCTAGTTTTCAATAGATCGTTTACATATGAAAACTCAGAACTTGATAGATATTTTCTTAAAGAGGCAATACTGTATTTTTCGTTTGTGAATAAAACTAAGTTTGCTGATGATTGGTGTGTATTTTTCTTTAAATAATTAATTTTTATAGACATTTATATTATTCGAATTTACTGTTTTGTGAGCTATATAAGTACAAATATGTAAGAATTCAATGGAAAATTGAGCGTGTTTAAACCATAGATTGAAATTTGTTAAAGGTTGCTTTATTTATATACGTATAATTGCAATGCTTCAAAACAAAATTTATCAGAATTTTTTATTAGAAATTTTTAAAACATTTTTAATGATATTATTCGGTCTTTCGGTAATTGCTTTGACTGTAAGGGCTGTAAGTTTTTTAGACCTTATAGTTGAAAATGGCTACCCAGTTTCTATATATTTCTCTTATTCACTGCTTAATTTATTTGGAATTGCTCCTAAATTTGTACCTTTAGCTTTTTTGCTCTCCTTAATAATTTTCATAATTAAACATGTTCAGGATAGTGAGTTCATAATTCTCTGGACTTCTGGAGTGAAAAAAATACAAGTTGTTAACCTATTTTTACTAACTTCTATAATAGCTTTAATATTTTATCTAATACTTTCTACACTGGTAACTCCAATTGCTTTAAACAAATCTAGACAATTGCTCAGTAATGATAATTTAAATTCTTTTTTACCTACAATTAAAACTCAACAGTTTAGTGATTCTTTTAAAGGCTTTACTTTCTTAGTTGAGAAAAAAATTAATAATCAAATGCAAAATATTTTTTTACATGACAAAGGGAACAACATTAAAAATCTATCATCTAATATTTCTTCAACAGATACAACTACAATAATAGCTGAGGTCGGTGTGGTTGACGAAAAGAGAATGATGCTTTTGAACGGGCAAATAATTTCTACTAAAAAAGACGCAGACAATGAAATTATAACCTTTGAACAACTAAGCATTGATTTGAGTAACTTGTCTACCAACACAATTAAACAGCCAAAGATTCAGGAAACTTCCACATTAAAATTATTAAAATGTTTGTCTGTCGAAAGCCAAGAAAATAAATTTTGTAATGACAAATTTAAAAAAGAAATTATACCAACTTTAAACAGAAGAATTATTACCCCGTTTTATATACCGGTTCTATCATTAGTTTGTGGATTGCTTTTAATAAGATCTAAAAAGATTTACTTTAATAAAATCAGTATTTTTATTTATAGCTTTATCGTTTTGCTTTTTACAGAACTTGTAGTTAGATATACGGGTTTAAATAAAACATTAATGCTTATGTTTATACTGATACCTTTTATGCTAATAATAATATTTTATATTTATTTAATTTATAGATTTAAAAGAGAAACAAGATTTACATGAATAAAATTTTATTTAATTACTTGTTAAAAAACTTTTTAAAAACATTTTTAATTGTGGTTTTAGTTTTTTATTGTTTTGGTATGATTTTAAATCTTTTTGAAGAAATTGAATTTTTTAAAAATATCAATGTTAGTATTTTTTTACCTTTGATTCTTACAAGTATTTACATACCTAGTATGATCATAAAAATATTACCATTTATAATTTTCATATCTAGCATGTGGTTCATGATGAAAATTCGTAACAACAAAGATCTTTTAACATTCAAAGTTTTTGGATATTCAAATTTAAAAATATTTTTCATCCTTGCAATTACCTCTTTTGTTTTAGGTTTAATAATACTAGTTTTTATTAATCCAATTACTTCATCAATGTCGAAATATTATGAACTTACTAAATCTAATTATTCTAGAGATATTGATCACTTAGTAACATTTAATAAAAACGGTCTTTGGATTAAAGAAAATCTTGAGAATAATCAAAGAATAATTGCTGCAGCAAAACCTAGGGGCTTCAATTTAGTAGACGTAACAATTTTTCATTTAGATAAAAGGTCTAATTTATTAGAAAAAATTACAGCTAGTAAAGCAAATATTAAAAATTATGAATGGATACTCGAGAACGTGACAATTTTTAAACCAAATAATGGTATACTTGTTCCTGAAATACTAGAAAGTTATCAAATAAAATCAATTTATAACTATGATAAAATCAATAGCCTTTTTAAAAATTTTGATACCATGTCTTTTATTGATTTAATCATAAACTATAACCAATTAGTTAGTAACGGTTACAGCAAAACCTACCTTAATCAAAGCCTGCATTCTATGCTGTCGTTACCTTTTTTTTTATTCTTAATGACTGCAATTGCAGCGGTTTTTACAATGAACACTTTAAAAAAATCAGATAATTTTCGACTAATTTTATTGGGATTAGTGACGTGTGTTTTTACTTTTTATTTCAAAGATTTATCTTTGGCTTTGGGGCAAACTGATAGAATACCTCTTATTCTTGCAGTTTGGGCACCGGTTCTAGCATTGGGATTATTCACTTTTATAGGTGTATTACAAATCAATGAGAAATAGCTTTATTATATTTTTTTTATCATTTTTCTTAACTTCGTATTCTTTAGCGGAAAATATCTTTATTGAAGCAAAAAATATAAGCTTAGATAAGAATAAAGAGACAACAATATTTGAAAAAGATGTCGTTGTAAAAACCGATACGGGTGATGTAATTAAAAGTGAATTTGCAGAGTATAATCGAGTCTCTGGATTTATTAAATTAAGAAAAAAAGTTATTGCTATTGATAGTCAATCAAATCAAATAGAGACTGATTATGCTGAGTATAATGATAAAACAAAAATATTTAAAACTGTAGGACTCACAAAAATTATTACATCAAGTCAATACATTGTGAATACAGAGGATTTATTAATAGACAAAGAAAAAAAATCAATTTCTTCGAAATCTAATACAATAATTACAGATACAGAAAATAATAAAATTTTATTAGACAATTTTGAATATCTTACACATACAAATATATTTAAATCTGTAGGTTCAATTAAAATTGTAGATAAAATTAATAACTCATACGAATTTTCACAGATATATATAGATACTAAAAAAAAAGAAATAATTGGTAGTGATACCAAAGCGTATTTAAATTCAAAAGATTTTAAAATAGACGAGAAAAATAAACCAAGAATATTTTCAAATACTGTAGCTATTGGTAAAAAATATAGTTCATTTGAAAAAAGTGTTTTTACTCTTTGCGATTACAGAGAAAATGATAAATGTCCTCCATGGTCTATACAATCCTCGAAGATGTTACATGATAATAAAAAAAAGACAATATATTATGACCATGCAGTAATAAAAATTTATGACATCCCAATATTTTATATACCTAAGTTATCTCATCCAGATCCAACCGTTGATCGCAGATCAGGTTTTCTTCCACCATCTTTTTCGGATACTAGAAATTTAGGAACTGGGATTTCACTTCCTTATTTCTTTGCTTTAAATAATGATAAAAATTTTACATTGACTAATAATTTTTTTGATAAGGAACATCCACTTTTTTTAGGTGAATATCACCAAGCATTGTTGAATGGTAGCTTTCTTGCAGATGTTGGTTACACTGAAGGATATAAAAGAAGTAGCCCAAGCAAACCAACTGGTAGTAAATCGCATTTCTTTTCTAAATTTTCAAAAAATTTTATAAATGATAATGGAGTGGAAAAATCTTTTAATTTGGTTGTTCAAGATGTTTCGAATGATAAATACTTAAAACTTTATAAAATAAATTCTGATTTAATTGATCATAATATAAGTTCTCTTGAAAATTCAATTAAGTATACGCATGAAGAAGATGATCTGTTTTTCGGTTTTAATGCAAATATTTATGAAACATTGAATGATGATTATAATGATAAATACGAGTACATATTTCCAGAGATGATTGTTGACAAAAACTTATATAGTGATGAGAACTACGGTAATTTAGATTTACAATCAAATTATAAAGCACATAAGTATGACACGAACAAGTTCACTAATTTTCTTGTGAATGATTTAAATTGGAATTTTAGAGATTTAGATTTTAAATCAGGTTTAAAAAGTAAGATTTTAGGTAACATTAAGAACATTAATTATGAAACTAAAAATGTTGATATTTATAAAAAGGACACTACAAGTGAATTGTATGGTGCAATAGGGTTTTTAACTGAGTTAGATTTAATAAAAAGTTCCTCTAAATCAAATCATTTGCTCACTCCCAAATTTTTAGTACGTTACTCACCGGGCACAATGAGAAAGGAAACAGATGGATTTAGATTAGATCCCCTAAACGCTTTTAGTTTAAACAGATTAAATAATGTAAACAATTTTGAAACTGGGTTAAGTGGGACTATCGGTCTAGATTACAAAATAAAGTCAAATGGGAATGATTTTGATTTTTCTTTAGCTCAAGTAATTAATGAAGAAGAAAATAAAAAAATGGCTTCAAAAAGCAGTTTAGATGAAAAACTCTCAGATTTAGTAGGGTCAGCTAAATATAAATTAAATGATAATTTTAGTTTAAATTACAACTTTTCAGCTGATCAAAATTACAAAGAATTTAATTACAATGAATTTGGAGCAACAATTAATTTTAATTCATTAAATTTTGATTTTAATTATTTACATGAAGATAAACATATTGGTAACAAGGAATATTTAAAAACTAAAGTAAATTTTAAAAATAATGATGATGGCGTTTTATCATTTCAAACTAAAAGGAATTTAATAACAAACTCAGCCGAATTCTACAATCTCAGTTACGAATATTTAAATGATTGCTTAAGAGCTGGTTTAGTTTACAGAAGAGAATTTTATACTGACTCTGAAATAGAGCCAGAAAATTCATTAATGTTCAAAATAACCTTAACTCCTTTTGGTAACATTAGTAGTCCCTCTTTTAATCAATGAAAAGTAAATTAATTTATACAATTTTTATAATAATTTTGTCATCAATTTCTAATGAAAGTAAAGCTAATTTAAAAAATAATATTGTCTTAAAAGTTGAGGATCAGATTGTAACAAGTTTCGAAGTTAAAAACAAAATTTTAGGTTTACTGATAGTAGAAGGAGTTGAAATTAATCAAGAAAATATTGACAAATTAAAAAAACAATCATTAGACTCGTTAATTCAAACGAAATTAAAAAAAATAGAATTAGGTAAATACGACTTTAAAGCTAATGAAAAACAAATTGATCAATATTTAAGATCTATCTCACAAAATGATGTTGAGGGACTTAAAAAGAAATTTGAGGTTCATAATCTAGATTTTGAAATTTTTTTAGATGAAATAATTACGCAATTTAAATGGCAACAGTTTATCTATGCAATTTACGATAAAAAAATAGTAATTGATGAAGATGCAATAGAGAATGAACTAAAAGTGCTAGTTAAAAATAATTCCAATATAGAGGAATATAATTTGTCAGAAATAGAAGTTCTATTAAACAACGATACTACCGATAATAACATGATCGCAAATTTAAAAAAACAAATTGAAACTGAAGGGTTTGAAACTACTGCAAAAAGATTCAGCATATCTCCAAGCTCAGCTGACAAAGGTAAATTAGGATGGGTTAATTCTAAATCGTTGTCTAAAAAAATATATAATATAGTCAATCAAATGTCTTTGGGAGAAGTAAGCAAGCCTATTAAAGGGCAAAATAATGTTATATTTTTAAAATTAAATAATAAAAGGACAAAATCATTAAAAAATTTAGACTTAACCAAATTAAAAAATAATTTAATAAAAAGTAAAAAAAATGAATTATTTAATCTTTATTCGAGAAGTCATTTATCAAAGTTAAAAAGCACAAATTTAATTGAATATAAATGATGAAAAAAATAATTCTAGTATTTGGAGATCCAAATAGTATTAATTCAGAATTGATATTTAAAAGTTGGAACAAGTTAAATTTTAAAATTAGAAAAAGAATTTATATAATCGGAAATTATAATCTAATATCAAAACAATTGAAAAAATTAAATTACAAGTTAAAACTTACAAAAATCAACCACATTGATGATAAATTTTTTAATACCTCAGTAAAAATAATTGATGTAAAAGTAAATTTTAAAAATCCATTTGATGTTTCTATTAAAGAATCATCAAAATTTATTAGAGAGTCTTTAAATCTAGCCCATAAATATGCTCTAAACGAAAATGTCAGCGGGATTGTAAATTGCGCTATTGATAAAAAAACATTGAATCTTAATAAATCTGTTAAAGGAGTAACTGAGTTCTTAGCTTCAAAATGTGGTATAAAAGATAAATCTGAGGTTATGCTAATTAAAAATGATAAGATTGCTGTTTGCCCTGTAACAACACATTTGCCAATAAAAAGTATTTCAAAGAATATAAATAAGGATTTAATAATTAGAAAAGTTAAAACGATAAACTCATGGTTTAAAAAAAATCTAAACAAGTCTCCTAAAATAGCTATTCTCGGTTTAAATCCTCATAACTCTGAGATGATTAGAGGTTCGGAGGAAACAAAAATAATTTTGCCTGCTATCAATAGTCTCAAAAAATTAGGAATAAATATTAGTGGACCCTATGTAGCTGATACAATTTTTATTAATGATTATAAAAGGTATGATGTTATAGTTGGAATGTTTCACGATCAAGTTTTAGCGCCTTTTAAATCGATTTTTAAGTTTGATGCGATAAATTTAACTCTCGGTCTAAAATACATCAGGGTCTCTCCTGACCACGGTACTGCTAAAACTCTTATAGGAAAAAATAAAGCAAATTCATTAAGTCTAATTAAATGCTTAAGTTTTGTAAGCAAATTTTAATAATGAGATTTCCAAAAAAATCATTAGGTCAGCATTATTTAATTGATAGGAATATAATAAGAAAGATTATTGACACTGTAAAAATTAATAATAGAGATGTCATAGAGATAGGTCCGGGTAAAGGAGCTTTAACTGAAGAAATTTTGAAAAGAAAACCAAAATCTCTTACTCTTATTGAAAAAGACGATGGGTTATCAGAAAATTTAAAACTAAAATATTTTGATATAAATTTACTAAAAATTTTTAATGCGGATATACTTAAGTTTAATTTGGAAAAAATAATTAACAAAGACACAGTAGTATTTGGAAATTTACCTTATAATATTTCTTCACAAATATTAGTTAAAATACTTAGATTTAAGATATGGCCACCTCAGTTTAAAGATTTAGTGTTTATGTTTCAAAAAGAATTAGGAGAAAAAATAGTCTGTAAATATCCCTCACCTAAATATGGAAGACTTTCTATTTTAAGAAACTACAGATTAGATATTGATAAAAGTTTCAACGTTTCATCAAATTGTTTTTTTCCAAAGCCAAAGGTTAGTTCTATGGTAATACACTTTAAACCCAAAAAAAATTTGATGAAAAATATCAAAAAACTTGAAAATTTGGAAAAAGTAACAAATATTTTTTTTTCAGGTAAAAGAAAAATGATTAATAAAAACATCAAAAAAGTATTAAGTAAGAGTGATATCGATAAAATACACGCTATTAGTTTAAGCAAGAGGCCTTCGGAAGTAAAACCAGAAATATATTATAAAATTACTGAGTTATTTGAAAAGAGGTCAATAAATTAGACTTAGTTGTATTAATAATATTTTCTATTTGTTTAAAGCAAACTTCAAGATTTTTATTTATTATTATGTAATCATAATCTTTCCAATTTTTAATATCTTTATCAAATGATTTAAATCTTTTTTCAATTTCTTCCTGAGTATTTTGATTTCTTTTAATTAACCTTTTTTTGAGCTCTTCTCTATTATCTGTTATTAAGTAAATTTTTATTAGATTTAGATTTTTAAATTTCGATAATTGTTTAGTTCCTTGCCAATCTATATCAAACAAGATATCGTTTGTTAACAAAGTTTGATCAACGCTTTTTTTAAGAGTGCCATAATAATTTTCAAAAATTTTGGCATATTCATAAAATTTATTTTCATTCATAAGTTTTTCAAAATTATCTTTTGAAACAAAATGATAATCTACGCCATCAACTTCATTAGATCTAGGTGGTCTTGTGGTGTATGATACTGAGATTTTAAAGGTTTGATATTTTTTTTGTATTTTTT
>MDTA01135676.1_pt1 | contig 13792 bp, 11 predicted proteins | sample 811151 | NCBI WGS metagenome assembly MDTA01 (sample SAMN05326648, study PRJNA326480) | marine metagenome | isolation source: seawater | place: Indian Ocean: South | collected 2010 | reverse complement strand
TTTCGAGGAATGGAAATCCCAACAGAAGAGAATCGAATCCCTAGAAGAGGAAATCGTCAGACTAAGGACATCTGGGGGCGGTGATGACTCGGTGATGATAGATGGAGTCAGATATGTCATCATGGAAGTAGATGGTGAAATGAAGCAGATGATGACGATGCTCTCTCAGCTGACTCGTGATACAGACACGCCGACTCTGGCCATTCTCGGAACCAGAATGGGAGGTGGAAAGTTGATTGTAGCATGTACTGAAGACTCTATCGCCTCAGAAAGGCACAATGCTGTTGAGATTCTAAATGCGATATCAGTACACATCGGCGGTGGCGGTGGTGGCAGACCAACTCTGGCCCAAGGAGGGGGGACAAATGGAGACGGCATCCCAAATGCACTTAAAGCCGCAAATACATTCCTGGGGCTGTGAGATTATGGTTGAGATAATCGATGTTTCAGCCCGTGCCGCCGCGATAGAGTATGCCATACGAGATGTGGTAGTTCCAGCCGTAGAACTGGAGAAACAAGGTCATGAAATTATACGAATGAACGTAGGCGACCCATTGGCATTTGACGGACTCCCAACTCCTCAGCATATGATAAGTGCATACAAGGATGCTCTCGACAATCAGAACAATGGATACGGGCCCTCTTATGGCATTCCAGAATTACGTGAGGCTATTGCAGCGTCTGAGACTAAAAAAGGGTGGATTTGCAATAGAGATGATGTTTATGTAACGCATGGGGTCACTGAGGCTTTACAGATCATTTTCGCTTCATTCCTTGAGCCAGGTGACAAAGTACTGGCTCCCGGTCCGCATTATCCGCCCTACATGGCTTACCCCCAGATGTATGGCGCCACTACTGTAGAATACCGCCTTGATCCAACCGATGGATGGCGTATCGATTTAGAAGATATCAAATTAAAAATGGATGATAGAGTCCGTCTACTAGTTCTCATCAATCCGAATAATCCGACTGGTAATGTTGCAACTGCCGAGGAAATAGACAGCCTCATTCACATTGCCGAGCAGTGGCCAAAATGTACCATAATAGCAGATGAGATTTATGATGGATTGGATTTCACTAACAAATTTGTGTCGGTTGCATCCCGATCTAGTAAAGCTCCAGTTCTAGTCTTGAATGGAGTTTCAAAGGTATACTTTGCACCCGGGTGGAGGATAGGGTATATGGCATGGCATGATCCAGCAGGTAAGCTAGCCTTGGTCCGTGATGGAGTTGAAAGACTCCTAAGAAGTAGGCTCTGCGCCTCTACGCCTGCTCAGTTTGGTTATCTGGCAGGACTGACCGACGACAGTGATTGGCTCGAGGGCCACCGTAGTAGGATAAAGGAGAGGCTAGACTATTGTATCAATAGGATTTCAGAGATAGATGGATTAGAATGTGAGGTACCCGGAGGGGCATTCTACTTATTTGTCAGAATTACAAATGATAGGCTATCATCAGATGATAAAAAATTCGTACTGAGACTACTTGAAGAAAAACACGTCTTAGTGGTGCATGGCTCAGGTTTTTCTCCTGAATATGGCCATGGGCATTTCAGAATGGTATGCCTGCCTACAATTGAAATCTTAGATGAGGCATTCAATAGGATTTCCGATTTCCTAGGGGGATGATCATCTGGGATTACTAGACCGTTTCAGAAAACACAAGACACTATCTGAAATTTTAGAAGAAAGATGGAAATCAGAATCAGACGGTTCAATTTCTGATATGAGGAGGCAAGGCCAAAAAATTTGGATGGTGAGCCCCAAATGGATGAATTCACTATTCTCTAATCTTGAAATGCGGACAAGTCTCAGTCTAGGAAGAAAAATTGCTCATGCTTCTTCCGAGTCGGAGGAGTTTCTCATATCTTTGCAGGAAGACTTTCCTCGGGGGAAGAATCCTCTAAAATGGAAAAGTTTCTCAGAAGGAAGATTATGTAGGGGCTTAGGTGAAATAGAAATTATAGAGGATACCTCTGAAAAGACTATAATTTTGGTGAATAGGTTTTCTTCAGGCCCTATGGATGCGGGTATTATCGCTAGTACTTGGGAGATGGCCACGGGAAAAAGACATAAATTCAGATGGTCAGAAACCAGAGATGTGCTGATGGTCGAACTTACAGTTGATGAAGTGGCAATACCCTCTCCTCAAGAAATAGAACAGCACTGGAATGGTATTGAAGAAATTACAGCTAATCCAAGCATCATTCAGTGGGGGGAGGCAAGGAAATTAGATACAGGAGGGTGGGAGATTGATGGTGAAAGAAAGATTATGATCCATAGGGACCTATTCTTGAGATTTGAAGAATATTCACTCGCCCAGATAACCACATTAACAGATTCCCGTGAGGGGGACTATGTTTGGAAAGATGTAATTGGAAAAAGAGCTATTTGGTGGACGGCTGTTGCAGATTCATGCAGGCAACTATTTTCCGATAGTGAGAGGCACGTAATGATTTCAGAGGCCAGAGACTGGACAAACTCGTCAATCAGGAATCTCTCCCTCCAAGGATTAGGGAGACTTTCCAATCCTAAACTAAACCTGGAAAATGGGGAGTTGGATTCGGAGATAGTTGGGTGCTTCCATCCTGCTATTTCGGGAGGTATTTTACTTGGGTGCTGGGAAAGATCAACAGGAATAAAGGGACGCATTAAGGTAGACTCAAAAGAAGGAATTATGACTGTAAATATAGCCCCAAAGAGGGCTTCTGTAACCAGCACCTGATAATCCTGTCCTGTCAAATGTTATATCCGCCCCTAATGTCAAAGGGTCGGCCCCCAAGGGGGCCGAGGTGTAATAATGGCCATGAATCACAATCAATATGCAGTTACTGCAATCGTTGCAACCCTCTGTCTGGCCGGAATTTACACTATTATCGGGGCCGGACTGTCGACAACGGAGTCGGGAGGCTTTGAGCCAGCTGGTTCAGATGTTGTAGACATAGAAACCGCCGGACAAGGTGGCAAAGATAGTGACGGCGATGGCATTCCAGATAGAATGGAAATGACACTTTATGGAACTGATTGGAGAGAGTTCGATACTGATAACGACGGCTTGGATGATGGTTGGGAAATTAGGAATGGATTGGACCCGCTCGACAACGGAGAGCCTACTGATTCTGAGATTCCATTCTCAGATACCGACAATGAAGATGAAACGGGCGAACAAAATGAAACATTTCCTAATCCGGACAATGGGCCCTATGGAGATCCTGACAGGGATGGACTGACAAACACCGAAGAGGCGGCCCTGGGGACCAAGCCAATGGATAGTGACTCAGATGATGATGGCCTTAATGATAAGTGGGAATCAATGCATGTCCACGAGATTATCACCCCAAATGGAGTTCTGAGGTTATTGGATCCACTAAACGCCAACAGGGACTGTTATTTCCTTACTCCCGATGGATCTGTCAATAGTCAAGGGCCAGATGCCAGACAGCAGATAATGAACGAGCTAAGTAATGATGACTGGAATCTTGTGGCCAATGCCGATGGAGAGATATCTTGTGATGCAGCATTGGATTTAGAGCAACCTACTCCAGATGGTCTGAGAAATTTCGTTGAAGAAAGATATGATACAAATCCGCTACAAGAGGACAGTGACGGCGATCTTATTGCAGATAGGCATGAGATTGCGTTCGGTTTTATTGAATTAGGTGCGCACTGCGGAGTCCCCATCTTCGGAACCATCACTCTGCAGTCACCGTTCAGTGAGTTCATGTCCGAGTCCGGCGATCTTACTTGGTTCGAGCAAGATATGGACGGGGATGGCAGACTGAACGGGCCCAGCGATTGGGATACAGACGGCGATGGAATGCCAGATGGGTTCGAGTACTGCTATAATGACCTCCTAGATCCTTCTAATGCGACTGATGCATTCGGGGATCCAGATGAAGATGGTCTGAACAATGTGGAAGAGTACGAGGTCGCCTACACATGGGGCCCTTCAAATTTCACTGATCCAGAGGAGTTCGACACAGACAATGATGGAATGCCCGATGGCTGGGAGTATCTCAGTGGAATACATCCAAATGACGGTAGCAATGCAAATGACGATCCAGACTACGATGGTTATGACTCAGATGGAGATGGCGGAGTCAGGTATTCCGACATGGTAGGAATATCAACAGTTCAATCGATAATGGTTGAAATTGGGGATTATGTGACAGTCAACAAGACAATTCTTTACGCCAGGACGGTTCAAGATAGCGAGTATGTTAACGTACCTGTGAAGACACAATCTGCAGGTTGGGTATATCACATCAATGTGGAGGTTGGGCAGGAAATCTCTAGTAGGTTGCAAGACCTAGTTATAGTAGTTGAAGAAGATGAAAGATTCACGAATCTCGATGAGTTCAACGCCAGAGATAGAGATGGTGACGGAGCCGTAGATGGTAGATCCACAGATCCACTCTCTCCAGATACAGATGGAGACGGACTAATCGATGGAATCGAAGTAATTGGATGGACGATCAGAATTGTCGATCATGGCGTTAGGGAGGTAACTGTAAGAAGTGACCCAGGAGCTTATGATACTGACAGAGATGGATTATCCGATGCTGTGGAGTACTTTGAGACATTCACTAATGCTACCGATAAAGACACCGACTCTGATGGTTTAGAGGACTTCACCGAGGCGGTCGATGGATTCGTTTGGAATGGTTCCGTATACTACACTAATGCATCTGCCTTCGATACGGATAATGACGGTCTTGAGGACGGTGAGGAAGTAGTAGATGGAGAGGACCAGTACATTACTCATGCCAACAACGCCGACAGCGATGCTGACGGACTAAACGATGGAGGAGAAGTATTGTTTATCCCGCGACCATGGCAGTCAGCAACAAACCCCTTGAACAACGATACCGACGGCGACTCTCAACCAGACGGATGGGAAATGCAGGTATTTTCCGTGCAGAAGAATACCAATAGCCATAGCCTTTGGGTGGTAACAGACTGGTGGCTTCCTCCTGGATGTGATTCTATGACGGAATGTGGATTAGGGCCGGGTGGCTGGATTTGGAAGAATTATCTAGACGGCTTCTCATCATCAGGCGATAGGAATAACGATGGAATCGCCGATCCTGAATATTTCCTCTGGGAGTTGAATATCTCCGGTTTCTTCATACCCGACGGAGGGAGATGGGCATTAAATCCATCATATGGTTCCATACCTGATTCAGCTTTTGATATAGACAATGATACTCTGATGAATTCTCAAGAGGCTCCTGATAGGTGGGATACTAATCCGGTATCCCATGATACAGATGGCGATAAGTTACCAGATGGCTGGGAGGTTAGGTACTCCGAGGAATCTCTTATGCTTGGCCTTGTTGATAATAATACCCTGGACGCCTTGGGCGCCAGAGGCCCAATGGATCCAAGAATGCCTGACTCAGATCTAGATGGGAAAGATGACGGCCAAGAAGACTTCGATGAGGACGGATTAAATCGCACTAATCTGATGAACAGGTATTGTCCAGGATGGAATAATCCTCAGAATTCAGAATGTCATATCGATCACATGACCGAGGCTGGATTAAGATTCTACAACGATCTAGAGAACTACACTAATTTCGAGGAATATCAGAATGGAACTAATCCAGTTAATCCTGATAGTGATGGGGATATCTGGGAAGATGGCTCAGAAGTTTACCATCAAGATCAGGACGATGACTCTATGTGGGCAGGCTGGGAATATTACTTCGGCTTCGACCCGATGGATCCTGCTGATGCCAATGTAGACTCCGATGGCGATGGCTTCATGAATAAGTGTGAGAATAAATGGAACACGCATCCGAAAGATCCAACCAGCTTCCCGTCCCAAGGAGAACTTTGCGACATGTTCAACTAGGTTATCGAAAAATACGGGCACAAGAGTTGTTCTTATGTCATGGTGGATATTTCCAACTACAGCAGACGTCGGGATACGATCTTTCTCTAGCTCATTGGAGGGTATCATCCGAGAAACCACTCTAGCCATACAGGAATATCAGCTTCTCTTACCAATCAATCATCTCAATTCAATTGCTAGAAAAACATCCACTTGGGCTGTCCCGATAATTAGCGATGACCTAGAAAGAGGACTAGTTAGATGGCTTGAAGAGGTCCTCTACAGGGGATACGGTGAAGGGGAGTGGCTTGTTGATGTATCTATTTCCGTTTCTGATGGCTACATATCTGGACATGTATCTTGGATAGATTCAGATATAGTGGAAAGAGAGATAGAAGTCAAGGCAATTACAATGCATGAACTAATTCTAGAGGAGATACTAGAGGGTGCAGTAATCACGGAACTGCCTCCAGAAGTTCCCGACTTCGAGGGACCAGGGTGGACTTCGCAAGTAATCCTGGATATCTAGGATAGCGCTTCCGATAAGTACAACATGCCACTGCCTCATAGGGGGGCATTATTACCAATACCAACGGGTTCAGTATTGTGGATAGACCGAATCCAGCTGGAACTGTGAGAGCCACCGATATTAAAGCGCCAATTGCTACTAGTGATAGGAACTCATCCACGTCTAACAAAAAATAAACTCATTAAATTCTGTTTCCCCAAGAAACTATTCTTCCACGTTGAATCTTTGGTAAACTTCGTTGGTTGTACGTGTAACCCTAATGAACGTAGTACATTTAGGAAGGTCTTTGATTCTCCTGGCTCCTACGTACGAGCATGCAGATCTAACTCCTCCCAATATTGATTGAACGGTCCCTTCTAGACTACCCCTGTATGGAACTCTTACTTCCTTCCCTTCTGGGGCTCTATGCTTAGCAACTTCACCATAGTACTCTTGCATTGCCTTCGCAGAGGACATTCCATAGAATGATTTGTACATCTTCCCGTTATCGCCCTCCACCAACTCTCCCCCTGACTCATCATGTCCTGCCAACATTCCGCCTAGCATTACGAAATCAGCTCCTGCTGCAAAGGCCTTAGCTACATCCCCTGGTGAAGAACAACCGCCATCAGCCATCACGTGGCCCCCTAGTCCGTGTGCAGCATCCGCACATTCTGAGATTGCAGATAGTTGCGGGTATCCGACACCAGCCACCTTCCTGGTCGTACACACCGAACCAGGGCCTATCCCTACTTTCACAACATCAGCTCCAGCCAAGATGAGTGCCTCGGTCATCTCCCTTGTTGCCACGTTCCCTGCAATAACTATGGAATTAGGAAAGTTCCTCCTGACTTCCTTAATGAAATCTAGGAAGACTTCCCTGTAACCATTCGCTACATCGACACATATCATTGACAATTCATCACTTGTAGCCATCTTCTTCTTCAATAGCTCCAAGCTATCTTCAGTCGACCCACAAGTGATGGCTATATGGCCAGGATCAATTCCATCCTCCCATGCATCTGAACATTGTCTAGTGGAGTAGAATTTTTGTAGACAGGTCAGCATCCCATGGTTCTGTAGTATTCTGGATACTCCAAAAACCCCTGTGGTGTCCATATTGGCAGCTACAATTGGAACTCCAGTCCAAGTAGTATCTGAATGCCTGAATTTAAAATCTCGAACTAGGGTCACGTCGGACCTTGAAATCAGGGTGCTACGCTTGGGTCTAATCAATACATCATCAAAAGTCAGCTTTACATCATGCTCAATACGCATTACGACCTTACTACTCCAACGAAGGTGGACTTAAGAGAATTATGTTCATTGAAAATCAGATAGATATGACCGGTCCAGGGTTGTCCCAATAGTGCCAAAGTTGCCTCTGATCTCCATCCCAGGATGTAAAATAGACCTTATCTCCAACAGATATAAACCACCACGGCCAACTCCCAGTTTCTCCTGAATTTGCATCCACAATCAGATTAGTACCCTCTTCTGTCCCATCTGTCCTCCAGAGCTCCTCTCCATTTTCTCCATCATTTGCCGAGAAATACAAATAGCCGTCATGGGATAGGGCGTATTCTCCATGCCAGTGGGCAGTAGATCCCCAGTCCAAGCTACTATTTTCTCCTTCACGTATGTCCTTCACCATGGTAGTTCCTTCTTCTGTCCCATCTGTCCTCCAGAGCTCATCTCCATGAACTCCGTCATTTGCCGAGAAATAGATAAAACCACCCATCTCCTTGATAGGGCCAGTAGGGTTACTGGAATTATTTCCCGGATTGATGTCCTTGATCATATATGTCCCAGAATCGGTACTGTCACTTATCCAAAGCTCCCTTCCATTATTCCCATCATCAGCTGAAAAGATCACTTTGGTTCCCAATTTAGTTATCCACATCGGACTACTTGAGTTATCATCACCTGGCCAGATGTCCTTGACTATATTTGTGGTGAAAATATCGCCAAGAGAGAAGTACAGCTCTTGTCCATGAACTCCATCATCAGCAGATAGGAATAAACCTCCAGACCCACCGGTAAGTTGGCTGGGATTACTTGTAGCCGCTCCCGGCATTATGTCCTTGACAAGATAATGCCCACTCCCGACGCCGAAGGAATTCCCCAAGGCATATCTGTAGAGCTCCCTGCCATAGTCATCGGTCTCAGCAGTGAACCATGCTTGTTGTCCGATTAGAACCATGTTTCTAGGCATCGACCCATTCCAATCGCCGCAGCAATAAGTGGTATCCCCATACGTCCACGAGTGTGTTTCGGGTTTTATGTTTGCAACTAACTGTGTTCCTGCCTCCGTCCCATCGCTCAACCAGAGCTCCTCCCCAGTGGGACCGGTGCCACTACCGTCTTCATTATTCGTGTATGTGGCTTGTAAACCAGAAAACAGAACTCTATCTGGATTGTTTCCGTTAGATGGGATGATTAACAAATTACTGATGCCAACGTAGTCAAATTCTTGCCCACAGCAAGAGTAATCCCATGCAGGCCACAGATCTTTCACCAGCTGAGTCCCCTCCTCGGTTCCATCACTAACCCAAAGGTCAGCAGCGGACCACGTGTTATCCCTCCACTGATTGTAAGCCGTGAAGAAAATCTTTTCATTCCCTGCAACAATCTCTGCTGGCAGGAACACATTGTCGTGAGATCTGTCCCAAATCGAGCTGGGATTGGTACAGATTTCCTCGTCCTCCCCCGTCGTTGCATTCTGGATAGTTTCACACTCTTCTCCTCGAATGTCTTTCACAATGTAGCTACCAGAAACAGTCCCATCACTTCTCCACAATTCCCATCCAGCGTCACCGTCATCTGCTATGAAGTACAGTACGCCCCCCATTTCTACGACTCTTTGCTGGGCCCAGTTATGTTCGGTAGTTGTCTGGTTGTATACCATGCCGAAATTTCCCGGACATTCGCCAACTGTGGTTTGAACTTCGTCGTAGGTTACTTTGCCATCACCGTCTAATCCAAGTCCTTCGCCATCGTCAAATCCGATATCCATAAAATATCCCGGGTTGCCGAGAGGGCATTCCTCCGTTTTGAAAACAATTGTATGGGTTAGTTGCGACATAGTATAACCTAGGGCAGAAATAGTGTTTTGAAGATTGACGACCTGGTTCTCACTTTGGGTCAGTTCCGAAGTTAGTTCCGATAAACGATCGCCCAGGTCTTCAATTTCAGAATCTAGAGTGGCTATTTCACCTAGTAAAATAGAGGCATTTACATCCGACATATTCAGTTGATTAAGCAAACTGTCTCTTTGAATCATCAAATCAGATCTTTCTTCCTCATACCCTGCTATTGTAGTTGTTAGTTCGGACACTGTTCCTTCAATAATTGCCAATGAAGCCACAGACTCGGCCAATGCTGACTCAAGGGTGGTGATTTGTTCCAAGGAGGAATTATGATCCGATATTGAGTCTGACAATTCTGACTCTAGTGCTTCTATCCTGTCGTCTTTTTCTGAGTCATTGCCTGTACATCCGGAGAGCACCGAACTGAAGAAGAGTATCACAATGGCTACAGTCCTTACCTTCATGAATCCCCTTGTTGCCTGATATTATTAGAAGTTCCTCTTTATCCAGTTCTAATTAAGGATAAATGGAGTAGTTAGCATCTCAATGGATACATATTGGTGCTCGTGCCGGGATTTGAACCCGGGTCGTCGCCTCGAGAGGGCGACATGATGGACCGAACTACACCACACGAGCGGTATTGATGCTACCCACCTTCCATATTTGAAAACAGTGGGTACTCTCATTACTCTTGTTTTCACTTTCACTTTTACCTTCACTCCGTTGCCTTGGTTAATATGTTAGTCACATCAACGTGGATTCATGAACATAAGCAGTAACTATGATTTAGATGTGACTTATCAAACGAAGTCAAAGCCATACAAGATCGTGCCGCTAAGCTCACTCAGAAGAGTGAACAGCGAAGTAAGGCCAAGCCATGATTCCCTCGTCTGTGGAGGGGGCAGGCTAGCTAATCTCGGGTCTTGGAAGCCTCTTCCCAGACTAGCCACACCAGTTGAGGTCGCTCCCTCTTCTTGGAAGGGACTGAGGTCGAGGATGAAGATACAATCGCAAAAGATAGGGGCGTCAGTCTAATGTCTAAAACAACCAGGCTCAGGGAGGAAGTAAAAATTCTACTCGAGGAAAGAGGTTCTGCTAATACTGTGGAAATATTCGATCATCTAAATGAGAGGTTTAGATGGGGGGCTACAATGAACCAGGTCGGTAATATTCTAGCTAAGGATACAAGATTCGATAAAATCGGCCATATCAGAGGACAATTCAGAGGAAGTACCTACACGGTTTGTGTTTGGGGACTCAGGCTTGGTGAAGTTAAGGCTAATGTATGACATAGGGAATACTCAAGTCAAGTAATGCCTACACAGCCATGTGAGGACCACTAGTTCGGCTAATGACTGGGCCACATTATTCCGTCTGGGGAATAATCTTACGGGTGTTATCGGTGTTTTCTTAGGTTCTATAATTGCTCTCGGTGATATCCCTCAAGGATTACTGGCACAGATTACCATTCTGCACGCCTCTTCCGTTCTTTTCTTCATGTGCTCATGGAATGCATTGAATGACATATATGATTTTGAAATTGATTTAGTCAATCGCCCTGACAGGCCTTTACCCAGTGGAAGTATTTCCCTTAATCACGCAAAAATAGCAACTGCAATTACCATGTTTTCATCAGTACTAAGTATTGCTCTCTGCTACTGGCTAATCTCAGAATCAAATCCAGATTTAGGATTCGAGATCTCTGGTTGGTACCCATCTCTGGCAATCTGGCTAATGGCACTGATCTTGCTCGTAAATTATGAGTTCCCATTTGGACTCCGACTCAAAGATAAGGGCCTCCCGGGCAATATTTCTATCAGCGTCTCAGTAGGCTTGGTGGTTGTTTTTGGTGCCTCTGCTGTCTTTGAGCCATTTAGTAAAAAGGCCTGGTCTTTATTCTTCGTTGGTATTTTCTACAATACGTCTAGAGAGATTATCAAGGATGTTCAGGATATGGAAGGCGATGAGGGAAGAAACACACTGGCAATGAGAATCGGCCCAGAAAAAGCAAGAACTGTTGCTTGGTTGATGGCCATTTTAGCGTTGGCATCTGTCCTAATGCCTTTCGCGATAGGTATTTTTCCACCACTCAATGTTGTCTTAGTGATTCCTGCAGTGATAACTTTGATGATGGTAAAGGGAAGGATAATTATTGGGGAAGATGAATCCGCATCAAGCCTTTTGAAGAAGTCAATGCTACTTTGTCTCTTGGCACTAATCGTAAGCTCGCTAATCTAGTACAACTCATTGTAAGTGTGCCAAGCAGCCTCGTTACACATTCTTGTCAGTAGGGACATCTGCGCCCACATCCTATTCTCCGCCTGACCAAAGACAACGCTATTCTTAGAGTCAATAACTCCGTTGGTGACTTCCTCTCCTCTATGTGCTGGTAGACAATGCATGAACAGATAATCAGAATCAGCATGAGAGACTAGTTCTTCATTGATCTGAAACCCATCAAATGCACCCATCTTCCCTTCTAAGCTCTCTTCACCCATGGATACGAAAACATCTGTATAGACCACTCCGGCATCACTTACTGCTTCTATAGGATCATTCGAGGAGACTATTTTGGAGCCATTATTACCAGCCATTTTAACAGCCCTGGAGACTATGTCAGCGTCTGGCTCAAATCCCACTGGAGTTGCATATTTGATATCGATACCAAGAGACGCACATGCAAGCATTAAGTCATGGAGGACATTGTTACCATCACCCACCCATGAAACATGGCCATTGACCGAATCAATTTTTTCTGTAATCGTCATTAAGTCTGCAGCCGCCTGACACGGATGATGCATATCGGAAAGAGCATTAATTACTGGAACGGAAGAATGCTTAGCCAATTCTTGTACATCCGAATGACCGAAGCATCTGTACGTGATCCCATCCATAAATCTAGACAAAACTGAAGCTGTATCTGCAATCGACTCACTCTTTCCTAGCTGAATGTCATTCGCGAGCAATGTAAGCGGTTGTCCTCCAAGTTTACTAACACCGACTTCAAAGGAAACCCTTGTCCTAGTGGATGGTTTTTCATATATTGAACCTATTGACATCCCTTCAAGAGGCTTGAAACTATCCGCAAAACCATCGTCATTCTTCATTCTGATGGCCCAGTCAATCAATTGTTGAAGTTCTCCATCAAAATCATCTATTGCTAATAGGTCCATTTTTGGTTCAGTTTCTCTCATGCTCAATATCTCCTGCAAACCCATCACGAGTATCGGCCATTCCTCCATACACACTCTGTACGAATGTTAGGACATCAGCCAATCCATCTTCATTCTCGCTAGATAAAGGAATGAGTCCAGGCTGAATGGATGCATGTTGCATCATTCTGAGCTGGCCGATAGCAAATTCTGCTCTCTGACTGCCCGAACCATGGGTCATTGATTGATTGGATGACTCCTCATAGAGAGCGGCTTCTAATGCACTTAGGTTATCTCCCCACTCAACTATCTTCTCAAGAGTCTCCGGCTCTAGTAAATCCGATTTTGAAAGGAAATTAGCCGTAGGTAGACCAAGTCTGAAATGGACGATCGATGAAAGTAACATTTGCGACACGAAACCGCTCGGCGTCTGTGAAAGCATAGGGTCGAATAGGAAAGCCAGACAGGCTCTCCCCCTTCCCAGAACCTCAACTAGGTGACTGGATGCTTCTCTAAATGCGAATAACTCTACCTGGCCGGGAGTATCAATGACCATAATATCGCCAGAAAGACCATCTAGCTCTTCATGAATATCAATAGCCTGTGATGCTACCAGATCTGCTGCTAGTATCTGCGCACCATTTGGCCCCAAATCATATTCATCCATTACTTCAGATAACGAAATCAGATCTCTTACGTCAAATTCAGGATCATAATGTACTCTTTCAGCACCGGGATCTAGGTTGATGGCTAGAGTTTCTACTTCCAGGAATCTTGACCACCTTTGGAAAGAGGTTACTAGTGTACTCTTGCCAGCTCCTGCGGTCCCAACGACAAAAAGCACCGGGGGGGTTGTTCCATCCATGTACATACGATAGTGTTCTGGCTAATAGACTTCAAGTATGGCTGACTTGTTTACACCTATACTCAAGCAACCGTTATACAGAGTATTGTTGCCTCTCTGTTCAAACAGGTGGCGCCGACTATGACTGAACAACCACCCCCCCTGCCTCCCGGATTCCCTATTCCTCCTCCCCCACCACCGCCTGGTATTGATTTGGATGATGAAAAAGAGACCACAGAAGAGGAATTATCTAAGGCACAGAATGGTAGTGAAATCCCCCCTCCTCCGCCCCCGCCCGGTTTCGAGCCCGTCGAGGAATCCGCGCCGCCCCCTCCTCCGCCCCCGCCCGGTTTCGAGCCCGTCG